>Ga0209208_10011441_pt1 | contig 11358 bp, 9 predicted proteins | sample S1TSphfallax_3_FD_187694 | JGI IMG/M metagenome (GOLD analysis project Ga0209208, IMG submission 187694) | Host-associated microbial communities from peat moss isolated from Minnesota, USA - S1T2_Fd - Sphagnum fallax MG (SPAdes) (version 2) | ecosystem: Host-associated > Plants > Peat moss >...
CTTATTTCCCACTTACCGAGTTTTTTGATGATGGGCTTTTAGTTTTGGTTTGAAAAATTGTGAAGGTAGTTCTGGTAAGAATTGTAGAGTTATTATTTTCATAAATTTACAACGTGTCCTATTTTGCACGTCTCCCGGCTGTACCCCATATTCAGCTAAAATATCAAGGTGGCTAAGATAAATTAGTGAATGGAAGAAAAAGATAATGCAAAGTATTAAATTACATTCTCATATAGGCGCAAACGGGATTTTACATTTAGAACTGCCTGTAGGAATTACAGATACAGAAATAGAGGTAACAGTGACAGTTAAAGCTGTAAATTCTGTGACTAAAAAAAAATGCTGGTTGCCTGGTTTTTTTGAAGAAGTAATTGGCGGTTGGGTAGGAGAACCTTTAGAAAGACCAGAACAAGGGGAATTTGAAATCAGGGAGCAGTTATTTTGACTTATTTGCTGGATACAAATGTTTGTATCCGTTTATTAAATAACAGTAGTTCCAGGGCAAACGCATCTAAAGTATAAAAACCCGATAACCACAATGGTTTCAGCGACTGATTAAAAATCCTATTTTTTGATCAAGATCCTTACCCAGTAAGCATTTCAGAAATAAGATGCGTTCGCCCTGACAGTAGTTCGGCAGTAAGGGTGCGAATTGCCACAGAATAACCATCAGATATTTTGATTTCTACTATCACCCAATTAGAACTATATTATGGGGCGTATCGGAGTGGACAAAGGGAGAAAAATTTAGAAATTTTAGAACGTTTTTTCATTCAGTTCACTGTTATCCTTTTAGACTTAGAAGCAGCAAGGATAGCAGAGAGAATTCGGGCTGAGTTGGCTGCAAGAGGTACGCCGATTGGACCTTATGATATTCAAATTGCAGCGATCGCTCTGGCGAATAATTTAATATTGGTAACGCACAACACTGGTGAATTTAGGAGGGTGAATGGATTACACATTGAGGATTGGGAGTTGCAGTTCTCTGAATCTTGACACCAGTAGCACCAGAGCGCAATACACCCCCTAATATAATTAGCACTAGTATCAACGTGAGAACTGACGTCTAGATCGGGAAATTGACCTTTTTCTGAGGATTTCGGGTTAAAGAGCTATTTTATTTTTGAAACCTTTAGGTAACAAGATGTTGGTGGAAGGATAACATTGCCGCGCCAGAGGCTGTAATGCTCATTCTAAGGTTCAGAGATCGCTATAAAGCGGGCGTTTCGCCATGCAGAAACTGCGGCTGAGGCAACGCCAGGTGGGGGAAAAATGGAGGATTGATATCAGCAGTGATATCAATAGGGGAATGAGCTACTGGAGGAGGGGAGTTAAAGTTGATATCAAGGGTGAGTGGGAAATGGAGTTATCACGACATCTCCATAAATACACCGACGGTAAGGCATTGAGCCACCGATTAGCCTAATGCGTGATCGCCCTCGTTGGTGGGAAAATGAGCTATGACGACATTTCTACACGAACTTCTACACGGTAGGAATCAACACAGAAAAAGTAATTATACTTACCCAGACAAAAACGTAAGGAACACTATCGCGCTTCAATGTTCGCTTCCCTCATTTTTTATGCCAAATTACTACTCACCACCTAAAGACCGTTCTATCGCACGTCTAATGTAACGCTGATAAGGGATACCTTCTTTCTGGGAAACAGATTTAACTTTTTCTAGCATCTCCTCAGACATCCTTATATTGACACTTTTATCTTTAGGTTTAAATTCAAAAGTTACTAGCTTGAAATTATCAGGAGTAAGATAATCTGACAAATCCTCTTCTAAGAGTGCCTCTATTTCTGCATCAGTTTTAAGTCTTGGGAAAGTTTTGTCCATATTTCTGTACCTCATTTCTATTAGGGGGGAGTGAAAAGTTACTCCTTAACCCCTTTAAAGATGTTTAATCGTTCAGTTCTAGAGCAAGGGATAGCTTGGCATCCCTTGGTAGGTCTTTAACTCTTGCCCATAACGTAGCCACTTAAGGCTTAGTCTGGTCAGATTCAGGCTTTCAAGCCCTCGGCTCTACTCCGTGGGGTCTCTGACCTCAACCTAGCCTGTAAAGCTTCCCGTGCCTGTTCTCGGTCATCAAAGTGGATTTTTTCCGTGCCGAGAATTTGGTAGTCTTCATGACCTTTACCAGCCAGTAGTATCCCGTCACCGGGTTTTGCCTGCAAGATGGCGGTGCGAATGGCAGTAGCCCGATCGCAGATCACGGTGGGTTGAACCCTTGGGGGTATCCCTGCCAAAATATCTTCTAAGATCTTTTGGGGATTTTCTGTACGGGGGTTATCTGATGTAACTACAGCTACATCAGATAATTCCGCCGCAATTTTTCCCATTTTTGGGCGCTTGGTGCGATCGCGATCTCCCCCACAGCCAAATACACAGATCATCTGCCCGGGAATAAAGGGACGGGAGGCTTTGAGTAAGTTTTCTAAGCTATCTGGGGTGTGGGCATAGTCCACAATTACACTGATATCTTGGTGGGGACTAATTTGTACCCGTTCCATCCGACCGGGGACTCCAGGAAACTCAGGGATCACACTTGCCACTGATTGTAAATCTAACCCTAAGTGTAGGACTGCCCCTACTGCTGCCAAGAGATTTTCTAAATTATACTGACCGACCAAGGGAGATTTAAACGCTGTTTCTCCCTGGGGTGTGTGGAGGATGCCAGTTACACCATGGGGCTGATAACTGATGTCACTCATCCACAAATCAGCATCCGGGTTGTTGACGCTATAACTCCATCGCTGTTCTGGGTTTAATGGCCCAATTAACCTTTGCCCGTAGGGGTCATCGGCATTAATTATGGCCCGTCCCCGGAGGTAATCAGACTTAAATAACAAGGCCTTGGCGGCAAAATAATCTTCCATATCCCGGTGATAATCCAGGTGGTCTTGGGTGAGATTGGTAAATACTGCCACCTCAAAAGGACAACCCGATACCCGTCCTTGGGCTAGGGCGTGGGAACTGACTTCCATTACCCCAAACTCACAACCAGCGTTAAGTGCCGCAGCTAGTTGGTGTTGCAGTTCCACCGCAAAGGGTGTGGTGTGGACAGCAGTTTGTTCAAACCCAGGCCAACGGGTGTAGAGGGTCCCCATCAAGGCTGTAGCTAGATTAGCTTTGGTGAGCAAGAATTCGATCAGATGGGTAGTAGTAGTCTTGCCATTGGTACCTGTCACACCCACCAGTTTCAGTTTTGCCCCTGGGTAGTGGTAAAAGGCCCCGGCTATTTGAGCACAGACTATATTCATGTCACTGGCACTGATGACCACAGCCTCTGGTGTGGGGGGATATTTCTGGAAGGCTTCACGAGAAATGATTGCTCCTACTGCACCAGAGGCGATCGCACTTGGCCAAAATTCTCCCCCATCTACCCGTGTTCCTGGCATACCAATAAATAAGTCTCCCACACTGCAAGCATGGGAGTTAGTCTTTAGCCCTTTAACTTCTACGTCCATTACTTCCGGCAGTTTTTCAATCCCGTCTACTGCTGCTAGCAATTCCCGCAAATTCATCTAGTGACCCTCATTGCACACTTTTATTGCGCTTATTCTGCATTATTTTTTTCTTGATTGGTTAAATAATTATGCAACATTTTTTCTAATTGCTGTACGCTAGCCCGGGGAGAAGGACGGGGTAGGAGTTGCTCTTGGGGGTCTTGGGGGTGGGAGAGATACAGAACTGGTACTTCGTACTGATAGGCAGTAAACCACTCTTCACGGGTGGTAATATCGCGAATTTCTAAGTCAAAGTTCAGATTTTGGATTTGTTGGAGTTTTTCCTGCAAACCTTCACACAGATGGCAACCTGGTTTGCTGTATAAGATGAGTCGCATTTGAGCAGATAGGAATTGATTGAGAATTGTATTCTAACGAAGTAGAAAATTATTTTTGTTCATCTTAGATCTTTCCTCAGTATTGCCGCTGCTAAAGTAGTAGGGGTAAGCTTGGCACAATCTGTAAGAGCATCGCAAAACTTCCATTGTATTACTCTGGGTGTGAGCTTAGCGGGTGACAAGGCAACTCCAAGCTATACGGAACAAAACTTTGAGAGAATGGTGAGGAAAAAAATAGGGAGCATTTTTGTGGCTCCCCTTGAAAAATATGTGGCTCTTCCGTTTATTTTATGGAACCCCATATCAAAGCATTGCTGCCTGATAGCCTTAAATCCTTACAAAACAAGGGTTTCATTGTTTTCAATGCATTATTTGATAATAATGCTAAGTGGCTTTACCATAAAATTACCGGAAGAACCAAAACTTGAGTTCTGGGTCTAGAGCTTAGTTCAAAAAAAGAATTGGATCGAGACTGCTTGAAGCAAGAACTGCGTCCTGCTTACTAACTTGTAAGTAGGGAAGAGGGAACAGAAAAAAATCTACTTACATACTTGGCGGTGAAAATTTCTTCATTGGGACTGCCTCCTCAAAACTCTCGCACCCATACCCCATACACAAATATAAAATACCTGAAACTCTGAATAATTAACAGTTTTTCTAGGTTGAGTACATGATTAATATCCACCAGTAAATCACCTAATTACTAGGGGATAATATTCTTTGGAAGATGGGTGAAGAGTCAGTAAATTATGAAATATTTTTCAGTTTAAATTAAATATATCCAAAATTAACAGCCAGTGCGAATTCTGCTACCCAAGGAAGAGCCATCATGAACAAATTTGCCACTATCGACGGCAATGAAGCCGTTGCCCGTGTTGCTTACAAATTAAGTGAGGTAATTGCCATTTATCCCATCACTCCCTCCTCCGCTATGGGGGAATGGGTAGATACTTGGGCAGCAGAAGGTCGGACAAATCTCTGGGGGACGGTGGGTAGTGTTACCCAGATGCAGAGTGAGGGAGGGGCGGCAGGTGCTGTACATGGGGCACTACAGACGGGGGCGTTAAGTACTACCTTCACGGCATCCCAGGGTTTACTATTGATGATTCCTAACCTCTACAAAATTGCCGGGGAGTTAACCAGTGCCGTCATCCATGTAGCAGCTCGTTCCTTGGCTACCCATGCCCTTTCGATTTTTGGCGACCATAGTGATGTGATGGCAGCTAGGGCTTCTGGCTTTGCCCTGCTATGTTCAGCTTCAGTGCAGGAAAGCCAAGATTTTGCCCTCATTGCCCATGCCGCTACCCTAGAGGCACGGGTTTCATTTATGCACTTCTTTGATGGGTTTAGAACTTCCCATGAGGTGCAAAAAGTGGAGCTGCTCTCAGATGAAGATTTAAGAGCACTGATCTCCGAAGATTTAATCTTAGCCCATCGTCACCGGGCCTTAACTCCAGACCGACCAGTGCTGCGGGGTACTGCCCAAAACCCAGATGTCTTCTTCCAATCCCGTGAGGGGGCTAATCCCTACTACAATGCTTGTCCTGCCATTGTGCAACGGATGATGGATCGATTTGGCGATCGCACTGGCAGATATTACCAGATTTACGAGTATCACGGTGCCCCCGATGCAGCACGGGTGATTGTGATCATGGGTTCGGGTTGCGAGACTGTACATGAAACCGTGGACTATCTCAACACCTATGGGGAGAAAGTCGGGGTAGTAAAAGTGCGGTTGTATCGCCCCTTCGATGTCCACAAATTTGCAGCGGTACTACCCCAGAGCGTTAGAGCGATCGCTGTCCTAGATCGGACCAAGGAACCAGGGAGTGCGGGGGAACCATTGTATTTGGATGTAGTCGCGGCCATGTATGAAACCCAGCGCCTAGTAAGGGTTGTGGGGGGACGCTACGGCTTATCCTCCAAGGAATTTACCCCAGCTATGGTTAAGGGCATATTTGACAACCTCGCCCAGGATGTCCCCAAAAACCACTTTACCATCGGCATTAACGATGATGTCACCCATACCTCCCTCAACTATGACCCAGAATTTTCCACCGAATCACCCCAGGTGGTGCGGGCAATGTTCTACGGGTTAGGGTCTGACGGTACAGTGGGGGCCAATAAGAACTCCATCAAAATCATCGGGGAGGGGACCGATAACTACGCCCAGGGTTATTTCGTCTACGACTCGAAAAAATCGGGTTCGATGACCGTCTCCCACCTGCGCTTCGGTCCCCAACCCATTCACTCTACTTACCTAATTAATCAAGCTAATTTTATTGGTTGCCATCACTGGGAATTCATCCACCGCATAGATGTGTTAAAGTCTGCGGGGTTGGGGGCAACTTTGCTGCTGAATAGTCCCTATGACCCAGATACGGTGTGGCAACATCTCCCAGAGAGAGTGCAGCAGCAAATCATTGAAAAACAACTCAAATTCTACGTGATTAATGCCAGCCAAGTTGCCCGTGATAGTGGCATGGGGGGACGGATTAACACGATTATGCAGGTCTGCTTCTTTGCATTAGCTGGGGTGTTACCGGAAGCAGCAGCCATTGCCAAAATTAAACAAGCCATAGAAAAGACCTACGGCAAAAAAGGGGTAGAAGTTGTTCGCATGAACCTGCAAGCGGTGGATAATACCCTGGCAAATCTGCATCAAGTTCAGCCGGGGAGCCGGGTATTCTCCCCCCATGCCCCATCGGCAGTCCCCAGTCCCCTGTTAGCCAAAATTATGGTTTGGGAAGGGGACGACCTCCCCGTCAGCGCCCTCCCTGTGGATGGCACCTTTCCCAGTGGCACGGCAAAATGGGAAAAACGCAATGTCGCCACGGAGATCCCGGTGTGGAATGGGGATGTCTGCGTTCAGTGTGGGAAATGTGTGATGGTTTGTCCCCACAGTAGTATCCGGGGCAAGGTGTATCAGCCTGGGGCGTTGGTAAATGCTCCACCTACCTTTAAATCGGTTGCTGCTAAGGATAAGAACTTTGCCGGGCAGAAATTCACCATTCAAGTTGCCCCAGAAGACTGCACCGGTTGCACCATCTGTGTGCATGTGTGCCCGGTGAAAACAGCCCTGACCATGGCTCCCCAACTCCCCCTGCGGTCACAGGAACGTCAGAATTGGGATTTCTTTTTAAGTCTACCCAACCCAGATCGTCGTGGGTTGAAACTCAACCAGATTCGCCAACAACAACTCCAGGAACCCCTGTTTGAGTTTTCCGGTGCCTGTGCTGGTTGTGGGGAGACACCTTATTTGAAATTATTGACCCAGTTATTTGGCGATCGCTCGGTGATTGCCAATGCTACGGGTTGTTCTTCCATCTACGGGGGTAATCTCCCCACCACGCCTTGGACCAAGAATGCGGAAGGACGGGGACCGGCTTGGTCGAATAGTTTGTTTGAGGATAATGCGGAGTTTGGGTTTGGGTTCCGGCTCTCCCTAGATAAACAGGCAGAGTTTGCGGCTGAGTTGCTGACGGGGTTGAGGGGTAAATTAGAGGAAGATTTGGTGGAAGGTATCCTCCAAGCCGAGCAAAAGTCAGAAGCAGATATTTGGGCACAACGGCAACGGGTCGCCACCTTACAGGCACAACTAGAAAACATCCTAGCTGGGGGAGTAGACCCCCATCTCCAAGGGCAAATCCAGCACCTCCAATCCCTAGCCGATTACCTGGTGCGAAAAAGCGTCTGGATTGTGGGTGGGGACGGTTGGGCTTACGATATTGATTTTGGCGGCATTGACCATGTACTGGCCAGTGGGCGCAATGTGAATATTTTAGTGCTGGATACTGAGGTCTACTCGAATACGGGGGGACAAGCCTCCAAAGCTACCCCCAGGGCAGCAGTGGCGAAGTTCGCTGCCAGTGGCAAGCCTGTGGGGAAGAAGGATTTAGGGTTGATGGCCATGACCTACGGCAGTGTGTATGTAGCTAGTGTGGCTTTGGGTGCGCGGGATGAACACACCTTGAAGGCATTTCTAGAAGCCGAAGCCTACCCCGGACCATCACTGATTATTGCCTATAGCCATTGCATTGCCCACGGCATTGATATGACCACTGCCATGAATCACCAAAAGGGGTTGGTGGCATCTGGTCGCTGGTTACTCTACCGCTACAACCCCCTGTTGCGAGCACAGGGGAAAAATCCTTTACAGTTGGATATGCACCCTCCTAAGGAGCCAGTAGAGGGATCTATGTACCAGGAAAATCGCTTTCAAGTCCTGACTAAGAGTCACCCTGAGTTAGCAAAATCTTTACTCCAGCAGGCACAGGTAGAGGTGGATGCCCGGTGGCTGATGTATCAAAATTTGGCAGCAGGGAGCGGTGGATTTTAGATTGGGGGAGGGATTGATCTGTTGTCCCCTGCTTCCTTACCCTCCCTACGCCCCTGAACGAAATTGAAGAAGTGAGTATTGATCTGTGGTCGGCTTACAAGAGCTTAGTAGAGGAATTAATGCCAAATGCTAATGTTACTGCTGATAGATTTCATGTGATGAAACAAGTGAATGATGAATTGGATAGTAGACGTAAAACAGAGAAGAGAGAAGCAATGTCTCTAGAAGACGAAGCAGAGAAAGAGAGAATATTAGAAGGATTGAACAAAAGCAAATACAGTTTACTTAAAAATGAAGAATCTTTAAATGAAAAGCAAAAAGAAAAATTGAAATCTGTACAAGAAGTTTCTCCAATTCTAGCTACAATGCATAAACTAAAGGAAGCTTTTAGAGACATTTTTGAAGCAACTAAATCTTGGGGAGAAAGTGTAATTGACTTACTAGATTGGATATACGATGCACGACAGTATTTTCCAAAAAGTACAAGTACAATAATTAGATGGTTTGGGGAAGTAGCAGGTTATTTTGATAGTAAAACTACTAATGGTCCTGTAGAAGGAATCAATAATAAACTTAAGTTAATTAAAAGACTTGGATTTGGCTTTAGTAATTTTAAAAACTTTCGGTTACGTTGTCTATTGACCTGGCACTTTACTACTAATTTTCCATAAAATGAACGGAAGAGCCTTGATTTAGGTTCCTATCCGAAACGCTAATTTTATTATTTCCTCAAGGGGAGCACTTTAACAATACTATAATAATTATTTATATACTCAGTGTTTTATCTAACATTTATTATGTAAATATCTCTTACTATGTTAAGTTTCAAATGTAACATCAACTTAGTAACCGCATCTAAATTGCTCTTTTGAGAAAAACTTTTTGGTTTACTGATTCTAAAGATGAGCCATTTAGATCAAGACAAAACACTCATCGACAGAATATTGGCTATGACTAGGTTTTAGTATTTTGCGAAATATTAAGTCGCACATTGCGTTAATCTATACTTTTGCAGAAATTAACCCAGAAATGAAAATCCTGGGCTAAGTATACTCTGCACAGTTTGGCGCTTTACTTTTAAAATCGCGATTGCGGTTACAGGCAAAGTTTTTTTACCCAGGTAAAAGTCCACAAATCAGCCGTTTTTAGTATATCAAAAAATTGCAACTGTTGGTCTAAGCGGCTAAACGAGGAATTTGGTCTAACTCACATTCACGTAACGGCAAGTCCGTAAAGATGTTACAATACTTCATACTCATTCCAATTTGAAGATTATTACGCATTGACAAAATTACCTTTCTCTTAATTTGTCACTAATGGTGTAGGGTTTTCGTCACTGCCTCCCGTCCCACAAATTTAACTACCCCACTACAGGGGAGGTTTTGGGGTCTTGTACTCTGGGGATGTTGTTTTACCTGGTCCCCATCAGGCGGTTGTAGTCAAAGGTTGAACTCTAACTCGTTTTTTGGTTTTGAATTTCTGCAATTTTGGTTAATAGAATTTGTTCTGTTTCTGACAGTGCTGCTAACTGGTTTTGGAGTTGAAGTTTTTGCTTGAGTACTTTGTCGAGATACTTCGAGAAACAACTACCATCAATCACAGATTGAAGTCGTTGTTCATATTCTTCATCTGACATAGGTGTACCACACATTGCAGTCATGCCAAGTTCATCCCATCTTTCCCATCGCTCTAAATCTTCTGTTGTTGGTTGCTGTTTTTCATTTGTCATAATCTTTCTCCTCTCCGATATAATTGATCTTGTAGAAAAGATAATGCTGCTTGTTTGGTTAGAATTAACTCTTGTGGATACTCAGGATTCTCCTGAAATCCAATCTTTAAATAAAAATCTTTAGCTCTATCAATTGCTAGGACTTTAGTAATTCCTTCTATTTCTGTGTCTATTGTTTCTTGAATTATTTCTGACATTAACCATCTTGCTGCTCCCTTTATCTTTTCTGGTAAATCTACGCCTTCCAAGGCTAAGCAATTCCAAGGAGGCGTTGTAAATGGATCAATAGATAGATATATTCTCTCTTCAGTATAAGGGAAAATTGGTCCTATTTGTCTAGAGATTATTGCTCCCGCTTGTAAGCGGCCATCTACATCTCTAACCCCTCGGAAAGAAGATGCATAACTATCATCAACAGCTAAATCCGCTAAAGCTTCTACCTTAGCGACACAATCTCCAAAAGTTGTTTTTCTAATCCTGTTTCTATCTCCTCCAAAATATTGGTTGATATACTCTTGTGATTTGACAACCCAACTAATTAATTCATTTTTGACATCGAGATTTGCTTCTATCACATAAATGAATTGATTAAAATTTGCAGAACTCATCATACATACATTTAATTATTCTATTATTGAACAGGACTATCGCCACGTCGCCTAAATTTTCTGGAACGGTAAATCTAAAGTCATCATGGTCGCTTTTGAAATCTTCGTCCCAGTGGCTCTATTTTATCTTGACACATTATTTACGAGTTAAGCTAAACTCTAGTTCAGACTAAATTCAAGCATCCCCTTGCGGTCATAGGAACGTCAGAATTGGGATTTCTTTTTAAGTCTACCCAACCCAGATCGTCGTGGGTTGAAACTCAACCAGATTCGTCAAAAATAACTCCAAGAACCTCTGTTTGAGTTTTCCGGTGCCTGTGCTGGTTGTGGGGAGACACCTTATTTGAAATTATTGACCCAGTTGTTTGGCGATCGCTCGGTAATTGCCAATGCTACGGGTTGTTCTTCCATCTACGGGGGTAATCTCCCCCACTTTCCTGACTTTTCCCGTTAAGTCCTCAAAGCAAGCTGCCAGCCCTGACACAGGTCGTGCAATTTAGACAAACCTCGCCACAGAACCTGGATTCCAATCGGACCACGACGATGCTCTAAATAACCACCATTACGCGCAATAGCAGCGATCGCCCAACCCGAGCGTGAATTCCGTGGGCAACTTCACTTTAGATGTTGCTTTCAATACCTTTATCTGCAAGGGAGTGAGAATTTCTATTGCCAACGCCGTGGGTTGTGTACGATGTAAATAGGGCTTGCTGAAAAAATAGAAAAGGTTGACACAGTAAGGATTATAGACTGAAAAAATGTTGTAAGTTGGCAGAAAAGAGTCTAAAATGAGCCAAAATCAACGCTTGAGAATTTATTCTCCGTAAT
>Ga0209208_10011442_pt1 | contig 11358 bp, 2 predicted proteins | sample S1TSphfallax_3_FD_187694 | JGI IMG/M metagenome (GOLD analysis project Ga0209208, IMG submission 187694) | Host-associated microbial communities from peat moss isolated from Minnesota, USA - S1T2_Fd - Sphagnum fallax MG (SPAdes) (version 2) | ecosystem: Host-associated > Plants > Peat moss >...
TGCTTTAAAATGTGCTATCCAAATACACTAAATAAACTTGAAACTTTACATGCAATTTCATGTACAAATCATTTATGTTATGACAGTTTTATCAAATGACTTATAGGGAAATTTCTTGTTTATATGATTAAATTGTTGATGTTTGTCTTCTTTTTTATTAGTGTTTATTTGTTTGGGTAGTTCAAACATACCTTAAGACTTATCATGTTTCCTTCATACATGCCTTCAATCCTACTCTTTCATTACTTGCCTTTTTTTTACCCTTGCTTAAAGAGGCTTTTGTGTAAGAAAAAGCCTCAAGGTGCGAGAATTCGCAAAATAAGGGTCCTAGGATGAGACCTTGCATTTTTAGGCCTCTCACTTTGGGAATGTCCCTCACCATCAGGGCTTTAGCCCTCATTAAGCACAAGGCCAAAGTTATCATCAACCTAAACATACGTGGATCATGAAGTGTAGGAGTGGGAGGGTTAACATGTTCTCTATGTTCTAACACTCCTCTTGAAGAATTGCATGACCAATTTTAGGCTTTATTCACATAGTCTTTTTCTTTTTGTTACGGGTTTTTGCTCTATTAAGTTGGTGTGTTTTGATTCTTTGTTGCATTGCAAAGCTGAGATTTTATGCAACAAATCAATAACTATTCCATAATATTCTCCTTTTGCTTTTGGTTGGAGGATGTTGAACATTTGTGGTGTTCAAGTTGATCAATAAATCAAAGCTTGTTCATGCAATAAGTAGGTTTTGTTTTACTCAATTTCTTGGTTAATCTATTAGTTGTTATTAGTATAGTTGAAACATATTGAATACAATTATTTTGTTATAAACTTGTTCACAAATAAAATGGTACTAAGTGTCAACATCTTTAAGCTTTTATCATGGAATTTAAAGCTAACGACACTAGTAGAAAATTAACATTTTGCAACAATCATTTGCAATTGATTTTTAATTACAAATGGCACATGTAACTAAATGTTTTTGTAGTTACCTAAGATAAATCACATGCATTTTTTTGTACTTGACATGTATATATAATATTGTTATACATTTTTATTTGTTGTATTCATGGAGGGTTAGTTGTATATATGAGATGTAATTATGCGCAACTAAAATGAACCTCTTTTGTATTGTGATACATGTCTATGGTTTAGCCAATTATTTCATGCCACATAACAATTTTTAACTTATTTTGATATGAATTTAAATTAATTTAGATTGTAGCATACAATGTTGACACATGACTTTTAGGTAAATAGGTAGGTAGTTAAGCTTAGGTAGGTAGGCCTAAACTAAATGGTTAGGAATTGGCTTAACTTAGGTAAGTAAATAAGTAGATAAATAATTTGAGATGATCCTATTTTATTTTTGGCTTAGCCTTTAGGGCCAAACCTCTTTTGTTGGCCCCAAATGTCATTATCTTTAAATATTTCTAATGCATGTAATTACAATAAACTCTCTTTATAATCATGCCCTTGGTGACCACTTTTTTTGTGACACTAACAAATTGTGATCGAAATGTGTATAGTTGCATTCGATATAAACCTTTACAAGATTGTAACTATAGGAAAAAAAAAAGTTACAAAATAGCCTTTTATGTTAGAATAAAAGTGCCAATTGTTTAAATTTTTTACATGGGTTATTTTAAGCTCTACTACACATTATTAAAATTGAAGAATGTTATGATTTTTTCCCAAGTTTTAATGTGATGACTTACATTGAATTTGAGCTCTTTAACTATTAACATGTGTATCTTGTCAACTAGATTTTTTTAATTAAGATTTTTTGTTTTCATGGCAAGTTCACATACCTTTTGCTTGTGTGACTAGAAAGTTGTTTTTTCTTTTCTCTCCAACTCAATTCATTGTTGTTCGTTTGCACAACTTGAACAACACCAAAATCGCCAAAAGGAACTACAATTTACAAAACCCTAATATTTGCCTTAGATTTTTCCCATTATAATCACATTTACAAAGAAAACTTAACAAATATTTTGTGCTACAAACGAGTGTGATAGTGATTTTAAATAATGGTGTTTCTTACTAAAATGAACGATTCCCAAAAAATGTGTGACACAAACAAGAATGTGATTAAAATGGGTGTGATTATAAAGGGGGTTCATTGTATATACTTGACAAACTTGAAATTTGTAAGACAAACAATATATGTGATAAAAAAATTAGTTGCATTTAGTTGCAACTTAAATAGAACTATTGCCTAATAGTTAATGTTATATTAACATAGTCTACCTACTAATTATATTAAATATTATAGGTAATAATTATTATTTTATATATAATTAATATAAATATAACTTAGCCTATATATATATCATCATTATTATCAGTATTATTATTATTGATTGTTAATAATACCTCAAGGGGGACATTAAATGTTGAAGTTTAAAAACCATGTGTGTCAAACAAGGTATTGTCCAAGGGTATTAAAGAAATTTTCACCTTGTTTTCCTTGCCCTATTATTATTTATTTTTTTAATATGCACATATTTAAACCACCATATATTAATTAATTTTTCGGGGGGATTAATGAATACCCTATATTAATTATACATTGGTTTCTTGAATATATGTACCCATATATATAACAAACTAAATTATATTTTTACCCAACAACCAATATATGGCACCTTATATTTTTACTCACATATTTTGTAAATTTTATAAGGAGTGTCCCCATTGGGATAATACCTTAGGTGAAGTAGGGTAGGGTAAGCTAATTAATGTAACTTACTAGCACTAGGTGTATATACTAGCTTACATATATTAAAGACAGTAACTTATACTAGGTTTAAACATATATAATGGTATTGTATTATGTTAGGTTATATATATATATATAAACATTATACTTATAATATTTTGTTATACTAACCTAGGTTAATTATACTAGCATAGGCATATTTATAAGTAGCATAAATAATATACTAACCAAAGTAAATTTATTTGGTATATTAACTCAAGTATGTATTAACTTAGGCCATTATTTTTATGAAACATATTCATTTTTGTCCACTGTAAGTTGCATGTTAAATGCACACAATCATATAACCCAATATTTATATATTGCCAATTTTGTAGTTACAAGCATGACTAATTACATATGCTAGGACTTCTAGTAATGCAATAAGTGCAATAACATTTTTAATATCTTGATAGAATTTTGTAAATAATTTTGTATAAATTTCAAATCTTGGATCAATCTTCTAAATTGAATAACGTTTGTAATATCTTGGGAAACACAATATATTCTTATTAAATGTTGGAGATGATTATAGTTTATTTTTTCTTACTTGCCAAAATTACTACTATTTTATCTATGAATAAACAAAATATTGAAGGAGAACAATATGTGTCAATATAATTCCATAATCAACATCATATCAAAATGTAGCTTGTTTAGACTTTCAATAATACTTAATATGAATGTGAATTTTATCATTTATGTATAGCAAAACACTCAAGTAATAACTTGTTAATGGTGTTGGCATTTACTCAATTTTTGATTTAAATAACCAATAGAAATATAGCACTGATATCAAGATATATATGCACAATTGCATGCATTAGGGTACCCATGGCTTATGAATAAAGAACTTCATTCATGACAAATATTTTTCCCTATTTGGTTTGTGATTATCTAATGTATATGGATAATTTAATGCCAACTTCCAAGAGTGTGTTAATCATCTTACAATGTTCATGTTATAACAATTGACAACTCTCAAGTTAGATATTTTTCTTAAGTTTAAAATATTAACTTTAAAAAAAAAGTTCTTATAATTTCAAATATGAATTGAATATCATCAAATAAGGTCATTTGATACACCTTTGTTAAATTGGTTTCAATGTTGGAGACAAGTTCCAAATTGTTGTTTGCAACAGTTGTGTCGTCAAGATGTATTACAATTATAACAAAATATGTGGTCATTTTTAAAATATAAGCATTAAAGTTTGTTGTACACTTATGAATTTACCAATTTCCAATTGATAATCATCCAATTATTGTTAATAACATGTTCAATTTGATTGGCAAAGTCTATAGATAGACTTGTGAAATCTGAAAACAAGAATATGGTTTTTGAACTAGGTCATATTGGGTTGCTAGTGCTTATATAACTTAAAATTTGGAATAGACTTTCACAATAGGTGAAAATGTATCGTGTAATCAATGTTGATAATTTGGGAAAATATTTTGGTCACCAATCTTGTTTTATATTTCTCAACATCGCCTTGAGCATTAAATTTATATTTGGAAATTCATTTGGAACTTATAGCCTTTTACCATGCATTGTGGTAAAGTTGTTAAAGTCCAATTATGTTATTCTTTTGTATGGATTCCAATATATATATATAATTGTTTTTTAATCGCAATCCATAGCATTTATGTTTTACAATGATTCTTACATGGTGAAAGGGGAATGTTGATAGTGGAATGTGTCATCATTGGTTTCTGGTGTTTTTTTGCAAATTTTGTTAGATTAGGTAATAGTTTCAATTAGTTTTATTGAAAACAAATTGGCATTTACAAAAAAATAAATTGCAATCCAATTTTATGAAGTATCTTTGTAGTTGTTTGAACATGTCCAACTTCTTTAAAGTTGGAACTAGACTTGCACATTATAAAGGAATTTCATATTCCTAAAAAGTAGGAATCATTATTATACTATGTATAGGGCTGATATGTAAGTGTTACATGCTATGACCAATGTTATCTTTGCCAAATTGTGGAATAGTTAGAATATTAAGTTTTAAAATTGAAGACACAAGTGGATTGGTATTGAAGTTTGAATGGTTAATGCCATTACACTTGAATCATGTGTCCTTGAGTCCCATAAACGTCTATGTTTTCTAAAGAAATTGGGATAAAAAATGCAATATTCAAATGTATCACTCACATACTTGGTTTTTGATTATTCATTTTTTCAAATATGACATCATGCAATATTATGATTAGAGTAAACATGTTTCCACATCAACCTATAAGCCTTGTTTTCTTTGCTATATGCAAGAAAAATGCACACCATAATATGATGGTCTAATTTTTGTCAATGGTTTTTTTAATTAGTGCAAAAGTTTTGCTCTTGAATAGACAAGGTTTTATTTACTCCAAGCCTTAATCATAGTTATGCCATTTGAAAGAGCTTTAATAGGGCTCTAGTTTTGCAATCCAAAGTTTTTATCCCAAAATGGGTTGGAAAGTCTTGGATTGTAGTTATCAAATTAAAGTACAATTGTTTTGTTTCAAAACTCCATTTTGTGATGGAATGTCAAGTATTCTAAATTGTAATATTATTCATGATCTTTTTAATATTAATCAAATTCATTGGATTTGAGTTTTTTTTTATCATATATTAACATTGAATACTTCTCCATGTCTAACTTTCCACTTATAGTTTGTGATGTTAAAATTTTTCAAAGGCATATGATTTATGTTTCAATAAATACATTGTAGTGAATCAAGAAAAGTCATCAATGAAATTTAGAGAAATTTTGCATTGAGTTGACCAAAAATATCAAAATGTACAATCCCCAAATGTTCAATGGGGCAAGTTGCCATCACATGACCTTTGGCATTAATTAGTTCACACACCATGTCCTCTTTTAATGTTTATGTTTCCTCCTACCATTGCAAATTACTTGGTAGAATTTTTATATTTAAAAAGTTCATGATCATAAAAAAACAAATAGTTTTTCACAAAGTTCAAGTTGGTTAAAGTGTTTGCATTGATTAGAAGGGATGTCCATCTTGAATAGAGTTCGGGCCTTGAAAATAAATGGTTTTTTTAACTAAAAGCGACTTTTTTTCCCAAGTGCCAATATGGACATCTAATCAAAAGGGACAAGATGGTCAATGCTTCATCAAATTGGCCCCATGACTTCCAAGAAATGTTTCGCTTAATTTAAACTTATATTGTAGGGGAGAATAATAGGCATGTTGGTAATCATTATATTTTAATCATAATATAAATATAATCAATTCATATATTAATTAAATATCAGAAGGTAATAATAAGGATCTCAACAAGGGTTGCATCCTTCTTAGCATGGCAAAAAAGATGTACAACACAACACCATTTATAACACACAATTTCAATTCATAGATATGTCACATGAGATGATTCATGAGCTTGCTACACTTTGACATATCAATTTGAATTCACTCATATAAGATTGAAATCTAGGACACCAATTTACAATTTGAGAAAAATAAAAGACAAAAATGAAATAGATAAAAAAAATGGTCACAAATTAAACTGAATACTTTAAAATTTGTAATAAAAATTTATGACAATGGTAAGAAAACACCTTGTGGTGCTAGGGTAAACCTCGAATGGTTTCCACAACTAGATAACAAAATGTGTGCACCAAAGCTCTACCCATGTGATTTATTTGCACAAGAAATAAGAACATACATGTGATGTGAATTCATTTAAGATTAGGTGACTTATGAAGAACAAGTTGGGCAGAGGAAAAAGATATGAAATTAACATCATTGTCCTCTTTTATAGAACATCCATGGTTTTTCTCATTTGCAAGCTCTTTTCTAACCTCTCCTTCTAGTATTTCTAAATCACTCTCACATAAAATAGTTAATAGAATTAAAAACCATTTTGCATTTTTGAAAAAAAAAAACAAATAGATATAACATATCTACTTGATACCATTTCCTTGATTACAACAAGATATATGCCAAAGTGAATCTTCAATCACCTAAACAATTTTGCTTAAATTGTTGTTCCTTAAACCCTAATTAAAAACATATTACATATGTTTCTAGAATAAATGTTGATATGTGTTTAGAGATAGCCACATGCCAAAAACGTTGGGCAACTTATGTAAACTAATAAATGATGTTGTATGAAATTTACCTTGGTAACTTTTCCTTTTCCCTTGTATCCCAACATCCTTGTCTTAATAAGGTTTTGGATTTTGGGGTTGTTATTTTAGTTTTCTATTTTTTGTTTGGGTTGCAAAATATCCTCATTGGTGCTAATGGCATTGTTAAGGTAAGAAATTCCACACATGAGGTTATTATTCATTATACATATTATTAGTAGATGAAGCAGTGTGGAGAAGGTGCGATGATAAAGATGTCACTCCTAGGTGATGTAGTAATTAAAGTGGCATCTTTTGTCAAGAATGAGCATGTAAGCATAATAACAAATAAAATCTTGTGGGTGTTGTGTGATTTGTTAGCAAGTAATGTTTCACAAGAGATAATGGCAATGGAGGATGTAATCCCCATTGTGGTGGTGTGTTTGGACTACCATTTCAACTTGTACTGCACAGTGTGGTCATCTTTTCATTAACATGTTCAACCTCCTATTTCTACAAGGAGGATTAGACCAAAGGTATTCCCTAAACAAATCCATTTATAAGTGGTTAATTTTGGCTCTTCATACGTTCACTTCTTATTAAATATTATATATGTTTTGTGTAGGAATTAAATGCATGATAAAGACGTTTCATAGATGTCAGTGCTAAGAAAATGGATAACACCTTTTTAGACCAAAATGTTGCATGCACATACATTTCTTAATGTTTATTAAACATAATTTTTTTTTTGTGTCTTCCTTAAAATCATATTGTATTGGTGTGAAACATAGTTGGCTTTCATTAGTGAAGAGATCTTGGTGATGATGGGGTCTCATCTATATTACTTCAAAGTGTGGGAGAAAGCTTGAACAATGCTAGAAGCAACAAGATTAATTATTCTGATTTTGTAGGCTCATGTACTAACAAATAAATAATTGCCATTTTATAGTCATGGGTTAAAGTTTTATTGACATTAGTGGAATTCACAAATCTAAGATTGAATAAAAATTATTCTTTTGCCTTTAAACATTTGTTGAAAATTAAGTTAGTTAAATTGTGAGAATTTCTTATGACATACATTCAATTTGTTCAAAAACATACTTAAATGCCACACATGGAAGACGATTCACTTAGAGGTAACATGAAAAAATTGTTCCTTGGATGGGCTTAAGTGGTTGGAAACATGAACAATTATGTGATCAATGGGATTAATGAACGAATTAAAGCATTTGTGGGTGCAATGAAACCAATTAACAAAAAATTAGCTTTAGAGATATAAGACAGTGGATTAGACCCACAATTTGTATTAATGAGATGAAAAATGTGCATTTGAAAACATTTGATATGTTTAGAAGATGAAAAAATGCTACAAACAAGGAAGTTTCAATGGTGGTGATTAGAAGCAAGTTGACACACCCCCAAACTCTTTAAAAGATTCAAATGTGAGTTTAAAAATGAAAACATTGAAAGGAGTTGGGGTACATTCTCTAATTCACAACACTTTGGGGGTAAAAAGGGTGTGCTAGAGCTTTGTGATGGGGATTGGGATGAGTGATAAACATATCAATTATTCACACGGACCTACACAAATAAACAACAAGTTGGTTAATGCATAGTTAGAAAACATTTGGTGCATAAACAAATCATAGGCATACATGGACTCACAATACTCACCATGGCCCGAACTTGGGGGAAGCCATCAACTTCGTTCTTATAATATTTTTTATTATTGGCCAAAGGGGTTGCACCCAAATGTCATGTTTCCTGAGACATTCAAATTGGAAGTCCTGAAATATTTGAAATTGGGACTTCCATCACTTTAGAGGCCCATAATTTCTTGTGTAGACCTCCGATTGAAGTGAAGTTTAAAGTAAAATTATAATTTTCATCAAAGCTTTCCAACGATATGTGGCATGTCACTTACACGCATGTATTTTAAGGCAATTATTGACTTTTAGTGGTCAAGGGTCAAATTGATACTTTGACTCCCAACCCTTTTTTTAGCCATAACTTGTGTCTTAAGTATTCAAATGGATTATGCAAGCCATTTTAGACATTTACATCTCAAGAAATTTCCAATGGTATAAGAAAGTCTTTAATTGAATGAATTTTGAACCTTGGAATTGCTCTCTAAAAATTTAGGATTCCATAGGGACTTTAATTTTCAAAGTAGGAGTCCACTTAGGAGTGTGTGGGCTCATTCCTTCACACATTCCTTCGCACTCCCGAGAGTGCAAATGTGATTCCCAAGTTGCATATTTTGACTCGCACCTTTCCATGCCTTTGTTTTGGTTGTGAGCCGAAGGTTATGGTCGTGACACAAGTTGTTGCATGAGCTTAAAACTTGAGCCTAAAACATAGAATTTGAACCTTGGGATGTTAAATGGCTTTTCCTTTATACACAAGCAAATAAAACACAATAATTTAACCATAAAATGAATGTTATACAAATAAACTTAAAAACAAACATGGGGATGAATGTAAGCATTCATCCTCATTATGGATGAATGATTTTTTTCATTCATCTAATGTATGGATGATTTTTTTGAATTTATATGTTTTTAATATATATAATTTCCATCAAAAGTATGGATGAATGTTTTATTTAATCATTAAGTTTTTATCAACAATTTTTTTCCCTAATTTTAATTAACTAGAGCTTCAAGAAACACAATATAATTATATATGATATAACATTTGTTGAATAATATAATGTAAAATCCATTATAAATATATTTGATGCCATTATTTTCAATATGTCTTAACTATATTAATATTATCATGTTAACATCCACCCCATGGTCATTGTTTTTTTTATAAAAATTAACATACATATAATTTTATTCTATTTATTTATTTAGGACAAACTAACCCAATGTTATCAATGACATTGGTTTTCTTTTCCTTTCCAAAAGTGCTACAATTCCTTTCAAACCTATTTATAAATCACATTAAACTTTAAGCTACAAGCTCAAAGCTCAAGCTTTATCTTCAAGCACAAACCATTTTCATGGTGATTATTGGGAGGAATGTGGTTGAAATTGTTGGAAACATTTGAATATTGGAAGAGCTGGAAATAACCCCTAACTTTCAAGTGCACATCCACATAATATAAGGTTAATTATAAGACAATTAAGGTTTAGTTTGGGATCCAACACCTTGATAGATGGAAATGATAAAACAATTATTAATTTATATTTAGATAAAGAAGTCAATGGTAGTGAATTAAATTGACAACAATTGTGTAACATATGTGACTCAATTATGGGTTAACAATAATTCCATGGGTATGTATTTGAAGACTAAAAAAATGGTTCATGCTTTCATAAACATGCTTGCTAACCACCCCACATGGGCTTGAACCCTTTTTCACCAAAGTGAACATTGTATTTATTTATTTTTCAAAATTTATTGAGAATCCTTAAAGTTGTTCACATTTTAAATGGTTTGCATAGAATATTATTTTAGCAATATATGTATTTATTACAAAATTTTAAAATATGAATGAGTCATTAAGTTTTAAGAACATGTCCAATAGAGAGTTCCATTGGATTATTTTGCAAGACATTTTTTTTACACCCCGACCATGGTTTGGATTGAATTGTGACTTTAAGATAACAAGTCTATAAATCTCTAACATAATTTTACATTAAATTAAAAAATCTTCCTTATGTTCTAACATCTCATGCCTCCCAAGAAAAAATTCTATTATGTTGTGGTTGATGTAGTCTAAAGGATTATAGGTTGATGCATGAAGAAAGTTCAAATTGACCAATTGGGTCATTGTAGTCTATGTGAATACATTAAACACTTATTAGCAAAATGCAAGAGAATCTTCCAAATTTGGAGAAGATTCATGATCACATATGAACTTATTTGTAGGTAAAATTTTGATTGACAATGGAAGCAATGTTGGGAATCTTTTTGATGATAATTCAATTGACTTATGCTTGGTGGATAATTTTTCCATTTTTTCCCATTCTTCATTATGTGTTTCAACGGATATTGACCTTCATTAAGTTAGGGGTATTTATTGTCACCTAGGGTTAGTTTCCAAATCGACAAAACTAAAGAAAAAGTTTTATAACTTTGAAATTATTATTATTTTGATGATCAACTATGATATTGTCACTTGACTAATGAAATTATTCAAAGTGTAGCCTACGATAATTATGATGATTTTCAACATGTCAACTTCATATTTTCACAAAAAATAATTTCATTATATTGAGGTTTATTTAAACCTTAGGGCAAGGTTTCATGCTTCTATTTGTCAGCAAGGAGGTGTGCCCCCAATTAAAAAAGAAAAATGTACAAGGAATCATTCCATTGACCCATCACCAATATTTTTGGAATATGGGGTACTCCAAAACATAGAAGCCTACATATGCTTCCCTCCCCCAAGATAGAAGCAGGGACAAAACTTCCCTAAACCATGGCCAAACAATATGGGATAAAAAATGAGGTGCTATTGGGAATGTCTTAGTGAACACATTGGGAACATACCCAAAAAAAAAAAAAAAAACAA
>Ga0209208_10011443_pt1 | contig 11357 bp, 4 predicted proteins | sample S1TSphfallax_3_FD_187694 | JGI IMG/M metagenome (GOLD analysis project Ga0209208, IMG submission 187694) | Host-associated microbial communities from peat moss isolated from Minnesota, USA - S1T2_Fd - Sphagnum fallax MG (SPAdes) (version 2) | ecosystem: Host-associated > Plants > Peat moss >...
TTATCCCACCACTGTGAAGGATCCACAAAGAACTCCTGCCACAGTTTCTCTACGATCATTTTCTTGCCTGCCACAAACTGCAGGAACTGATCAGAAACCTCACCCAGTATCTCCATTCCTCATCTCCCGATCCATGTTCAATACTCCAAATATGAAATGCAAAAGCAGCCTTATGGTACAACAATCAGCTACCTACTGCAGGTTGGGATTCAGGTAGAACCAATAAAGAGAACAATTCCCCAAACCGTAAAATCTAAACCTTCCCAGCATCTCAATTCTTCATCTCCTGGTTCATGTTCAATGTGCCATTTATGAAATGCAGATTGGTACAAGAATCACAAACCTATTGCAAGTTGGTATTCAGGTAGAATCAGTGAAGAGAAAAAACCCTAAACCTAACCCAGCATCTCAATTCTTCATCTCCTGGTCCATGTCAAATCCTCCATATATGACATGCAGATCGGTACAAGAATTAGCTACCTATTGCAAGTTAGGATTCAGGTAGAATCAGTGAAGAGAACAATGTCACAAACCATAAACCCTAATTCCCCAACCCATCATCTCGATTCTTCATCTCCTGGTCCATGTACAATCCTCCATAATGCAGCTTGGTACAAGAATCAGGTATCTATCGCAAGTTGGGATTCAGGTAGAATCGATGAAGAGAAAAATTTCCACAATGTGGGATTTTAGAAGGAGAAGAAGTACAGGAAGAGAAAAAGTAGACAGCCTTACCACCGCTGTCAGCGCTCAGCGTGCCCTTGATTTCGCTCCTCAATTGCGCTGAAGGAAGAGCTGCAGGCGACTGGAGAAATTGTTGGGGATAACGACAGTGCACTGCCGGCCAATAAACCAGGATCCTGACGGGCCTGCTGAGCCATTTAATGTCCTCAGACGACGGAATCCTCCTCCCCGCACTCACCACTTGCACTTCCCCAACTAACGAACACATTCCTCCCCCAAAAACATACAGCTACAACAACAAAACACGCGCGCACACCTGATCACCTATTCACCATTCACACACTTAAACTGATAGAGAGATAAGGTTATAAAACATCAAACAACAACAACAAGACAAGCAGACATACACACACATCTTGTCATGAACAACACAGTTGAATTTGATGGAGAGACGCCATCTCAATGGGTACTTTCAGAGACATGAAACAACAACAGAAACAAAACAGCACACACAGAAGCAGTCACACACCCATTCTTTCACATATTATTATTCATCACGAACAACACAGCTGAGATTGATGGAGGAACAAGCTTCATGGGTGGTGTAGCAAATTAGGGTTTAGGGTTTCGAATGGAATTTTTGGTTTAGGCTTTGTTATATGAACTTTGTTTTAGGATTTGGGGTTAAGCACATGGTTTAGGGTTTTGCATGGGGTTTAGGATAATGTTATATGTATTTTGTTTCAGTTTTGCACATAGTTTAGGGTTTTGGATAGGGTTTAGGCTAATCTTCTGTGTAGGATACTTTGTTTTGGAGATCCGGATAAGGCAAACTAAGATAATACCTTGGCAGCTTCAACACAGGTTTATCAATTAATTAATTAATTAAATTTGAAGATTTCCATTGCCAAAATTTGTTCCTTAATATATTACAATATTCTCTTCTTTCCTTCACAAACTTATGTTCTTTGAGAAAAAAGAATTACAAAAATTTCAACATTTCTGAAAATAATATACTTTTAGTGTCTAAGTGACAAGGTATTTAGTCTATTCACATTTGAAGACCATTTGCTTTACGGTTTGCATTCATAGTAGAAGAGGATTGACAATCAACTTCAAAGTATATTATAACCAAAAAGAAAGGAGGACAAGAATTGAATCTTTATTGTATTCTTGCACTGCATATGTTGTGTAACAACCTAGGTTACACTTACATATTTATCACACTAATACAAAATTTCAAAATTGATACATAAGATGGTTGTCTTTTCTTTTCTCCAATAGAAATGATGACATAAAACAATAGAAATGCAAATCAACAAATATACAATTTGAAAGAATAGATTGGATTAAACACTCAATGTTCCTATCTCAATCTTTTCATTTAGATAAGACCTTGCATTTGTCAATATCTCTTTCTAACAAATTTGAAACTATCACTCTCACATTAAATCTTTTTCTCTGGACTTAAATCATTTTTTAAACATCACAAAAAGAAGCCTACACACTCTTGCTTCTCCCTTCACATTCTTTAATGGAAATTCATCACTCAAACATTTCATTTCTTTTCATAAATTATCTTACTTTCTAAACATGATCACCCTAAATATATCTTTAACACGAGGACACTCAAATTTGTATCATTCTAACATCATATTTTTTTCAACTTCAAGATTTGGCACTCTCTACAAGTTCCCATTGGCATAATGCAGGACCTCCAAACCTTGGAACCTAGACTTTGTCATCATATCCAATCCTCTTTCTTTTATTCAAGCAAGGGTACATAAAAAAAACAAAAACATGTTTCAATTTCTACCCTATTCTATTCAACTATTGATCATTGCACAACCAAAGTTTTTGGATCATCTATTCAATAAAATAGTGACACACATCATACAATAACAAGTTGGACAAAAAACACTCACACACGATACTTAGTTATTCAATCCCCCTACGTCCATTCCTTCATCCTATATATATTTTTGCGATCCATCTCTTTTTCTTTGTATATACCAATTTCCATAAAACCATTCTTGGTAATGCAATTCAAAAGGCATTCCACTCCAACCAAGAAAAGCATGTTCCACAAAAAACATTGGTCCTTTATGTAGTGGTTTTGCATTAATTAGAATCCTCTTAAAACTGCATCATCACATCAAAGGAGCATCACCAATCACCAAAATAGATAGTTAAACAAGGAAACCTTACAATTGTAAACACACCACTCCTAACCCATTGGTTCTTTATGTTGTTACTCATCATGCACAAAAGCCAAAAGCTCCAACAAAGTACATCCCAAATTAAATGATATAGGAAACCATAATCTTAAATTGTCCACATTTTGGACATATTTTGTTCACACTACCATCAATTCTATTTTGTTACCAATTTGTGCAATCAAAAAAATTGCATTGTGTGAAATGTTATGATTTTTTTTCTAGGGGTGTGCTATGAATTTGGGGAATATCATTAAAAAAAACTTGTATTTACACATACCTATTTGATGGTTACAGAATATAATATTTGTAAAAAATATAACATTTTATATAAAATATTTTCATAACTAAGGTTCATGGGAACATTTAAGCTATGAGAATATTTTCACAACCAAGGATCCCCCAAAAAAATATTTTATTTTCCCAAAGTAACAAAATTTTGTGAGAAATACATCATTTATATAAAAATAACAAGCATTCCAAAAGGGTGGCAATATGTTCCTAGATGGCATGTCAATGGTAGATGACACTAAAAAATAAGCACATCCATGCACTTTACATTTTTTTGTAAAGCATATCATTTTATTTTATTTTTGCAATATTTCCTGAATATTGTGGAAAGTGTCTTTAAAAAATCCCAACTAGGTCTTACATCAAGTCAAATCTTTCATGGTGGGGCATCACCAAAATTAGGACTTCCCTTGGTGCCCATTGTGAAGGCCCTTGTTTTGGTAAAGCCCCACCTCATGAACTTTATTTTAGACAAAAAATATATATTATAAAATAAATGTTAACAAACAAAAATTTGAATCAAAATCTATTGAAAAATATTCAAAATATTCTCAAATTTTGAATTTTTTTCTTCCAAAATATCAGGAATATGTGATAGAGAAAAAAAATCACATATGTGCAAAATTTTGCACACAAAAGAAAGGTTAAACATCACATGTAATGCCAATGACCTCAAGCATTACCACATTGCCTCAAGGAATTTATTGAAAATATCACAATTAATGCCCCCTTAAACCTTGTAATGCTATTAGTGGCAAACTATCACAAATCCCACAAATTTGATACTCCAAAATTTGTTTTGTAACTCCTTAAAATCATTGCAAGAGTCTCAATATGATTAGTTCATTTTCTAACCATTTCAACTACATGAACACACAAAAAGTGATTTGTGTCATTTTGGTCATGAATTCATCAATGTTTCAATCTCCTTATATATATATATATATATTGTAAAGGTCCTAATCCTTGGACTAAACCTAAACATCAATTTTTCATAATTTTCACATTTAATACGTTAAATGGAAACACCCTTCAGTGTCTTGCAAATTTGGTGGGTTATTTTTTTTAAAACATTTATTTGAATTATTATTTCACCATTATCTCATTTATTGAAAAAAATTAACTTTGTGTCAAGCTTCTCAATCACACACATGATTTGTTCATTTAAATTTCATTTTGAATGTTTGGAAAGTATTTTGGCATTGTTATCTATTAACCCTCAAAACCCTCATAACAATTGTAAAACACCTTTATTTTTATAATATGATCTCACATTAGTGTGCAAGTTTCATTCTTTTTTTTTCAATGATACCAAGGTCATTCAATTCAAACATATTTTTATCCCTTACATCATCCTAAAGAATCAAAAGTACTTGGCATCCCAATGCCCATTATGGGAGTGTAACTTGAAACTCTTGAACGATATACCCCTAGAATTATCATCTAGTACTATTAATGGTAAAATGGTAAAATCACTTTCAATTTTATTACTAGAATGTTAAATCTTGAAGCATGTTCCTTAAGTCCTCACAAAAGGGGCAAGAACTTCAAGACAAAAATTAGAACATGTTGCTCCTTAACTCAAACTTTTGGTCACATCAAGTTTCATAAATTGAATAAAAAGGTGAATAGTGAATTTGGTTCCAATTTTGGTTCCCAAATTAAACAAAGGTTCATACAAACTCACAAAACTCACCATGGCCCAAACTTGAGAGGAAGCGACACCTTACTCCTTACACAACTTGGGTCACAACATTGGGAATGTTTTTAATTCAATCACGCATGTGCCACTTGGCTTGGGAATGTGTTTTATTTTTTTTATGTAACATGAAGTTTTAAATTTATTCTTGGTACATCGTACTTTGTTTTGCCCAACCTTAGTTGAAAGCCTAAAGTCATGATAACGACAACAGTGTGATGAAACCCAATGATGGTCTATGCATGTGAATGAACTACAAGCTTTGCTCAAAGGTAATTTTATGGTTCATTTTATTAATGTTTGGGCTGTCGTAAGTTTAATTTTTTTAGAGTTTGATTAAATGTGTATTGTTTAGTGCAAGTTACAAATAGCAAAAACTACCCAAAATGGTGGTATCTTACTATACTATTCAAAATTAACAATGATGTTAACATCACACATTTTAAAGGATATTTGTTAGGATTTTGCAAACATTAGATGTTCATATTAATCCATTCATGGTTATAAAGAATTGTAATCATCCATTATCTAAAAATATGTAAACATGTATTCATTTAAGGATTTATGAACCACATGAAAAACTAAAAATACAAAACAATGTCAACATCACTAAACATTATAAATGTGTACCTTGTACCAATGTCAATTTAACTAAGACATTGAATTTTTTAATACTTATTTGGGGGCTAAATTGTGAAATCTTCCATAAAATTCATTGTCCTTGATAAACCTTCTTAAATTTTCATATAAAAACCATTGAAGATGGAAAGTACAATATGACATTTTTTCATATATTATGGATGACAATAATTAATAATTGACAAAATTCATTATGGATGGACAATGATGTTCATCAATGAACATCATTTATGAATGAATATTTAAATAATGACAAAAAAATGACATTTGTTATAAATTATTGAAATTGATGCCTTGTTAATTATGATTTGATTTCCATGAACCATGAGTTAAGCTAGTTAAATCATGAAATATTTTAAACATGTAAAATAATTTGATCATGGGGTTGATGAATTTCATCCTTAATAGGTAGGTATCCACATTTTTTCAGTGAAAAACATACTCACTTGGAGGTTCAATATTGAATAAAAACATTACTGTCATATTGAAACATATGGCAAAAAAATAAGGAAAATTATGTATTATGTGTTTAATTTATTATTTTAAAAATCATATTTCTAATGCAAATGAAATTAAGACTACTTAATGCATAATGGATCAAAATTTATAAATGTGTCATGTAAAAGTAAAAATATTATACCCACCATTCATAATTAGCAAAAGGTTGACAAATATTTAAAACATTTTCAGCAAAAGGGGCCTAAAGACTAGCATCCATGTTTTCCATATTCAAAAATTTCCACATATAAAACAAAATAAACAAGCTATATCAATATTTGAATTAAAAAACGGAAATATAGTGGTTAGGACAATCACTTTTTCTTGGGATGTTGAAAGTTTGATTTTAAAGTTTCTAATAGTTTTTTTAAAAAATATTTGTTTCATTCCTTTTGGGGGAGTTAATTAACATTAAATCGTGGTGGCAAGTCCAATAGAATGGTATATTGTATTGAAATGGTAGATGCTTAAGGCACATCCAATTATGCCTATGGTTTTGATATGGAACATTCATTAATTTTAATACTAGGAAAAAAAGCCCATTTTTTAACCCATTTTTTATTTACATGTCAGTTTCAGCTATGTTGCAATTTTATGTTTTAAATATTTTAATAAATAACTAGTGATAATCAAATAAATCAATCTACCTACTAATTTAATGGACAATTAGAAATGACCCTCAACTTGAAGGCCATCTTTAGACATTTATGGAACCAATAAAATTCCCAATTGATTTATAGTTAAAAGGTCAATTGGAAATGTGATCTCATGAAATGTCATGTAATTACAAGTAATTTGGTTACATCACAAATCATATGTTTGATTATTTTGAAGGGTGAATGAAGAATTTCAAGTTGAATGGATGGAACATTGTGCACATTTGCAATTTTGCATCCAAGTAAATCACTTAAAACCCTTTTAGACTATGTATTACATACCTAAGTTAAACTACTTATTACACATGTATACATAGGTCTATATTAGGCTATTTAGTATACTTAGTTTATATACCTAACTTAATTTATTTATATTTAGCCTAGGTATGTAGGTGGTAAAAGTTACATTGTTTATGTATATAACTTAATTTAGGATGTTAATAAGTAGTTTAACTTAATCACATGGCCTAGGTGTTACATGGCTTAGGTCTAGCCCTAGCCTCAATGTGGCCTAGGTCTATGCCTAACATAAATGCAACATGACCTAGGTTTAGGCTTAACCTAGGTGCCACATGGCCTATGTTTAAACCCATCTTAAATGCCACATGGCAAGGCCTAGGTAATATAGGTGCCGCATGGCATGACCTAAGCTTAAGTAGTTAAATAGTTGGGTAGTTACTAGTAGGAAGTAGGTAATTAGTTTTGACAAAATTGCAACTAAACTTCAACTAAAATTATCCCAAATTTTTAAACTATGTAAAAAGGTTAAATGCATTAAAAATGTAACAAAAGCAAAAAAATGAAGATTGAATTATCATTGGTGATAAGCTAATAAAAAAGGTTCAATCCCAAATGCTAAATCCAAAATATAATTAATGCACCCCTAAACTCCTTGATAGACTCAGCTATAAGTCAAAGGTGAAAACAATGGAAAGATAAGGAATTAGGATACGTTTTTTGGCTCGCAACACTTTGAAAGTAAAGGGGTGTGTTAGAGCTTTAGGATGGGGACTAGGACGAGTGACAAGTAGGTCAATTATTCACATGGACCTACAAGTTGGTTAATGCGTAGTTCGAACACTTTTGGTGCACAGATTCACAAAACTCCCCATGGCCCAAACTTGGGGGAAGCCACCACCTTTCCCATTATAATATTTTTTATGCCTAGCCATGGGGCCTGCACCCAAATGTCGTTTTGTTTCGGGACTCCCAAGTTGGGAGTCTTAAATTTCTCAAAATTGGGACTTGCATGACTTTAAAGGCCCATAATTTCTTATGCAAACCTCCGATTGAGGTGAGGTCTGAAGCAAAGTTGTAATCTTATCGAGATTTTTTCAAAGATATGTGGCACGCCACATGCATGAAAGTAAATCGGGGTGATACCTAACTTTTATTGGTTGGGAGTCAAATTGACAATTTGACTTTTGACTTTTCTTTTGGCCATAATTTGGGTTTTAAGTACCCAAATGAGTCATGCAAACTCATTTTAGACATTTAAATCTTAAGAAATTTTTTATGGTATAAATAACTCTTCAATGTAATGAGTTTTGACCTTTGCAATCGCCCTTTGAAAATTCGAAAATCCATAAGGACTCCAACTCTCAAAGTGAAAGCCCACTTGGGAGTGTGTGGGTTCATTCCTTCACACTCTCCTACATTCCCAAAAGCATGAAATGTGACTCCCAAGCTTCACTCTTGGCCTACACCTTTACAAGCCCTTACCTTGGTCGTAAGCCCAAGGCTAGGGTGGCGATAATAATAATATTTTCTTAGCTAAGTGTCATGGGGTTTACATCTGATCCTAGTTTAGGTCTAAGATTAACATAAATGTCATGTGATTTAAATTTAGGCATAACTTAAGTGTCATGTGACCTAAGATTATATTTAGCCTAAGGGCCACATAGGTTATTAAGGCCGAATTAAGATTAGATTTCATTTAAATTAACTTAAGTGGCCTATATATCTAGGCCTAATTTAACTACCACATGGCTTAGCCTAAGCTAGGATAAGTGGCTTATGTTTAGATATTAAGTGGCCTAGCATAGCCCTATATCTAAATGGTATAACCTAGGTGCCATGTGGCTTAATATATGGATGAGAATATGTTGTGTGTCATTGAATTACTAGTGGGACACTTTACTTAGTTTAATTGCAACATAGTCAAACTTATAACTAGAAAATTAATCATATCATGCAATGTCAACAAATGAAGTTTATCCACCTTAAGGTTATAATTGAATTGAACTTCAACCATAATGGTAAACTTTGTCATTTGCAACTAAAATGGCTTAAAATGGCTATTATCATGATGTTGACATGTGGCTGATGTTGCAACTAACTGACATTTTTTATTTATACTTATCAACTCTATTGGTTTTAGTTGGAAATAATATATTTCAATTGCAAAAAACATTTTTCAAATAGGTTTGTGATTTTTAATTACAAATTGTAATTGAAAATGAATTGAAAACATAGGTACAAATGTAAGGTTTTTTTCTTAATGTAAATAGTCCAACAACTTGAAAATTTGGGGAGTAAGTTAACTTATGTGGGTTATAATGGTTGAAATGTTTCTTGAGGATATGAAATTTAAACAAGCAAGTGGTTGAAAGAATTTTTTTATTTATTCTTTATTAGGGGCTCATTGTTCTACACATATGATTAACCTAGGTGTGGTCCTAAAATAAGATTTGACTATAATTTTCATTTAACAAGTTTCAAGTTCAAACATTATACCATTCCTTTTGTTCACACAAAAAAAAAACTTTGAATTTTTACAAAAATCCATCACATGCAATGAGATATTCTTTCCTTTGGAAACCATAAATGACAAGGAAAGTGAATGGAACTAGATTTTAAATCACACATGGTGGTATCTTGTATTATTCATGGTTAATTATAAATATTCCCAAAACTACATGTATGAATGTGGTTAAAATATTAGTGAAGCAAAACCCCTTTACTTTTCATATTATGCCCCCAAAAAAATTCATGTCATTCATTTTTTACTTGAATTATATTCATTTAACATGTTGATTCACTTTTTCTTGTTGCATTCTTTGTAGTTCATTCATATGTGCATGCATTCAATTTTTTTCTCCACTTATATGCACACATAACTTTAGTTGACTACTTGAAAACACCAATTGAAATCCATACAACCAACTTAATTATTGAATTAACTTAACTACAACTAAATGGGTAATTTGAGATACTAGAATTTTGAAATTTTTATTAGGATTTAATTTTGAAATCTCATTTTAAGACAACACCTAGGTTAATCCAAAATTAGTATCCAAAACACTAATAACAAATTACTTTGTAATGTTGAAAAACCTTATATAAACATGATATTGTTGGCAACTATACCATTTGGAATTGATATATGAATTCATTATAATGTTCTAATTATTTGGTTGTATGCATACACTCATAAAACTTTGACAATCTTGCAACAAATCTTTATTTTGGGAATTAGTTGATGTAACAACCAACTCGTCATGTAATGACTTTACCTTTTATGACAATTTCAAATTAAAAATTAAAAATTCCCTTACTAAATATAGAACTTCTCATTTAGGGTCTAGATGCATGCATTTCTATGGAACATGCCCATCCATTATATGTACACATAGTACTCTAGATGTCACTAAGATGTTGGGTCACATTCAAACCAGAAATTTATGCCCAAATCTTACACTAATGCATAGTCTTGTATGGGCAAAGCCAATAAAACCTTGTTAAATTAAAATCTATGATCTTTACAATGACCCATTTATTAAAAAAACTTGATGAACTTTTATTAACAAATGCAATGCAATCAAATCATTCAACAACAACATTTTGTTCATGACATTTATTTCTTTAATTGAAGTACCCAATTTGTCATTGAAATTTCATTATGGCAAATTGAACCTTGTGTGTGAAGCAAGTGGTAAATAAAAAATGAAATATTATACTTCTTCCATGGTGATTAATGCAAAGTCAACACGTGAGGTTTGTTTTTGAAGCTTGCATCATAAATTTATAACTGATTTTTTCACAACATGAATATTAAATGGAAAATTAATGATTTTAAACTATTGTATATCATGGTGATATGATGAATAAGATTTACAATAATCAATAGGAACATATGGCTAAAAACCCATTACCTCCATTATTTAAAAAGTTAAAACTACATTAGTTATTGTTCTAAAAGATAGGTTGGTGACTAAGGTGTAATCATTAATTTTAGATATAGGTTCACTATAAGATATATTTAAAGGATTTGTAAGAAGGTGCCACTTCCTAGACGAAAAATGGTGGTTGTCTCATTTAATAAAGGATGGATTTGGTGTGGTGGAGGTACCAAGCATATTGATGTTGTTGATTTTCTAATTGGCTTTATATGTTAAAGCATCTTTACACCCATGACCATGACCATAGAAAATCTATGATTAAAAAAAAAATCATTTCAAGGTGGGCATGACAACAAACCATTAGACCATAAGATCAAAAAACCATGATTGGTCACATTTTGATGGTCCAAACTTAGATTTTTTTTTAAATGTATTTTATACAAAAAAATGTGTGGAACATTTGTTAGACCCTGAGCCCGAAAAACCATGACAACCTTTGGATGTGTTTTGAGAGCTCTCAACATTTCCATTGTTGTAAACCATCACCATAATC
>Ga0209208_10011444_pt1 | contig 11357 bp, 8 predicted proteins | sample S1TSphfallax_3_FD_187694 | JGI IMG/M metagenome (GOLD analysis project Ga0209208, IMG submission 187694) | Host-associated microbial communities from peat moss isolated from Minnesota, USA - S1T2_Fd - Sphagnum fallax MG (SPAdes) (version 2) | ecosystem: Host-associated > Plants > Peat moss >...
ATTAATATATTTACCTATGTGGTTGGTAAAAATGCAATTAACAATTTTTGTGAATAAGGTAGACTATAAGATAGATTAGGGTTGTGCAAGGGACCTCCAAGGACATTCATTATTTGGCATCACGATGGGAATAAATCCTTATGATGATAGGGGTTAAATTTTTGAATTTGTGGATTAATTAAAAAGTTGGAACCATTTTGTATATATGCATGTAAATTTAATATCTAAAAAGTAATAATATAAAATTATAGTTGAAATTATAGTATTAATGGAATAATTACAATTATTTTGATGATGTAAAGAAACATGGTTGTGGATAGGTATTATAAGTAATTTACATGATTTGACGATTAAAGATGATTATACATGAAATTTGGGAAAAAATAATTTTGCCAACTTGGATGGCATTAAACTATAAGGTTTTCAAAATGCTAAGCCATTTGGTGAGACCAAAGGGGATGTCATCAACTTGTTATTTTAAAATTGAAAATAATCATTGAGAGATAATCATGATGCTTCTATGAAAAGGGGGAATGAAAAGTGAAGTGAAACGTTTGATGTTGCATTTGAAACTTTTGCCCAAAATATCTTGTTATATTGTAGATTGTTGAAAGTGTATAGGAGTAAAAATATGACCTTTCTTGGAGGTAAGGATCTAGCTCAATGAAATAGGATAAGATGTATTTAATCAATTTTTGTAATGATAGAATGAAAGTAAAAATGATGAAATCAAAGGAAGAGAATTTTTGTGTCTTTTGAACTTTGTGTTCATACATTACAAGTAAAATTGGTCATAAAGTTTCACAAATACATTTCAAAATTAAAATTGATCAAAAAATGTTTTTCAAATATGAAAATCATTGATAAGTCATTTTAAAATAACGAAACAATGGGGCTTTATATTGCATTGCATTCATGGCCCAAACTAATAGGTTTTTGAGGTTCAATGGACACATTGTTGAAGAGGGTTGATATATTGCAAAATGAAAATTTATAACATATGCACAATGATAGCTACATGTTATTAAGAAAAAAAATTAGAAAATGTACATATTATTAAGGTTATAATTCCTTTACCTAGAGTTTTAGAAAATTGCAAGTAATTGTAATCAATTACAAGGGTCTTAAATCCCAAATAACATGTTTATTTGATTAGAAAAAAAGTTCTATGAAAACTATGTCTATTGTCATTTGGTGTTATTATTATGTCATTCATATTGATTTTTGAAATAGTTTGGATCTAGCTATTTGTTAATAGTAAGTTATTCAAAATGTAGATTATATTCACTTTTTGATACATATTTTGTCTTGCAAGATGGAAAAAAGTTGGACCATGGCTTAAGGAGTGGTCCAAAATCATGTCATAAGGTTGCTTCAACATATTGATTTCATGATTAATTGAAGAGAAATATATGTTTAACAAGAATTGTGGAACACAAATTGTTCACCCTAATTAATAATCAATATCTTTCAATTGACATGCATACACAATTTCATGGATAGTAGGTTGGGGTTTAATACATTTGATGCCATTAATTTAACATACGAAGTAAATTACCCATGGTATGTTGAGGACCCATTTACCGACACACATCCATGTTTATAAATGATAATTCTTGGTTATTTGATTTTGTGAATATGACCATTTATAGAAGACCATACCATATATGTAATGATGATGGTTATGCATTATAACTACTAGTTTGGCCTATGTAGTTGGCCTAAATGTGAACTTGCTATCCAACTATTTTGCATCCAAAACCAATTTATTGTAATTTAATTCAATGTTTCCCCACCTTAGGTTTAAAAATTACAAAATGATTTTAACACATCCCTACTCATTCAAGGTTTCCAATAGTACCAATAGCACAATGGAGGACATCATGGTTTAGAATGTGGCAAACAAACTCTACACATTAATAGATAGGTACTAATTAAAAATAACCATAATTCATTTGCACTCTGCATGTCTATGCATTACCATGAAAATCTATTAATTAATTGATCAAAACGTGAATTGAGTTTGTGAAAATATTAAGTTCCATTCAAATGAAAATATTGAATGACATTGCATGGAATTTGAATTTAGTTTTAATTGTATTCCAATTGAAGAAAAATAAAATGAAAATTGGTGGAGAAACTATTAAAAATTTACTCATGAATATGAGGGATTTTATTTTATTTTTTTCAAAAAGACACAAATTCAAAAATACACCTTTCCATACCTTTTTATTTGGGAATGGATTAGATGTATTGAAATTTGGAACTATCCAAGTGACAACTACAACTTATGGAATATAAAGTTATCTTCTTTAAACGAAGCTCTGATAAATCAATGTAATTGAAAATATATTAATAAAAAATACAACCACTAAATGCCATTTGCTTTTCTATTTCCATCAATTTACCAAGTGACCAAAAAAAAAAGGTTGATCCACCCATTGCATGCTTCCACCAAAATGAATATTAGGTCATCCAAAGGCATGTTTGGAGTAAGCACATGTTTGAAGCATGAAGACGAATTGTTCCCCCCACCAACTTTAACTCCATAAATTACCTTACCCTAAGGTCAGTTTCACCATTGAATAATCCTCAGAAGAGTGAAATGAAATTTTGTGAAAATAGGAAGTTGACATGTTGGAAATCATCATAAATCATCATAGTCTAAACTTTGAATAGTTTCACTACTCATATCACAATGTTATATAGTAGATGATGGAAAATTATATAATTTCAAAATTGAAAAAAAGGAATTTAATTTTTGAAAATAAATAATTATTCATTTTGTGAATGTGGAAACTGACCCTAGGCTATGGTTTTGCATATTATTGACACATAGTGTAAAAGCCTTAAAAGGTACGTTTGTAACTTATACATGAGGAGGCATTGCATGTCTTCCTTTGTTAAAGACCACCTTTTCATCACCTAATATATGAAGGAAGAACGGTGAGGGAGTGTGATCCATTGTGGCTCAACAACATCACAATAACTCACTTTTACTTTTGTTTCTTTGGGCAATTATGTATATGTGTACATACAAAATGCTCTCCTTTGATACAACCTTCTACAAAAATATGTTATGGGTGAACTCCTCTTTGGGGAAGGCCAATCTCATTTTCTCCATGTTTCTTGGCTCTCCTCCTCCATAGGGGAAGAGAGTGGTCGCATTGTGTTGTAAAGATTTGGGCATAAAATTCTAGCTTGAACTTCATTCAATGTGTGAGTGATGTTTGAAGTACAATAATGCACATATCATGGGATGGTAATGTTCAATTAAACAAGTTTGTAACATTACACACTTTTATATTAATTTTTATGGGTGCATTCACACTTAATGTTAAGTTGGTGCTAAAGGAAAATATAGGTGGCATCATAGGTGGCACCCGATGTTAAATGGGTGATAGTTTATGTTAAGTGAATGTTAGCTTAATATTAAAAAATTTCATGATAATTAAATTTAGCTTGTCCTAAATGGCTAACATGGTGTTAAGGGACTCAACACTATATATAGTCCCTAAAACCAAGTGAGAATGCACCTTTAAAAGATGACTAGCCTTGCAAGGGGGCTTTGTAAGAGGCCTTGGTGAACCAGCACCTACATTGGTACCATGATAAAAACTAAGAACCTGAGTTTCAGCATTTCATACCCAGATTTAATAAAGCTTCCTTACTTTGCAGACCTCACCCAGAAAGGGGGGGGATAGGGGGTGAAAAGAGGCCCAAAGACAGGATGACTTTAAGGAAAACTCTATTAGACAAGGAAAACTAACTAAGGCCCACTTTAGACAAGGGTCCAGGGTCCAATTTCCTAGGAACCAATTTGGACTGATTTGAAGCAAATTGGGTCATTGAGTTGGACTATACCTTGATCCCTTAGCCTCATTCTTGGTTCTCCAAATCAGGAGGTCTCCTTTTAGCATTGTTTTTTTTGAGGTCCAAACCAATTGATTTTCCCTCCGAAACAAGTGCCATGTAGGTTTAGCCTCAATTTGCCACTTTCTCATCTTGGACCCTCGTCTAAAGGCCTTGGGGGACCAATTTTAAAGCTTTCGACCAATAAAAAGATTGCTTGAATTCATTGGTCTCTGGACCCTTGTCTAATGTTCAAAAAATCCTCTAAAAAGAAATTTAAAATCCTTCAAGATATTATTATAACTGTACAAACTAATCTCAAAGTTTCAAAACAAGCTAAAATATCATCTTTCAAAAAATCCTCCTATAAAAAAAATAGATCATCTATTTAGAGTTTTCCTTAAAGTCATCCTGTCTTTTCACCCTGTCTTTGGGCCTCTTTTCACCCCCCTATCCCCCTCCTCTCTTTGAGTGAGGTCAGCAAAGTAAGGAAAGTTTTTTTTAACATTAAATCTGGGGTATGAAATGTTGAAACTCAGCATTTAATGAACAAGGTTCGAGCTAATTATAGTAGTTGTACATGTAGGAGCAGTGAAAATATAGGTAGCAATCATAGGTGCTAAACCCTAAACCCTAAATCCCCCCCCCTTAAGCTAGCTAGTACTAGTGTTAAACTCTATGAGATGAATATCCTGAAAACACAATATCCTTTGCCTTGGTAGGCAAGGCAAGGTCAACAAAGCAAAGAGAAAAACAGCATTCAAAACCCTAGAAAAAAGAAAACAGCATTCAAAACCCTAGAAAGAGAAAACAACAGCATTCAAAACCCTAGTCCAGTCACCAAAGTGCAGTGGATTGGGGTTGCAGTATAGGCTAGGCTAGGCTAGGCTAGGCACACACACAATAGCTACACAGACACACACAGACTGACATATAATAGGCTAGAAGCCAAAAAAAAAAAAAAAAAAAAAAAAAAAAAAAACCCATGATGTCAGATGACACATGACACACACCCCTAATGCCTATCCAAACTTCAGACACTACTTACTAAAAAGGGCGGCGTATCCATATCAGTTCTGCATTGGAAAGTCAGCACGAAACAACATAAATACATACATACATACATTATACATACATACATACCCACCAGTTCGTTAGCACTTGCTCATCTTGTGCTTACATAAAGACATACACTAATACGTCCATAAATGCATACATACCAGTTCGTTCATGCTTGCTCTTGTGCGTACATGAATACATACATAAATACATACATACATACATACATGCATGCATGCATATATACATAATACATACATTCCAGGTCTTTCGTTCGTTCGCGCTTGCGTTTGTTGCGTGCATATACACACACGACATTCTTCGGGCATCAAGCAAGAAGCAGTCCATCGTCTCATTTCATTATTGCTTCCCAAGCATCGCTCCCTCTCCTGATTTCCAGTCAGGTGTTTTGTTTTGTTTTTGTGGCGTTTGTGTTTCCATTCTTCCTTTTTCGGAATTATTGAAGTGCGTTCGTTGATCACGCCAAGAAATCATCATCACGCTTATCAAATCCAGCGCTCTACAAAGAGCCAAACAGACAAGAGACGAGAGAGGCGCAAGATCGCTCTACAGAATCAAACAGACAAAGAGCCAAGAGCCAAGAGACCAAAAAAAAAAGGGAATAGAGGGAGGAGAGTTGGATGGCGGTAGCACGGCAGCAAGATGTTGGTTATGACTATGTTTCGGATCAGGCTGCTGCATCACAGTGGCTGTCCAGCTTGACTCCTACGCCTCTTCCTCCTCCTCTCACTGTGGAGTCCATCAATCCTAAGGTATGTTTTTAATTTTCCTTCTTTTTGTTCTTGTTTTTTTTTGTACTCCCGCCCCCTTTTTTTTCGCTTTCTTTTCTTTCTTACTCTCTGCTCTGTTTGTTGTCTCAAGTTCTTCAAAGACTCTGCTCTGTTGTTGTTTCAAGTTCGTCAATTCGTGGAGATCTCTGTGTATGTGTGTGTGTGTTGTGCGTGGATCTTGTGAAATTGTAGAAGTGCTTTATTTCGTGTCTGGTAAAAGAAACTCGATGCTTTTTTAGAAAGTTGTTGTACACTCTATGGTTTTCTTGAAGCACACTGTCCCCTCTCGCGGTTCACAGTTTGATCCTCTATATTTGGTTCAAATGCCGCAAGTGCGTTATCGTGCTCTCCGAGAGTCACATATACAGAGAGAGAGAGAGAGAGAGAGAGAGAGAGACACACACACACACACACACACATAGACAGAGAAACAGACTTCTTGTTAGTTTGAAAACCTGGCGCATAAGCAGTCGAGCTTAACTTGTTGCTCCGTGTGGCCGCATTGTTTCATTCGATCTGTGTCAATCATGAGGTGCAAGGTCCATTCCCTTTCTGATGATCATAAGGAGTGCCAGAACTACGACTTCATTGAATTACTTGTGCACACACACACACACACACACACACAGAGGGACAGAGAGAGAGAGAGAACTGCCTTCTTGCAAGTTTGAAAGCCTGGCGACATAAGCAGCCGAGCTTAAACCTGTTGCTCCTGTGTGGCCGCATTCTTTCGGGTCGCTCTGTAGGATCATGATCTGCAAGCTCAATTCCCTTTCTGGTGACCATAAAGGAGTGCCAGGAATGGTCAAGGATGGGCCTTTTATTGCATGAAAACTAGGGGCAAGGAGCTAGCTCAGGATGCATGAAAACCTTGGGAGTGGTTGTGATAAGAACAATCTACTGTTCTTGAGAGAGAGGGAGAGAGAGAGTCTACTTCCCATCTTGTTTTGCTTGGGTAAATCATTGTAGTTTTTTCCACGCAGTAGACAGAGTTTCTGACTTCTGGCAACACATATAGTGTTTTTCACATTAGTGCCACAGTATTTACTTGTTTTGAATGTAGAGCTAGATACAGTAATTGATAAATCTTCTTCCACAATTGCAACTCCAAAACAGATCCATTATCCTTCTCCAGGTTAAAATTAGAGCTGTGGGTGCTCCAGCATCCCTGTTACCATTTTTTCCAAAACATTTTGTGGGATTGACTTGACAGGTGATCAAGTGTGAATATGCAGTTCGAGGTGCAATTGCAATTCGTGCTCAGGTTCATCTTCTTCTCGTCCTCTGTAGTAGAAACTAGTAAATTTTTCTTTTGCTACATTCAGCATGAGAGCTACCTAGCTTACATCTGGGCAGTTCACACCTGATGGGTGCTTGTTGTTGGGTTCTTGTCATTCTCAGATTTCCATACCCATATCTGAAATTGAATCAAGGAGGATGATGAATGCCACCCTATAAGAGCTCACTGAAAATTTGCATGGGCTAGTTGCTGTTAGTTTGGCACATTTCTTCATATTGAACCAATAGGCCCTTGTAAAAATGTCATGACAATCCTGAAACATTTATAGAATAATGTTGTGGGTCTTTATGCAGGTTCTTCAACAGCAGTTGATTACAGATCCAGGGTCCCTTCCGTTTGATGAGGTTAGTTGCTCTCTATATTATGTCTGAGCTATCATTCTAGTGTTGGCTTTCATGCACTCATGTGGAATATATCATTATTGTATGTTTGCATGTTGAAGGTTGTGGCCCCTTGGCATGTGGTACACAAATTAGTCTGAGAAAACATTGTGGCTATTTCCTGAGAGTCATGGTCTGATGTCCCTATCTGTAACTGTGAACACACTTTTCCAGTCTTCTGGAGGATCTTGCTTAGGTATTTTGTGAATCACAGTGGGCTATTGGGCATCTGAATGAACTAGTGAGGAAAAGGTAGGACAGAGGTGGGAGAAGACCAAAGAGAACTATCCTGTTAGTCATGGAATTTGAGCAACAGTCTGTCTTTGGACTTGCAGGTTGTGCAATGCAATATTGGAAACCCTCAAGGTCTGAATCAAAAACCAATCACATATTTTCGTGAGGTAAAATGTCCATCTCTTTGGTTGTGTCCTCTTTCATTGTCCGGCATATAAGAAATGATCATGAATACATGCAGTGTAAAAGGGCTTAGAACTCCATTAGTCCATCCTTCAAAATTAACTCTCACCAAGTTGCCTGAATAAGAGCAGTGTTGACTACCAGGGTTTGAATGTTCAAGCCCTTCCAAAGTTGCTGTGAGCCCTACCACAGATATGCAATTGGGTTGATGCCCTTGCATGATAGGACATTTGAAGGCAACCATGTGCTATTTGATCACTAAACAGGTGTATCGGTAATAGATAATCTGGCCATCTGGAACCCACCCGGGGACTGATGTTGTTATTACTCAATGCTCTATGATCCCGATGTATACATGTCTTCCCCTGAAGAAGAATGCCATATCTGATGAGAGCCCATATTAACTTTGCATATGTTGAGTTGACACTCACAGTTTGATGCCACTGTGCAGGTTGTTTCACTTTGTGATCATCCTGATCTTCTGGGCAAGCCACAAGTACATGAGCTATTCAGGTTCTTCCCTTTGTTCCTCAAACCCAACTCCTCGTGTAAATATTGCTTCCTTGGTTGGAGTAGTGTACAAATGGGTTATAATGTACAAAGGGGTTCTTAAGGCTAACTCACAGCTTTTTGCTCTAGGTGTTTTTTCCAGTACATGCCTCTTCATAGTGAAAGGCACTGGTGCTTGCAACCAATGTTTGCATGATATGTGGGTGTGTTTACTGAGAGTTGATGTTTTGCAACAGTGCGGATGCAATCAGAAGAGCTCATCGAATCATTGATTGTCTTACTGGACGATCCACTGGTGCTTACAGTGACAGTCAGGTAAAATTTTCAATTTACCAAGACATGCTTAGCTAAATTATTGAAAGTATTTGCCCTCTAGCTGTTGAGACATGCATGCTTGAGACTGCCTCCAAGAGTGAACACAGAGTAAGTGACAGTTTGTATTGGGCTCACTACACCCCACAGTAGTCTTTGTCCAGAAATCCCAAGTTGTGAGGATCATTCCTGAGTTTCTATGTAATTGGCCAATAGTGACAGTTGGTACCACTTCCATATACTTGGTGACCAGGAGGATCATTACAGGAGATTTTGTACTTTGTTGAAGTATTATAAGCCCTGACCTGGTTTTTGGTTTTGTAGGGAGTCAAAGCATGTCGTGAGGATGTTGCAGCTGGTATTAGTGCTCGTGATGGCTTCCCTGCCAGTCCTGATGACATTTTTTTGACTGATGGAGCCAGTCCAGGGGTAAACTTATCTGACTGATCCTTGTGAGGTGTGAGTGATGCTATCCTCTTCATTGGTATCTTGTTTTCCTGTAACACATACATGCATAGCAATTTGGTGTCAAGGAGAAACTACATGGTTGTGGTCTTATCCACAGAATTGTTGGCAAGTGGATTTGCTTCAAACAGAGTTATAACACTTCTCATGTTGTGTAGGTGCACATGGTAATGCAATTGCTTTTGAGGTCAGAGAAGGATGGAATTTTATGTCCCATTCCACAGTATCCCTTATATTCAGCCTCCATTGCACTACATGGGGGCACACTGGTATGTACAACTAAATTCTGTCTGTGGAAATTAAGAGGCTAGAATTTGTCTGACACCCTTCTCCCTGGCATTGGGACTTCTCATGCTGAAAGAATAAACTTGTGAATATATGAAGTGAATGGTTGGTGCTGTCATGAGGTTTCTTTCAACATGGTTGAAATCAGTGCATATATGGCCTGTGATACCATCTTGTTTACACCTTCCATTTGGCTGAGGTTGACCTATCTCATCTTCAGACTTAAGTTCAAGGGTCCTGATTATGATGTGAAAGGATGAATCAGGTGCCATATTACCTGGACGAGGAATCACAATGGGGTCTTGAAATTACAGAGCTGAAGCAGCAGCTTCACACAGCACGCAGTGCAGGCATTAATGTGCGTGCTCTGGTTGTTATCAATCCTGGCAACCCTACAGGCCAGGTGCTAATGCTCTCCACTTTGTACTATATTTGTGAATGCAATGGTCCTTTGTCAGTTTCCAAATGATACTAGGTCATAAGACATGGTGGGTGAAGAGGGGCTACCCATGCAACAACATTAAGCATACAATTTGGCAGCTCATATTGGGTTACACTGTTATTGTGCATTTGCTGGCAGCATATACCCTAAAACGTCCTGTGAGTTAAATTGTAATTTGGATTGCTTCTCTTATTAACTTGTTTGGACTTGGGCATAACCCAAAGTTCTAAAGGTTTTTCTTGATAAACATAATCAACCAGAGTATGCAGGTATTGATATGAGCTGTATGCCTCACGTTCATTCCAATGTTTCTATCATTGCTAACTTGGGCATTATCAATTACTCAGTTCTACAGGTTCTTGAGACTATATAGTTCCATAATTTTCTTCATTTGTCAGATGATCAGTCTCATTGTCTTCCAAAAGATTAAAGGCTACCCTCTGAAGATGCTCTTAAAAGAGGAGCAAACCTTTGCTCAGAAAAGGGAGTTTTCATAATGGAATATCACATTCTGAGTTGTCCTAATGATTTTGGATAATATTGTAGTGAGTTAAATCCCGCTTGGTGTTCGTTCGTCTTCTCCCTGTCTCTGCTATTTTCTGTTTCTTCCTCATGTGCCCTCCTCTTTTTTCGTTTTTTTTGTGTTTTTTGCTTTTTCCCTGTCTTTTCCCTCCTTTGGTCTAGGGTGCTCAGCCAGTGTCACAGCTGAATCTTCCCATTGCTGACTTGTGACAGAAATTGTTTTTGACTAATTCTGGGTACCTTCAATTGGGAGTGTGGAGATTTCTTGATACTTGTGAAGAGTTATTGAATGTTGTTTTGCATATTGGAGTTATATCTTCTGGATGTGATGGATGAAACTTAGATCTTGCATTTTCTAAGTTCCATGGGACTAAGTTTCATTGTGAAATGCAGGTATTATCAGAGGAGAATCAGCGACGTGTACTGCAGTTTGTTCGGGATGAAGGGCTTATACTGTTGGCTGATGAGGTTTGTTTGCTCCCATGAGAACTGGAGAGTTATATTCTTTACCACTCACAACACAAGAGTTTCAATTATGGGAGCATTTTGTTCTCTGTCACAAAGACAACTGCATCTGTACATCAAAATCCACAACATTGTCACTACATGCAAATTGGTTCACTTTTGACATTGATGTTTGGCATTCAAGCTGGTGATGTCAGGGACTGATGCTGAGGGTTCTACATTTGCAGGTCTATCAAGAGAACATTTATGAGGCGGGGAAAAAGTTTCACTCTTTTAAAAAGGTGTCACGGGCTATGGGTATTGGAGAGAAGGACCTTGCTCTTATCTCATACCACTCAATTTCCAAAGGTTATTAAGCTCTTTTCAACTTTTTTTGTCCCAAGTTCCACTAAAGAAAGTCGAGTAGTGCCTGACTTTGTGTGCTAGCTTTCTGCGTTGTGTGAATTGATTATTTAAATTGGGCTTGTGGGATGTGTGCTAATTTGTACCATTGGTGTTACTTGTGCTGAATTCAGGCTATTATGGGGAGTGTGGACGACGGGGAGGTTATATGGAAG
>Ga0209208_10011445_pt1 | contig 11356 bp, 5 predicted proteins | sample S1TSphfallax_3_FD_187694 | JGI IMG/M metagenome (GOLD analysis project Ga0209208, IMG submission 187694) | Host-associated microbial communities from peat moss isolated from Minnesota, USA - S1T2_Fd - Sphagnum fallax MG (SPAdes) (version 2) | ecosystem: Host-associated > Plants > Peat moss >...
TAAAGTGTATTGTATTCTTTGTTTCCCTATTCAATATCTAATAGGTGGGTGATTTACTAGTTGCTTGCTTACCTACCTATGCCCATTGAACAAAGTGAAATCCATACTACTTGTGCAACCAAAAACTCTAATGAAGAAAGGAAATTGTGCAATACTTCTTTTTTTAATGAGATTTTTTCCATGGATATTAAATGCAATGAGCTGAATATTTGTTTCTTTTTTTCACCACCATGTCAAGCTGAAAATTTCATAAGTTACCATTTTAATTGCCAACATTAATTTGGAAAATTCAAACAAATGCCAAGCCACTTAAAGTATTATGGTATAAGTTGTTGTGATTTTATTTTAAAGACTCGATGCCACTACCAAATGGTATGTTTAAAAATAAATACACACCCAACATGAGTTGTGAGTCAACCTCCTCTTTGGCAAAATCGGTGGTACATACCAATGTTGGCCAATTACAATGGTTTCTTTTTAAATAACTATTAGATAGGTTATATTTTTATTTTAAAATGGGACCACACATTATCAATATATATATATATATATATATATATATATATGGGTTCCAAGTAAGCTTGCACTTTTTTAATTGTATACAATTTATGATTCCATTCCTTTTGCATGATAAGCCCAATGGAATATGTGGATAAAATATACATGTTGGTGTGAATGGTGTGGTATGCTAATGATAACAACACACTTGACCTATAAATGTCATTTGAATTATTTTTAAGTCTATAATTAAAATGAAAAAAACATTAAGGTGTGCACATAATCACATGAGTCCCATACGTTTAATTAAGTGATGTTTCAAGCAATCCTTAAAGGTAATGTGATAGATTGCAACAATTTATTATACTAGCTTTTAAACAATGCATTTGAACATTACTATTTTTTTTGGTTATTTTATATGTTGATTATATTCATTTCAAATTTATCCTATTTTTATAATTTATTTTGGACATTCTTAAGTAATAACACACTATAATTGATATAAAAAAATGATCGTTGAAAGTTCATTTTGTAATGTGGCAATTGCAAAAACAAGTATGTATTTGAAAGGAAGACAAGTTCGTGTTTCAATTTAATCCATTTCCAAATGGGTACTACAAATTAATTCAAATTTATCTTTAAAAGTGCATTGTTGTTATTTTCATTTTTTTAACACCATTCTTGTAAATGATTACATGTTAAGGCGACTTATCAAAAGTCATCTTACATTTTGTCTTACATCTTTTCTTTGTAATGTTTTGGATGTCTTATACATGAAATTCATTTTACAATTGTTGATTATAAAACTTTGAAAGTAATATTGAACACATTTTGGACAATGGTGTAAATGTGCATGATTGGGCTATCAAAATAATTCACGTATCATGTATTATGTTTTTGCAATGGCAACAAATGGTTGTGTTCACATCATATCATACGTTAATGATGAAGAATCAAACATACATGTGAGTTTTAGTTGGGCAATTTTTATTTTTTTAACTTTTGCATTTATGAGCTTTGCCAACTTTTTGTGCTATTTTAATGTATTGTGTTATATTTCCTCATATTGAAATAATGATGTTGATAAGGTATTTTTTAGCTTGCATATCCCCAAAAAAAAAAATTGATCAAGGTCTTTGATTAAAAAAAACTTAGGTTTAAAGTTTAGGTTGAAGATTTAGTTTGCATGTCAAGCAAAGATTTTTAATTTAAGGTTTATCAAGTGATATTACAATTTTCTTTTGCAATAGATCCTTACACTATTATAGGTCTTGTCTTTAAATTCCTACCTTTATTTATTAGAAATAAAATCATTTCAAACATTTGATTATTTTTCTTCAATAACAAATCAAATTAATAGAACACGAGTCACATGCACAATGTTTTAAATGATTGTTGGGTTCATATATATATAATTCAAATTAACAATAATTCACACATTGTGTCATTAAATCTACAACTTATCATCTAACATTGGTGTTTTTTGGCATTTTTTTGCAACATGGCAATACTAAAAAAGAAGTTGCAAAAAGTCTATATGGTTTTTCTTGGGAAAAAAATGGGTCTATGTAGTGTTGTTAGGTACTGTTTAAACGTTTAAACAAAAAAACGTTTTTTTGTCGTTTAAACGATGTTTAAATGTTCTCCTTTGGTACCAAAAAAATGCCCATATAAAACAACGGTGGAGTGCCATGTTGCACTGCCAGTTGCACTGCAGAGTGCGGTTCGTCGGTGTCGCCCCAAATGTCGTCGCGCATATAAAAAAACAGTGGAGTGCCTTGATGTAGTGCCAGTTGCACTTAGCACTACGGTTCGTCGCACCAAACGACGTGTCGCTCGTTTGTGTCGTTTGTTGATGAATGCGAACACTAGCAAGCATGGAACCGGACGCAAGCCTTGCGATGCACATTAGCACTTTATCCAAACTGATCGCATGGCCAACAAAACGCAACGCTTCGTTCGTTGCGTCCATTGCACTGACACGTTCGAGAAAGGTGTTCCTGGTGCTCGTGAGGTCGTCGATGTGCGAGGGGAAAAGAACGCCATGGAGTCACACCTGCGTCAGTGCAAGTTCTACAAAATACAGAACATGCAGATGTCTAATCCGGAGCCTAACACCTCTCAAGCTCAACATCCCAGGGCTAGGTTGCCGACTTTGTCGCGGATGTCGACCAACCACAATAGCTCCAAGCGAACATGCAAGCAAACAATCTTCAAGTATTGTCCAACTCCTATTTTGAACGAGGAGAAGATCGAATTTCATAACTTCTAGCTGGAGTTCCAAGCCGAAGCCAACCTTCCCGAGTCGTTTGTCAATCGACAGAACTTTCGGCGCCTCATCAAGTTTTGCAATGCGGAAGCCGCAAAAGCGCTACCTACCCGCCAACTTCTGGGAGGCCCAATCTTGAACAAGTACGCAGACAAGGTGGACTTAGGTGATCATGCAACGTTGAAGGCGGCGGCACCACTTGGTTCAGGAAAGCGCATCAACTTCCTGTCCGACACGTAGGAAAATATCGTAAAAACGCACATTCTCGATGTCATTATGTCATTGGCGGGCCTCGGCGTCACGTTTCGCACATTCACTTGTGGAAGTTGACATGACGGCCTGGCCATCGTTGAACATCTTGAGAGCATCCTGCTATTGATGATCACCCAAGGTTGGGATGTTGGCGCCGTCATCACTGATAACGTCGGCAATTGTGCTCGAGCTCGACACATCCTGGCATTGCGTTGGCCCAAGATCATATTCCTGATCTGCTATGCGCACCAAATCAATCTGTTGGTCAAGGATGTCATCGTCACCAGTTGGCAAATTACGATCTCTCAAGTGCACGCCATTGTCTCGACATTGAACAAGTCGACTACGAAGTGGCTGCCTCGTTTGTGCGAGATCATGAAGGCGACATACGGGTACAGTTTGGCTATTGTCCAAATGGCCGACATGCGATGGAACTCAGTTCAAGGGATGCTAGTGTCGTTGCTGCGAGTGAGATCGACCTACAAGATGTTTGTCCTGCGCTAAAGTTCACATGCCGACTTCCTCGATGATCTGTATGCACTCGGTAGTGACACGTTTTGGAAAGAGTGTGAAGACGCCGAGGCCCTGATCAAGCCGTTGACAGTAGTGTCTTTTCGTCTACATCGTGATCAGAACACCATGGCAGACGTTGTGATGAACTATGGCGCCATCTTCTTGGCCTTCTATAATCATCCAAAGAACGCTTTGCTCATGCCGTGTATTGAAAATCATTGGCATGATTGTGAACAACCTCAGTTCATTTTGGCGCTCTTCTTGCACCCACGACATCGCTCAACGTTCAAGAAGATTGCCGACGAAACACCCCTGACCTCGTTTGGTCAATTGTGCAAATTTGCGATCTTTTATTACACGTGTTTCATTGACGAGGACATTGGCCAACTCCGCGACGAGGTGCTGCAGTGGTGGGAGACGGGTTCACTGACCTATGGCGTTGCGGATCCGGAGGAGCTGGCAGGTCCTTTTTGTTTCTACGATTTCGTCAAGTTTGCATTCAAGGGCTTGCGCTTGCCTCACCTGGCTCTGTCATTCTGTCCATCGTCCCCAATACGGCAACCTGTGAACGCTTATTTTCGAAATTAGCGCAGATTCACACCGCAAGGCGCAACCACCTCAAGCCAAACAAGGTCAAGAAATTGAGCATTGTCCGCCAAGCCATCCACAAATAAAATGCGATCGAACTACAGAGTCAAGAAGTGAGCGCGAGTACGCCTGGACGCATCATCGAGGCCAAGGATCGCAAGATTGTGGGTGCTGTTGACGACGGTGACTAGGAGAACGCGATGGATGTCCAGATCGAGGAAGCGCACATTGAGCAACAAGAGGATGATCAGGAGCAGGACAGTGAGGAAGAAAAGGAAAAAGAACTTGTGGAAGAGCCGATCGACCATGTCTTGTTCAAGTGGAGCAACATCCTGGGGCTGGGCATGGGTGAAGCGGATACAAATGACGATGAGGGGCTTGAGGTCGTTGAAGAAGGACAAGTACGTCCGCCGTGGCCTACGGGAAACGTCCCAAACTGGCCACAAGAACCCACCCCTGCCAAACTCATCGGCTTGCATGGCACAAAAGTGCCTTTCGGGGTCCTATTTGAAGGCGTAGACCTTCCTAACTTGTACTAAATGGAGAAAATTATGTTTAAACGTAAAGAAACCGTTGAAACATTTAAACGTCGTTTAAACGTTTACTAAATCTGTGACGATCGTTTTTAACAACATAGAAAAATGCTCCAACAATGCACTAACCAACTTGTTGCTTGGTTTTGTGCAAGTCCATGTGAGTGAATGAACGCTTATCGATCTTCCTAATCCCATCCCGAAGTTCCAGCACGCCCATGTACCCCTCTAAAGTGCTACAAACTAGGGAGCGTGCCCCAACTCTTGACTCTTCTGTTATTTTCAGTTCAGACTCACATTTGAGTCTACCAAGGAGCTTGGTAGTGTGTCATTAAAGGTGCCACAAAACCCACATTTTATTAACATTAATGATTGATATGATTAAAATAAAAAATTAATTTAATTCTATTATATAAACCTTAGTTTTATTCAAAACATATGGAATTAATCATTTCAATAAGTAACATTCATTATGCATTCAATATAATTGTAATGTTAAAGTTGGAAAGCCATGTTTTTGTGACATACTACAAATTGTTGTGTGGAATTTGGATTTCAATGAAATGGGTGCCTACTTATAATACAAGATAATTTATAACAATGATACTTAACACAATGGTGTTTTTTCATTGTCTCAATATGAACAATTATACATTCATTTGGTTCTTCACAAGTACATTAGTAGTATTATATTATATTAATATTTAAAATATAAAAATTTGGTTTCATTTTCCATTTTTTCATGTATCATTAGTTTTTGTCCCTTTTTTAATTTTTACATGAAGCTTTTAAAAACTAGAGAATGTGAAATCCATAACTTATTTTCATGTCATATTTCACATCAAATTGTTTATGATTATTTTTAATCACTTATGTAGTCCACATATGTGTTGGATTTCCATATGTATTTTGGCATATCCAATTTGACTATAATGCTATTTAAATTTAGTCAAATTACTTTTTTATTTACCAACATTAAAGTTGATGTAATAGTCATTATATACAAGTATGGAAGACTCTTCAATCATGATAATCAAAATGTAAGGGGCATAAAAGCCATGTACCTATTCATGATATGTTGGTAGCATGTAAGCCTTCAATAAACCTAGGAAGACCTATGTTGGCCTTCTAGATATGTTTAGGTAAGTCCTAAATAGGCCTAAGGCTAACCTAACTTACTAAAACTTGTCTAGGCTAGGGTAGGTTATCTAAGGTAGGTTGAATAGGTAATTTAGGTGGCATAGAAATTGTGTTTACTAAAATGAAATGACAAATTAGTTCAAATAAAAAAAGTTGATGCAATGGCAATTGGATTTTATCTTTCAAAGTGGAGGTGAAGGAATCCTAGGGATGTTAATTTGTATAGCTTAAGAAGCACATGAGGTAAAAGGGTTTTTTTTGGTTTATTATGAAATATTGGCATATTTTAAGTATATTTAAAAATAAATTAAATGTATTTTAAGTATATCATCACAATGAATTATAAACACCATATTTACATTTAAAATAATGTTGAAAAGTATTCTATTTCAATAAGTTGCACCTTTTTTTTGTTGCATTTCATTTGGAATAAAATGAAATTGACCATTTCCCTAGGCAGGGGATCAAATAATAATTCTTACAACTTTGTTTAAGCTAAGTAGCTAAGTGTCTAACTAGTTACGTAACCTTGGGCTCACCTTTTTACCCTAGGCCTTTTAGCATAGTCTAAGAACTATGATGTTAATTTAATGAATTAGTTATTAGTGAATTTGGTATGTCCATAGCAATTGGGTCTTATTCACTAGGGGTTTGGCCATTTTCACCGTTTAAATTTGTCCAAGTTCACTCAATTTTTAATTTAACACAAAATTAACTTGGTCATATATTGTAACAATGTTATCTACGCTACCTACTTATTGACCTACCTACCTATCTAGTTAAGCTACCCACTTAATTTTATCCTACAAGTATGTGTAACCAACCTACCCACCTAACTTACCTACTATCCCTCCTATCATATTTACCTAATTAACTTACCAACCTACATACGTAATTAATTGCATACACACCTACTACTTATCTACCCTACCTACTAATGAATTGATTATTTATCTTCCTACTTTAGATTTACCCATTTATGACCCAATTTACTTACATAGGTAAATAGGTAAAGTAGGGACATGTATATAGTTTGATAAATAAGTAGGTAGGTACATTCATTGGGTGGATATGTAGGTAGGTAAGTAAATAGGTAACTAACTTCATGCCTACCTATCTAAGTACCTACCTACCTATCAACATGTTTATTTACCCCAATATAACAATGTACCTTTAATAGAACCTTAATATTTAACCTTAAAAATATTCATGTTACATTTATAATATACCCCCAATACATTTTAAATATAATTTAATATAACTTTAATGTACACCCCTAGAATATATATACCTTTATAATACTCCTAATATGCCTTAGTATGCATATAGGGGATAGGTCCACAAATTCATTTTTATTACATTTTGGTTATTGATGCAATTAATAAGACATACAAACTTATTTTGGATTAATACAATTCTTAAAAAATTCTAGATGGAAGAAAAAAAAACTAATCATTGCAACATGATCAAAATTTGTCAAAGTTGGTAGATAGTTGCAAAAATAATTACAACAATATATAATTGTATGTAATTGCAAATAAAGTGGTTACATTTTGGCATTTTTCTTCATATGGTCACCATCCACATTTCTAGTGAAGATGAAAAGTTTAAATGAAACTTTCAATAACATTTTTAAAAATCTGAAGTTGAAACCAACCTTAAATTGATGGGTTTCATTAATACTATAACCATTGACCTAGGAATTGATAGTTTAACAAATTAAACCCAAACCCAAAACTAATTTGTTTGTTTTTTTTTTTTGAAAATATTTGTCATATTTGAAATGGAACATGTTCCATTTTACAAGTATTTAAAAACTTAGACTCAATACTTTTTCTAAAACACAATAACAAGCTAACATTGTTATGTACTCTTGTTCCTTATGGTAACACCCTGGATCTTTCAAACATATACCATGATAACAAATGTAATCTACTACAACTTCGGGCTTCTATGGCATCTCCTTATTTTAAACATTCAAGGCTACCCAAATCACAATCCACAAGACAAAATTGTGCAACAATTTATGCCATGCCAAGATTGTTGGGATTATGTGATTAACGTACCATCCATTGGAAACCTTGTTCGATTTAGTTACCTAACCTACCAAGGTTTCTAATTGGGGTACTTATCATGTAAACCTTCATTTCACCTCACATTTCCTGGTTGGTTAGGTATGTAAATGGGTCAATATCAATATTGTTTCGTTTTCTATTTCATTGGGACCCTTTAATTTAGTCCCAATTATAATAACAATAATAATAATAATAATTATTATTATTATTGATGGAACCTCCAACCCAATCTTGAAACTAATTATTTTGATTTCCAAAACTTTTGATTCCAATCATTTTCATAAATAATTAAAAACCAATCTAGTTTAAGTCTATGACTAATTCCATTTCCATTGCCCACAACAAAACAATTTTTTTTGGGTGCCATATTAGTTTGTTCAACCAATACACACAATTCAAAATATAAATTATATAGTATTAATCATGTACAACCAATCATCTACAAAGATCTTGCCTAAAATGCAAGGTATACATTATAATTTCTTTTACAAAGTGGTACCTATTTACTCAGAGAACCTAAATTTGTTTAAAATGGGGGTAATAACATTGATTAAAATTTTAATTCAATTATGCAAAAAAGGTTCAATTGTTCAATTAGGTTTCAATGGTGGTTCCAACAAAATTTGAAACTTTTGGTCCAAAGACCTAGAACATGACCTTAGACTTGGACTTAAACTTACTTAGATCCAAAAAATTGCCAACACTTATTAGTTCGTGCCATTTTCAAATTCCAAATCATGTATGAAACATCAACCAATCAAATTGTATTCCCAAATGTGACATGTAAACTTGTCAATATATAAAGGAAAATGGACAATCCTAAATTTTAACAAATAATTTAATCCTTACAGTAAATTGGCATAGCATGGCGTGATGCAAAGAAATTAGAGTCCCAAATTACTACATACTACAAATTCATCATTTATCAATATTTGGTGTGCTTATGAATTAATTATTTCCACAAAAAAATGCACAACATTATTTTTTCAAATCACAAACCAATTCAATAAATAATAAAGAATACTCACAAGTCTTACCCAACATTTCAATCAGAAGTTCAAACATCTGTTTTAATGTAAATATTTATGATGACCATCCCCTTGAACTTGCCATATTAAAAGTGTTGTATTGTAGTCTTCACTCAATCCAAATTCTCAATTTGCACACACACACATTCATGCATCATCATTTATGGTTCTTATGGAAATAATGTTGTGCCTTACACAAACTATGTAGTTTCATTTTATTTATTTTATCATATGAAAATTGTTATTTTAATCCAATACTTCTTCTAATAATGGCTTCCAATATATAATCTAAGGTCACTCAATACCGATATCATATAACAATATCATACAAGATGAAGAATATGATTTCAAATAAATGCATCAAGGGGCCTTGGAACCAATGGGTATATATAGTAATGGGACGACCACTTGACTATGAAGGCATTTAGTTTTCTAAAAACTCCATCATCAATTTTTGTTTTTTCTCTTGTGATATCTAGTGGTATTTAGTGGGTACTTGTTGGGTATAACATGAAAACAAAAACCATGGTAGGTTTTTTGTTGTGTAAAGCCTCATAATAGGTGGGAGAAAATATGGTGGAAGCACAATAAGGTGAAACACTATGGATGTTGTAAAGTATACAATTTATAGTTTTCAAATTTTCAATTATACCTTATTCTAATTTATATGTACAAATGATGGATTGAGACTCATGTAAACAATGAATTCAATGATAAGAACATAAAGGATAAAATTCATGGCAACATTATAAATTCAAGATTCAAAATGGACTTTTGAAATTGCAAAACAAAAATAATGATAGTTCATAACATTAATTTTTTTTACAAATGGACTCATTGAATGCATCACAACATGTAATGTATAGCCAAAATTTTGTGTGTTTATAATAAATAGATGGATGTGAAATATAATTGACTCATATAAAATTTTGAATTAAAAAAAAAAGGTTCTTTATTGAGAATAGTCAAATTGGAGTTCATTTAAAAAAAGAAACCAATAAAGCATATAATTCCTTAAAACAAGCTAGACTTTGATGCTCCATAAATTTTGTTATATAATTATTTTGTTTCATTAACTAAGTGACACTAAAATACAATGCACATTTTACATTAAGAAATGAAATTTGATGGATTTCACGACTTGCCATTTTTGTTCCACCCTAGATTACTTATACCCATATTTTTTGGTCCCACCTTAGTCCAAATAGTTCATTTTCAATTGGAAAGTTCTTGCATTTTTTTCCCTTCTATTTTATGCTTTTGCACAACTATGTCATTCTTTGATCTCTTTCCTTAAATTTGTTTCCATTTGGTTTCAAATGTTGATGATGTTCACTAGGTATGGTTATTGTAAATCATGGGTTCAATTTTTTTAACATTATGAAACATTTTAAAATATTAGTTGTTCTAAGTTTAAAACTTTGAACCAATGTTTGATTATATCAACTTTCAAACAACTTGAACTAATTAGGGTATGAAGTCTTAAAAACAAGTCATACTTAGTACATATTGGTATTAGGTGTATTTTTCAAACTTTCATGCTAATTTGGTATTTGGTTTGCATTGAAGGTTGATTTTTGCCTAGAATGTGCCATATGTGAACCTAGTATTAATATGAATATAAAACATTTATATATTTGGTATTACCTTAGGTGTCGTATTATGCTAGTATGAGCAAAAGGTTGGTATTGCCCCACACTACTAGGAAATGTGTCCTAGTTCACTATGGGTTTCACTAGATTTTTGAGTGAATTTGGACAATTTTACCTAGTGAAATTATTTAACCCCCTAGTGAACGGGGACCAGTTGCTACGGACAATGACTTGTTTCACTACTGTCTAGTGTAACAAGGTTATTTTCAAGTGAAATACACATTTACCAAACCATTCACTTGCTAATTAATTAACTAACTAGTATGAAAATAATTAAAATTTAATTATTTAATATATAATATTATTGATAATTTCATGATTTTTAAAGCTTATTATTTATTGACACATGTCACTACTTACGTTTGGTTAAAAACCTAGCCTAGGTAGGTAGGTAAGGCCACGTAATCAACCTAGGCACCTAACCTAGGAATTCAATAGGAGAATATTCGGTCAACATACCATTGTTGACCACACACAACACCACCCATGAGGTTTGATCCCTTGACCTTTGAAATGGGGGCAAACACCTTTACCATCAAACCACCCCATTAATTGTGATAATATGTTACATTACATTTTATTTATCAAATACTTCATTTTAAACATTACAAAAACATAAACTTTGAAAATTCATATCTGATTGAGATTTTGTTCAAATGAAATGATTCAAGTTTATTTTTTAAAAATATTCAATAATGTACATAATTACATTTATTTCCTTTTGAAAGTTTAAAATCATTTGAACAAAAAAAAAGTTGAATATCATTATTCAATAACATTTCAATGACCATTCTTTTGGAAAAAAAAA
>Ga0209208_10011446_pt1 | contig 11356 bp, 11 predicted proteins | sample S1TSphfallax_3_FD_187694 | JGI IMG/M metagenome (GOLD analysis project Ga0209208, IMG submission 187694) | Host-associated microbial communities from peat moss isolated from Minnesota, USA - S1T2_Fd - Sphagnum fallax MG (SPAdes) (version 2) | ecosystem: Host-associated > Plants > Peat moss >...
ATGATACAATACAAGAATGTTAGCTTCACTGAAAGCTCAATGTATTGTTGTCTGGAGACTTGCAGAAGAAACTTTCTCAGGACTGAAGTTGCTTGAATTGGTTGTAACCTTTGGTTCTCATGACAGCTGATTTCTGCACAGCAAAAAGACCAGTTTACTTTGCTTAATGCACACTAACTATGTGATCATCCAGGTTACTGCTACTTGAAAGGCATAAGGTATCTCCACGGTTTGTGAAGGGATACTTACTAAATTTACTACCTACATGAGTATCCAGGTTACTGCTACTTGCATAGTATTTGTAATGCATCTCCTCTTTTTGAGAAGGCATTTTTATTGGGTTACGACCTAAGTGGTCATCCTGCTTACTGCTACTTGAATGGTAGGTGTAAGGCATCTCCTCTCTTTGAGAAGGCATTGTTATTGGGTTACTACCTATGTGATCATCCAAGTTATTGTGACTTGAAACTAGGTGTAAGTTGTATTCTCTTTTCATTATTATTGGATTTACTACCTATGATCATTGTTATTGTTATGTGGAAGTTAGTGTAATTTCTAGTGTATTTAGAGGAACTTCTTGCACCCAAGAACCTAGAAGGTTAGTGTAATTTCTAGTGTATTTAGAGGAACTTCCCGCACCCATGAACCTAGAAGGCATCATCAACAGCTTATGGTGATCTTACAATATCTTACAAAAACCAGACGAACTTTTAGATGGACCTACTATGAGTTTTCTTTTCAAATATTTCTTTATCTTTGGTTTCTTAATAATATTTTTGGTGAATTTTTGGGTTCACGCTCTTTCAATAATTTGTGAGAAAATCATGAAGTTATCAATGATGCGAGTTTTTAAAAGTTATTTGCGATCATTTCTTCATTTAAATTGGATTTGTAGAAGTGTTCAGTTAGAGAAACCAATTTCAAAAATAAATATCTGTTGCTCCAAACGTGAAAATGAATTTATTGCATGAAATGAATTACCTATGATGAATCTATGGACTACATGTACAATCACTTTGCAAATCAAGTAGTTTTTAATTCCTAATTGGAGCAAGAGAGCAAGTTTTGGCCAAGAGAGATTTGCAGCAATTTCAAGATGCCCAACATTCGTAATCTAGTGGTTCAAAAGATTGCCATTAATGAATTGTCAGCATGATTACCCAAAGTTCTTAGTTAATCCTTGACTAGTGAATGTCTCACAATCTCTACTTGTATTTCTTCCATTACCTATCCCTTCATCACAATAAGGCATTCAAGAGGATCCCAAAATGCAACATTTCCCTTGGGATAAGATGAGCATGTAAAAGAACCACCCAAAAGATCATAAACAATGTAAGGATGATGAGCTATCATAGCCCAAGGAGAACCACCAACTATCTGTGTTATTGTTTTTGGAATTTGTAATCTCATTGAAAGGTCCACCAATGTCCCTTTTGAGATAGAGCTTTCCTTTGAGTTGAAGTAGATGTATTTTTTAAAATGTAAGAGTTTGCCACCGTGTATTTCACCACTAATGATGTGTTTCATTTGTGTGTTCTATAAAATGCTTTGCATTTGTACCTATGTTGTTGCAACATTGATTGTAATGTACTTCCCATATGATTTTGAACCCTTGTGTCCATTTAGTTCCCTAAAAACCTTGACATGAACAAAGGTGCCTTCCATCCTATTGATTACAACACCCTTTCTATTTTATTCATCCACACCTTGCAAGTGTTCGTATCTCTCAAGTCATCTTGTTAATATACAAATGCAAAATATTGTAGCCAATTGGAAATTTAGTATACCACACAACATAGGAGAACTTAATTGTAACTCATAATAATGCAAAACAAAATTCTTAATGCACACCATATCAAGCTTTCTTCTTTAATGAGCTTTGAATTTTCATCTTCTATACATAGAAAGCTTTTAGAAACTTGTCATGCACATGAATGCTTGTAAAATTGTGATTTGGCAATAATCCAGTTCTAGTTGAACAACCTAATATGTCTAGATATGCCATTTACAATTATGCATAATGCAAAGGGGAGCAAGGTTTGAAACAATTGTTTTGCTCTAGATTTGAATATGATAAATAATTGGTCTAAACCAGTGTTTGCCAGTTATGTGGAAAATTTCAGTTATGAACATGCATAATGGCCAAATATGCATCAAGTCATATCTGGAAATTGAACAAATTTTGATATCTCACCTTATACATAACCGATGGATGGACATTGTCATAATATGCATATGCATATGTCTAATGTTTGTAATAATGTGGCATCTATATTTGGTAGGATATTCACAAGATTTTTGTTGATTTGGATATGACTTTCTATATGTTTATTTGGAATTAAGGTTTGGGACTTAGGGAATAACAAGGTTCTCATTGTGACAAATGTGGAGCAAGCTTTGCAATTTCACCATCATTGTCCAAGTTATCTTTTGGCACCTTTTCTTGCTATTTTGTTTTGTATTCATTTTCTTCAAGTGTGTGTGCTCGTCACTTGTGCATTTGGTTTTTAGCATTCAACAACATTATTATTAGTTATTACATGACAGTCCCTACTCACAACTTGCAACATCATCAGTGGAACAAGCTTCACTTGTGCATACTCACAATTTGCAACATCATCAATGGGGGGAGCAAGCTTCATTTGTGTTTTTGGCTTTTAGTTTTTAGCAAGAACATTGTGTGAGTCTTTTTTTTTTATAGTTTTGTTGCTTGAAAGGTTCTAGCTTCTAGTTTTTGGGTTATTTTTTCAACTCGATTACACATGAAGAGGTTCTAGCTTCTTTTCTTAGCTCTCTACTTGAAAGGTTTTGGCCTTTGGATTCTTTTCATTAGTTTTGTTACAAGTAAAAGTTTTTAATTTTTTATTAGCTTTGTTTCTTGAAAGGTTCTAGCTTTTGGGTTCTTTTTCAACTTTGTTATTTAAAAAGTTTTTGCTTTTTTTCTTAACTTTTTTTACATAAGAGGTTTTGGCTTTGATACTTGAGAGTTTCTAACTTGTGGTTTTTGGGTTCTTTTCTCAATTTTGATATTTGAAAGGTTATAGCTTGTGGTTTCTAGGTTCTTTTTTTAGCTCTCTTAGTTGAGAGATCCTAGCTTCTAGCTTATGGTTTCTTTTGTTAGCTTTTTTAATTGAAAACAACTTTTCACTTTTGGTTTTTTTTTTCAATTTTGTTAATTGATATTAATTTTTCGCTTATAAGTCAAACCATGATTGGGGTACCTCCTAAGGAACACTAAGGACTCATTCTTAAGGATTCAAATTCACATTTTTCTTCATTTTTCTTATGATTTCTTTTAGATTTTTTTTTTCTCTCATGACAAATGAAATAATTTTGTTCCAAATTTTATATAGGCATTAAAATATCTTTTTTTTTTTCACTTATGAGAGTAAAAATAGTAAAATTTATCCAATATGGGCCATGTTCTATCAATGGCTTAAAATTCCCATAAATTTCATTTTTTGAAATTTTTTAATTGTAATAGGGCACTTGGTTTTTGTCACACTCATACATTTTTTGTACATTAGTACCTAAGGTGTTTGTGGTAAGAATCTTGGGCTAAAAAAAATTGTTTAAAAATTCCTTATGAATCTTTGAACTTCTTTTTCTCAAGAGACAAAGTCCTAGATTTTTTTCTAAGACTAATAAAGAATCCTAAAACTTGCTCAAATTTGACATGCAATGCATAGAATGATATTGTATCTATTTATGAAGAAAATCAAACTTTCATTATAAATGTGCTATTATGTTATAACAACATGTTTTAAGTGAAAGGATCAACTAGATACAAAAAGAGACGATCATTTTTAGTATCCCAACCATATTGACACATAAGGCTTATTCTTTCAATTTTATTAATTAAAAACAACTTTAAGCTTCTAGCTTATTTTTTCCAATTCTATTAATTGAAAGCAAGTTTTGGGTTCTATTTTTTTTTTCAACTTTATTAATTGAAAGCAAGTTCTCACATTTGGTTTTTTTTTCAATTCCATTAATTGAAAGCAAGTTTTGGCTTCTAGTTTTTTTTTCAACTTTGTTACTTTAAAGGTTCTAGCTTTCAAAACTTCTAGCTCCTTTGCATTATTTGTGGTTCTTGGTTCGATTTTTTTTGCTAGATATTTGTCACCTCTTCTATGTTCATCAAACATGAAGCTTTAAATTTTTGGTATGTCAATTGTTTAAGGATGAAGAGCTTGTGTGCATCAAAGGGCTTTTTAACTTGATCCAATTGTCCATGATTATAATTTCAAGTGTGTTTTTCATAATGCCAAGGATTTTTCCATTCATGATATTTGAAAAATTAGGGTTTGGAACTCATTTATGTGCATAATGTGAGTGCTTGTCATTTGTGTTTTTTATGCATTCCAGGGTTGGTGTTTGCTACTCAAGGACGTGCATAGTGTGGGTGGTAGTGTGTTGTTGTGCACAAGGGTTATTCTCAACTTTGTAATGGTTGAAAATGAAATTGTTCTTGAAAGTGTGGGAAGAGTCAATGAGACAATTCCCCTTGATAAAAACATAATCCTTTCTCATAGCCTATCAAATGTGGAAAATGTCCACCAATAATGTGACATTGATGTATTTGATGAGGTGCATTTTCAAACTATGGAGCTTCAAGCTCTATGGAAGCCACATAGCAAGACTTTTATATGTTGGAGTTTTTTGGCAATAAATTACAACCTACTTGTTGATATTGTGAACCCTCAAATGTTGTGTTGTATCATTTGCAAAACTCAGCAAGCTCATGGTAACATATTAAACTAAAGTTCCATTGTTAGAAAACATTCCATCAAGTATAACAAAACCAATGGATTTACACCTATGAAAACACATGTTGATAATGTTCATTCTCATTTAGTTGTTAAAAGAAAATATATACTAAATGGGAGGGCTTTGGTTAAACTTTTTAAAAACATATCATACTTGGTAGCAATGGAAAAAAGGGTCAAGCCCACTAGTTCTCCTATCATTGTTTTTTTTGGGTTAACAAACTTATATAAATCTAATGATGAAGCATAACAAAGATTCATGGAGGACCTTTTCCTTTAGATTTGCAAAGGATACATGCCTCTTTCAACATGCGAAAATGTTTAGTTTTGCAAGTTAGTATTACGCTAATGCCCCCATATTGTGTTTCCTTTTGGGTCCTTTCTTGTGGAATAGGTACTTCCTACAATGATCACAAAAACCATGGAATTACATGTGTTACCATATATGAAATCTACTATTATTGCATTTGCTAGTGTTGATCTCTAGATGTTTGGAAGTGGCATCATTACATTTGATTTGGTGATGAATTATTTGGATGAGAATTAGGCACCTAGGCATGCTATTATTGGATTATTTGAAATGCATGAAACAAGTAATGGTGCCCTGGCATTGCAACTCCAATCTTTGTTGGAAAAATTTGGATAATTCATTAAACGATTGCTTTTGTGAAAGATGAGGGTGGCACTTTGGGAACCATGGCTACAATACTACGACCGATATAATTGATTGTGAACCACTAAAGCTTTTGTGGGTTTATAAGGGTACTTGTTTCGGACATGTGATGTCTAAAACTTGTCAATGTGCAACAAGTGATGATAATGTTTCTATGGGCCTAACCTTGGTGAATGTCAAAGATGCCCAAATTGGTTTATAAAAAACAATTACCTAGACAAAAAATTTAGGGAAAGGAAAGCATGAGTGGGAATAAGTTGCATTGAGAATGAAATATGGCATCAAAAGTTGAAAACTCCATTGAAACTAGGTTTGCGAGTAAAATTATAATGTTTGAATAAATTTTGGAATTCAAACAAGCCATTTTGTTATGTTAAGGGAGGCAATAAACATTAACATTGTAGCAAAGAGTCCCCAAAGCCCAAGTGTGGGCCATTGATGAAACTATCACTCATTGTTTGAATCATGTGGTGACAACATGCGTTTTGAACCAATTAAGAGGCCATTGGCTACTATCAAATGCCTTAGCCATTGTGATTAATTTAATTGTGGTTATGGAATTTGAAACAGATCCCCTTGTAGATGGCAATGAAACATTTGTCCTTTTTGATGTTGAGTTGCACATGTTGAACATGTGGTAGGAAGTTTTAAAGGTAATCAACCCTTTAAGGAATTTTTGAAGAATTTTGATTCCTATCAAGTTTATAACATGTTGGTCTTAATGTTCGATCCCCATTTCAAATCTTTATGAGTTGTGGAGAGTCTTGTGGGCCGTGGAAATGCAATCTACCTAACCATTAAATATGATGAAAAAAGGTCATCCCCCTTTTGATGACAATTTTTGATCAATTGAATCCTATTAATGATGCAATTATACCACCAATTGATAAACATGATGTTCAAATTGAAGAAGAGGATAATTTGTTTGGTGTTGGGGCTTCTATATTGAGGACTTTTCTAAAGCACTTATTAATGCATAACTCTTTTATTTTGAAAGCTATCTAGCCCACAATCTATGTGTATAGATTTTTTTGTTTGGTGGTGGACCCATGAGGGTCAATTTCTGAATGTTACTTTCTTGGCCAAACATATCCTTGGGATTCCTTGATCTCAGATTGAGACGGAAATAATGTTTAACCTTGTTGGTGTTTTGATAGCTATGAGGCACTATTGTTTGTAAGTGGAAAATCTTGATATGATTATTGTTGTGCTGAAAATTTGGCCAAATCATCCACACTTGAATTGCATAACAAATTCAAACTTCAAGGATTATGTCAAATTTGAAGCTCTTGTAGCAAAAGAAAATTATGAGATCATTGAGTAATTTGAATATTTTGAAAAGTTGCCTATTGACAATGCTTAGGTAAATGAATTCATTTAACAAGTATTTTTCCCCTTTCCTTGGCTAAAGTTCCTTGTGATTCTAATTTTTCTTTCCATCCATATTGATGTTGCAGGGTTTTTGGGCTTTGGGAATGTTTATGTTATTCATCATTGCAACATTTAGTATTTGTTGTTGATCAAAAGCATGTTCCTATTATTGATCAAATCACAACAACTTGGGCTTATCATGGGCATTTTATTTTTGTTGTTGATCAAATCACAACAACTTGGTCTTATCACGGGCATTTTGTTTATGTTGTTGATCTAGATGCAACATCTTCATGTTGCAACTTCTTGGGTGGCTAAGGTTGGGGTGTTTGGGTGGGTGTATGTTTTTGTAAGCAACTTGTGTTACAATGGGCAAAGTTCTTTATGGAACTAGGGTTCAATTTGCCCACAAACTACTTGGAAATTCCAAGTGAAATTTGTTATATCTAATGTATGCATATCTTAATTTTATTTTGAATTTGAAAACCAATAAATGCATAATCAACAATGAAACAATGAATGGAAAATTTCAATTGATGCATAACCATCTTTACAAAGGAATTTTTGAAATATCCATACACATATCTTTTGTAAAGAATATGACCTATGCATATCCTCTTGACTGGTCTAAAATACCATAATTAGCCAACATTGGTCTAAACACAATGTCTTGGATGTAGCTCGCATAATTAACCGCATTTAACAAGTTGCGATTTATGGCCCAAAACCTTAGCTTCTTGATGTAGACATCTTTGACCAACCGTGGAAAATCTTTTTTGAAGGTCTACAAGGTGACATGCAATCCATTTGGATTTCCTACAATTTCCAACTATCACTAAGTTTGTTGTGTACTTTGTAGTTTGCTACAATGTTGCCAGAAAACTGCAACAAGGTTTCGAGCAACAAGGTGGAGATGGGAGAAGTTTTATTACTCTGGAAATATCTATGGATATCTATGACCAAATTTGCAATTGACAACATTGACAATGTCGAGGGAATGGGTGAAGGCCATTGCATGCAATTACCATACTTTATAATAAAACAACAACATTGGTGTGTCATTTATATTCAAATTGTAATTTTTCTCATTTTAGCTTACAGTTGAACATGATTTATTCTAGAACAAACCAAAGTTTTCTTACCTCATCTTTCTAACATGGCCCATGCATGAAGATAGGGCAATTCCTTTTTTGGTTGCATCTTCTTTAAATAGTTCATGACGTTCATTTTTAGCCATAAAAGGTTTGTAGACAAGTTTTGCATGAGTTATTCCCAAAATGTTCACAATGGTTATTAATCCACAATGGGAAATTCATCTTTGTGACATGTCATTTATTGTCTCCATTGATTCAATTGGATGCATTTAAGCTACCCTTAAACCTTATGACACTTGTTCCTCCCAATGCAATCAATTCCAGTTTCCTATTGCCACCTTGGGAATGATCCAAGTCTTTCATCATCATCTATTATGTTATGAGTTTTGGTTCACATCACCAACACCAAACATTAAATGTCTAGCCCACAACCTTCACCATTTGCACAACTATCGTTAATGTTGTAGTTGAAGATGAATTGCCCCAATTGCTTGCTCACCTTCTCATTTCTTGAGCAAAATGCTCATTCATGCAAGCTAGTGTTTCTTGCATAACATCTAACCTCCCCTCCCTTTGCATAACATGTGACCTAACCTCCTTTTTGCTAAGTCAAAACAAGGCAATTCCTAGCAAGCCATTCATTCTCCATAAACCCCTTGAATATCCTACATGACTATGTTGCAAGACTGTGCCAAGGAACCTATTGGCTATTAGACACATGAAGGGAACTTTGATTCTTCCAAATGCATAATTAATCCTTCCTATATGCTTTGAGTACTTCTCTTAGGAGTGGATCAAGATGCATAGAGAACTTGTTGCAACACAATTCTCATTGACACATCTTGCAATGGAGCAACATTTAGTCATGGCTAAGACACAAGAGACTGACCAAACAACTCCACATCGCTAGATTGTGTTTGCTATTGAGTAACTGCAAATGATTATGATGTTAATGCATGCATTTTTTGCTTCATGTTGATGTGATCATGACTCCTACTACTTAATTACACATAGTTGGTTTTATAGGTCCTCATGACAAAGGTGTTAAAGCTTGGCTTCCTTTAGTTCCACCACCTCCAATTGTTGGTTGTTCATGTCCATCTCACTACTAGGACTTGTAGCCTAAATGAATTCCCTCAACCATGCTAGTGGTTGCCTTGATGTTGGTATGTAAAACTTTTTGCTGCTACAAACAAATCTTTGTTACATGTTTTTTCACTACCATGTGAGAGGTTGGTTGGCAATACCTTGTAGTAATTTGAATTTACTTCCTTTTGGTTGCAAGAGAGGGGTCCTGAAAAGCTTGTTGGTATTGCTACATGTGGGCATGAACATGGACAATTTTAGCCTAGGCTTAGGGCTTAAACTTGGGCTTGAGCTTTGGTGATGGCTTGGGCATGCACTTCATCCTATTGTTGATGTCTCCTCACATGTTAATCATCAATCAATTCTAAAATTCAGCACTTGAGCTTGGGTGATGGCTTGGGCATGCATTTCATCCTTTTGTTGACGTTTTCCCACAAGCTGGTCATAAATCAACACCAAATGTGACCCTAGGGAGAGCAATCATCCCCACATCTCTTCAATCAAGGAAGCTTTCATCTCTTACCTTATCGTAGATTACCATGCTTTAGCCCCAACCAAAGTGTAAGCAAGGGGCGGTTCTTTCCATCTACATATTCAAGGACGTTTGACAACATGTAGAGTATATACTACTTATCACAACATTCACATTGCTCCAAGCAATGGGAGAACAATGAGTGAAACTTTAGAGGTAATTTGGGAATCTAGACAAGAGTTTAATGAAATGGCCCACTAGTCAAGTGCAACAATAAATTGACACCCCTACATCGACAATTAGTGTAGCCAAGAGTGGAACAATTTCTAATGATTTGAAATGTTGTTATGGTTTCGAATTTCACAACTTTCCAAAATAGTTTTCAACATAAGAGCAAAGATGCATTAGACATAGGTGTTGCAAATGGCAAAGGTAGGAAATCAAAAGTATAGTAAAGCTTCACATCCATTTTTTTTGTCATTGATAACATTTGATAACAGTGTCCAACTATGATGGTGTAACAATACCACTAAACATGTTACAAACAAAATGAACTTGATGTAGTCGTTCACTAGACAAATAACTACTAGCATCACCAAGAGTCCATGTAAGAACAAACACCATCCTCAAAGTGATGAAAGCAATTGGCATCCCTCACCATGATTGTTTTACCAACTATCTTTGAAATGAACTTTGTGGAAGTGTGATAATCTTTGCAAACTCTTAGATTGTTTACATTCGGAGGGGAGTACTAGGAGTTGTGTTGATGAGCCCAAATGAATAGTTAGTTTCTCATTATGGTGACACAAATGAAACACCTTTCTTCTTCTTCCACATCGTGTAGCACAAATTTAATATATGGCACATACCATACATTGTGCACAACCCTGACAATTTTTTTTAGTTTTGCATAGATTTCATTTATTTGAGGGTGTTTTTGATCATCTACTATGAATGTATGCACTTCACCATTCATTTCAATCCAAGTGCAACCAAGCTATTTCTTTACACCTCTTTCTTTTCTTTGTCGTTCAACATCCTCACAAAGATGAATGTTGCCACTGGTAGCATAAATGTTTGATAGCAACACATAATTTGTAAGATTTTCATGCTCCAATTCAAGAACTTGTTTAGCAACACATTTTCCCATCTCCACATTACCATGAATTTTGCAAAGCCAAGCAAAGCTTGTCATGTAGCCACATGTGATTCATAGGGCATTGCCTTGATCATATTCTTTGCCGCTTGTAGATGGTCAACATGACCAAGAAGGTCAACCATGTAGGTGTAATGTTCCAATTTTGCAAATATCATGTAAATTGTGGTCATGGGCACATAACAACGCATGCTTTCATCCACCAAACTTGCATGGCTACAAGCTAACATGAGACAAACAACAATAATATCATTTAATTGCACACCTTTTTCACACATTTGTTGAAAATGTTTAAGAGCTTCCTTACCATGCCCATGCATGGCACATCCTCCAAGTATGGCATTCCAAGAGACCACATCACATGACACCATCTTGTTGAACACTTTCCAAGCATCCTCTAGGCTCCCACATTTTGCATACATCTCAACCAAACTACTATGCACAAAAACATCTGAATCCCATCCACTTTCAATGATTTGCTTATGCACACGCATGCCCTCTTCAAGCGTAACTACACTAGTACATGCATTCAACACGCCCACAAAAGTGATAAAGTCTAGTTGCGCAACTAAACCCCTTGTTGCATTCTATGAAATAGTTGTAGTGCCTTTTGGCCTTGTCTTGATTTGACATGTCCAAGTATCATGGCAGTCCAAACCACTACATCTCAAGATGACATCTTGTTGAACACTCTCTAAATATCCTCCATTCTACCACATTTTGTGTACATGTCAA
>Ga0209208_10011447_pt1 | contig 11355 bp, 8 predicted proteins | sample S1TSphfallax_3_FD_187694 | JGI IMG/M metagenome (GOLD analysis project Ga0209208, IMG submission 187694) | Host-associated microbial communities from peat moss isolated from Minnesota, USA - S1T2_Fd - Sphagnum fallax MG (SPAdes) (version 2) | ecosystem: Host-associated > Plants > Peat moss >...
CGCGCTGGAGATGGTCGGCGACTCGATGCGGGCGCTGTGGAACGGCCGGCCGATCCGGGTCGAGTCGACCGACGCCGATATCTATCTGCTGGGCGACCCCAAGCTCCAGATCCTGCCGCTAAAGCTCGAGCGCGTGAATGACAAGGTGGTCGCCGCCTGGTGGGGCGGTGTCCGTTTCGCCGCCGACCCCGCCCTGCGGTCGCCGCCGCCCGTACCTGCGGCGCTGAGAGCCCTGGAGGGCCGCTACGATAGCGACGACCCCTGGAGCCCTGGTCTCAACCGGGTCACGGCGCAAGGCGAGGTCCTGGTCCTGAACGGCGAGGAGCCGCTGGTCCCTTTGCCAGGCGGCGACTATCGCGTCGGCGCGGACGCCCAGGGGTGCGAGCGCGTCCGCTTCGAGGCGCCCCTCAACGGTGAGATGCAACGCCTCGTCATCTCCGGCGCTGACACCCTACGCACCGGCGAGGCGATTGATGAATAATCCCTCGCTACGACGGCCACGCCGGCCTGACTAGAACGCCGCCGCGATTGAGGCGGTGTAATGGCTGCCGTAGGTCTTGCCCAGGTCGTGTTGGTCGGTATCGGCATAGCGCAGGTCGAGCGAGAGGTGCTTGGTGAAGGCGTAAGTTACGCCGGCGTTCCAGGTCGTATTGTCGGATAGGCCGCCCGATTGTCGGCCTGCGGCGCCGCCTAGCGTCAGCTTTGGCGTGATCCTGTAGGCGGCGCGGCCTTCGCCGTAGACGTCGTTGCGATGAGACCCGAAATAGTTTCCCGAATAATAGACCGCCCCGCCCAGGGTCACGGGGCCGAAGTCATGGAGAACCACGGCCTTGACCTCGGCTGTGTCGATTTCGGTATGCGCCGGCTGATCTATATAGCCGTACCGGACCACGCCGAGATCGAACCTGAAACCCTGGACGACCGGCGTCCAGCCGGCCGACAGATCGTATTCGGCGGCCGTGCTGTTATGGAAATCGACGTTCTCCACCCCGACGCCGGCGTAAAAATTGTCGTAGGAAACCCGGCCTGACCCAAACACCGCGGCGCCATTTTCCGTCTGGCTGATCCCGCGGAACACATAGTCCGAAGCCGCCGTCGCGGTGAAGGTGAATACCGGGCCGGCGACCACCGGCTCGGGCGGCGTGGCCGGCGGGAGCGCCAGTTGCGGCATCGACGAGGTGTCCGGCGGCGTGGCGCGGGCCGTCGCGTAGCTCAGACCTAGAATAGTCATCGCCGCCGCCGCCAAGATGTTGCGCATTTTGGTTCCAGTCTTGAGTAGGTCGGCGCAAGGCTTTCGGCCGCCCCTCAGACATCAGCGTGAAGAGAACCCTCTGCGGCCGGAAGCGTCGGAAACTACCCACGAAGGGCTCGAGAGCCGTCGCCAAAGGTGGGAGCCGATTTTTGAATCAAACGCGCTTTAAATTGTTGAATTAAATCAACGCGAACGGGACGCTGGAGCGAGCCCACAGAATAAGTCCGTGCGTCGGGAACTAACGCCGAGCTTAGCGGTTCAGCTTCGGGGCCTGATCTGCATTCACCTGTGTGCACCGCGCCTCAAAGCGGGGACATCGTGCCTTTCGTTCGCCCTACGGTCTCAACCTCGGGCGACGCTCATGTCCCAGCGCGCCGAACGCCACCGTTTTCCGCCGATCTTTGTGATTTCGCCCCAACATCTGAGGCGTCGACGCCGGCGCTGACGCGGGTCGCGATCGACCAGGGCAGGGACGCCGTTACGCTGCACCAAGCTTTGCAGTCGGCGACCCGCGACGTGCGGCCCTATCGCATCGCCGATGTGGAACGACGCCTGCGCCAAATGGTCGCCAAGCGTGCGGGGTCAAAGGGCGTCTGACGGGGCTTCATCCTGTCCCCACGTCGTCGCACGAGGCTGTAGTCCTGTTGATCCGGCAGGCTGGCGCTGTAGTGAAGGCTGCGCTCTGGGATCGCGCCGATCAGGAAGATTACGTTTGCCGGTTCTTACAGCTCTCGCCATGCCGTCGCCGCCAAAATTTGGACCCGCTCTATGATGCGGCCGAAGCGGCGCGGTTTGGCCTCGATCAATGCGGAGGTTCGCGACGGCATTGTGCCCGCCGCCGATGGATTGGCCCTGACGCCAAGCGCCCCGGCCGCAGGCGCGCGCCGCGACTATCGCACCATCGCCCTGATCATCGCTTGCGCGCTCTTCATGGAGCAGATGGACGCCACGGTGCTGGCGACCGCGTTGCCCACCATGGCGCGGGATTTTGGTGTGCCGGCGACCAGCCTTAGCACCGCCCTGACATCCTACCTGTTGGCGCTGGCGATCTTCATTCCCGCCAGCGGTCGTCTGGCCGACCGGTTCGGCTCCAAGACGGTGTTCATCCTGGCCATCGTCACCTTCCTCGCCGGATCGATCATCTGCGGCCAGGCGACGGTGTTGCCGGTGCTGATCGCGGCGCGGTTTCTGCAGGGGATCGGCGGGGCGATGATGATCCCGATCGGCCGCTTGGTGCTGCTGAGGAGCGTCGCCAAGGAGGACATGGTTCAAGCCATGTCGTGGCTGATCATGCCGGCCATGGTGGGGCCGATCATTGGGCCGCCGCTGGGCGGCTTCATCGTGACTTACCTGAACTGGCGCTGGATCTTTTACCTCAACCTGCCGATCGGCCTTTTGGGCGTGGTGCTGGTCGCGCGGTTCATTGGCCAGGTGAGGGGCGACAAGCCGCCGGCGACCGACTTTGTCGGCTTCGTGCTGTCGGGCGTGTCGTTGGGGTGCCTCTTGTTCGGTTTCGAGATGACCAGCCGCTCGGGCGAATTTCAGCGGGCGCTGATCCTGATCGCAGTCGGCCTCGTCGCCGGCGCGCTCTATATCCGCCACGCGCGGGGGCGCGAACAGTCTATCCTAGACCTGACGCTGATGCGCGTGCCGACCTTTCGGCTGTCGGTGATCGCAGGCTCGCTCACCCGTATAACCCAGGGCGCCCAGCCCTTCCTTTTGCCGTTGATGTTCCAGCTCGACTTCGGTCTGACGGCGGCGGCCAGCGGGACGATCACCATCGCCGGCGCCATCGGATCGCTGGCCATGAAATGGTTGGCGCCCAGGATTTTGAAGCGGTTCGGCTTTCGCGACAGCCTGATCGTAGGCGGTCTCCTGGCCAGCGCCGGCTACGCCGTCTGTGGTTTCTTCAGACCCCAGTGGTCGATGGCGCTGATCTTCTTGATCCTGACGGCTTGCGGCTTTTGCATGTCGTTCCAGTTCACCGCCTACAACACCATCGCCTATGACGAGATCCCGCCGGAGCGTATGAGCAGCGCCACTAGCTTCTACGCCACCTTTCAGCAGCTGATGCTGTCGCTGGGCATCTGCGTCGGCGCCGGCACGCTGCATGTCGCTATGCTGGCGACGCACCGGACGTCGCCGGGCCTTTCGGCCTTCACCCTGGCCTTTCTGGCGGTGACCGCCGTCTCAGCCTCCGCCACCGTCTGGAACATGCGTTTTTCGGCCCACGCCGGGGACACGCTCAGCGGACGCGCGCACTGACCGATCAGGTTTTGGACTCAAGCGCCGAGGCGGGATCAGCGGCGATCTTCGGATACTCAGTGCGCATCAAGGCGCGCCACACGCCCGGCATGGCGTCGTAGGCAAACTCTTTCCGCCCCCAGGCGCGGGAGAAATAGGCGCCCGGCGCATCGCCCATCTCGAGCCAAGGCGGCCAGGTATTCAGATCGTTGAAGATCATGGTCGAGGGCGGATTGGGCATATTCGGGTCCGCGACATCTCTGGCGAGGCCCACGAAGGTCGACAGATCATTGACCCGAATGCGCGACGGCCCGGCTTCGTGGCTATAGGCCAAGTGATCGCCCAAGACCGAAATGGTGTCGCCGTCGATCCAGGCGGGGCCCGTCTCGACGTGGTTCTCCAACGGCGCCAGCGGGCCGCTCGTGGGCAGCGGGGGGCCGGAGCGGCCGTAGATCATGGTCTGCGGCGTCGGCGGAAAGTAGTGGACGTCGAGCGTCTTGCCGGTGATCGGGTGTTTGATCGTCTTGAGCAACGCGCCGGTGTCGAGATCGGTGTAGAAGGTGGTCGTCGCCGCCGTTACCGCATAGCCGCTGGCCAGGTCGTGGGTCCTGAACAGGGTCCCAAGGTGCATGGTCCAGAGCGGGTGCAGCACATTATCGACCGCCGCATAGCGAACGCCCCTGAGCCAACTGAAGGTCAGGCTGGAGTCCATGGAATAGGCCAGCTTGCGGTGAACAATGTGCGCGTCGCCCACCGGCCGTGCGGGCCGATCGATCGGGAAGGGCGCGGGCTCCGCGCGCGCTTGCGACAGCGGCGCCAGCACGGCCGCTGTCGAAGCGAGGCCGAGCCGAAGCAGGGCGCGACGATCGGTCGGCGAGGGGGTCATGGCCGTAGCTCCAGCATTGGAGGACGAAGCGGGCCGCCTTTCCGCATTCCAATCCAGCTGAGGCGCCGCCGGTGACCGCATTGCGGATGCCCAATGGGCCTGTTTCTCCCGCCGCGGGGCGCCCCCTGATACGGTGACGAATGACTTCCGACTTTACCGACCCGATCGTGGCCGCGGGCGTCGTGGGCTTGGCGGAGATGTTCGCGGCAGGTCTCGCAACCCCAATCGATGCGCTGGAGGTTTGTGTCTCCCGGACCCTGCGCTTCAATGGCGCTCTAAACGCGGTCCTGGCCCTCGATCGCGAAGGCGCGGTGCTGGACGCCGAGGCCAGCCGCCGCCGTTGGGCGAGCGGCGCCCCGCGCTCACGTCTGGACGGGGTCCCCATCGCCATCAAGGCCAATATCGCCGGGAAGGGTCTACCCTGGCATGGCGGGATCGCAGCCTACCGCGACCGCATCGCCGAGCGGGACGCCGACAGCGTCCAGGCGCTCCGCCGAGCCGGCGCCGTCATCGTCGGCGTCTTGAACCTGCACGAGGCGGCGCTGGGCGCCACGAACGATAACCTGGCCTTTGGCCGATGCCACAACCCCTATCGCCATGGCTTCACCCCCGGCGGCTCGTCCGGCGGGTCGGCTGTGGCTGTGGCCGCAGGCCTCTGCGCGGCGGCGCTCGGCACCGATACGCTCGGCAGCGTGCGCATCCCGGCGGGGTATTGCGGGGTCTTCGGCCATAAGCCGACCCACAATCTCTTGCCGATGGGCGGCGTCATGCCCCTGTCGCCGACTTTTGATGATCTCGGCGTGCTGGCGAGATCGGCGCGGGATGTGTCGGCGGTGATGGGCGTCTTGACGAACGGTGGCGTAGAGCAAAGCGACGCCCCGACGCCGATCCGCTGCGGGGTGGTCGATCTGGCCGATCAGGTTGAGCTCGACGGCCATGTCCGCGACGCCTTCGAACAGGCCGTGGAGACGGCCCGCGCCGCAGGCTGGCGCGTCGAACGGCTCAAGCTGGACGGCTGGGATATGACCGCCATGCGCCGCCTCAGCCTCTTGATCGTCGAGGTCGAGGCCTTGGCCGAGCACGGCGCGATGCTGGCGCGCAACCCCTCAGGCTTCAGCCCTGCCCTGACGGGTATGCTGCAATGGGCGGCGCGGCAGCCCGCTGACAAGATCGCCCACGCCTATCTCCAGCTGAAATCGGCGGCGGACGCTCTGCGGCGCCAACTCGCCGGCTTCGACGCGATCCTGACCCCGACCACCACCGCCCCGGCCTTCAGCTTTGACGTCGCGCCACCCGCCTATCAGGCCGATTTCACGGTGCTGGCCAATATATCGGGGCTGGCGGCGACGGCCTTTTCCCTTGGGGTAGGGGATGAAGGCATGCCGCTCTCGGCCCAGATCATCAGCGGCAGCGACGCTTTGGCGATCCGGCTAGCAGGGCGGCTGACTAGAGCGACGCCGGTGGCGGGCGGCTATTTGTAGGCGCTCGCCGTTATATCAAGATCAGAAGCGGCTTTCTAAACGACCAAACCGCCCTAAATTCGCCCTTGAGCAATGGATGGTGAAGGCTCGGCTCAACGCATGAAGGGGTGACGATTTTGGTGATATTGGGCATCCTATTGGCGCTTGTCGGCGCCCCGGCGCCGTCTCAAACGTGCAATTATAACCGTACCGAGATGCTGAATATGGATCTCGATACATTCGATCAGTCCGATAAGGGCTGGCGAAGCCTTCTGCAGAAGGGCGAGTGCGACGATAGCGCGGTCGTTATTATTAAAGACTATCTGTCAGCGCACCCCGATCTCTCTGCAGACCAGCGCCCGCAATTGCTGTGGCACGAGGGTCAAATTCTCGCAGCGTCTAATCGCTACGATGAAAGTCTTGCCGTGTTTCGGTCAATTCATGAGACAGAAGACAGCATGCGCCTCTACAAGGCGGCGACGATCGCCTTCCTCCAACGGGATAAAAAGGCGCTGCTCGCGGCGAGAGCGGAGCTGGCGGCGCTGCCTGAACCGCCGGATTTCCAAGCCGCCGCCAAGGTGTTTAAGGAAAAGACGGGAGAGACTCTCGCTTGGCCGGAGAATCTAGATGTCGTGGATGGGTTGATACGCTGTTTCAGCAGCAGCTACCGCGTTGCTTATGGGGATAAGTGTCGTCGTTAGGTGGGGGCTGGCTCTCTCTTTTCCGTCCTGCCCGGACTTGTTCCGGGCATCCGTGGCGCGACATTGCAACGGCCAAAATGGGGGTCAGGCTTCGTCTCACAGCCCCTGCCGTCTCGCCGACCGAAGACATGGTGCACGTTTGAACCCCATGTGGCGGTTGCAATGTCGCGCCGTGGGTCCCCGGAACAAGTCCGGGGAAGACGAAAGCGAGTGTGTCTTTGGAGCTACGTCACCCCGGTATCGCAAGGCCCCGCTGCACGGCCGGCCGCGCCAGCACCTCGTCGCGCCAGCGCAGAACCGCTGGGAAGCCTTCCAGATCGACCTTGAAGTTTTTCATGCTGAGCGCGATCGTCGGGATCGCTATCGTATCGGCGAAGGAGAAGCTTGAGCCGCCGAGATAGGCATGGGTTTGCAGGTGCAGATCCATGGCGCGCAGATAGATGGCCAGATCGTTGTAGAACTTGGCGATCAAGCCTGCGTGGGCTGCCTCGTCGATCTGGCGGGCGAAATAGATCCCGGACGTCGCCGCGCCGAAGCCGCTGATCGCGGTGGCGGCCCACTGATAGGCCAGGGCCCGCTCCGTCGCCGAAGCTGGTAAAAGGCGGCCGGATTTTTCACTTAGATAGAGGGCGATGGCCAGGGTCTCGGACAGGGCGAAGGGGGCGCCGGCCTCGCCCACATCAGCGGCGTCATCGACAATCGCTGGGATTTTGCCCGCCGCGTTCACCGCCAGAAAGGCCGGCGTCTTGTGTTCGCCCGCGGCGAGATTCACCGCCTTGACCTGATAGTCGAGACCACATTCCTCAAGCGCGATCGACGCGCGGTGACCATTGGGCGTGGCGCTGGTGTAAAGGGTGATCATGTCTGTCAAGCTCCTCGATCGGGAGCTGGATAAGCGACGCGGGCGGCGGGGGCGCCCGGCTATTCCGCAACGCCCGAGCTTCGGATGAAAGCTAAGACGCCGCCCGTTCCGCTTCTGGCTCTTCCATCGCCGCCATCTGCGTGGCCTTCAGAATCTTACGATACAGGTCGGTCGCTTCGATGGGCTTGGCCACATGCAGGTCCATACCGGACTCGAGGTGAACCTTGATCTGATGCGACATGGTGTCGGCGGTGAGGGCGATGATCGGTGTGCGCGCCCGGCGCTGGACGGCCTCCCGCGCCCGGATCATACGGGCGGCTTCGGGGCCGTCCATCACCGGCATCTGCACGTCCATCAGGATGAGGCTCCAGTCCTCCCGCTCCCAAGCGTCGACCGCCTCGGCGCCGTTCTCGACGATCGTGACGGCTATACCAAACGACTCCAGCATGGCGCGGAGCACCATCTGGTTGTTGGCGTTGTCCTCCGCCGCGAGCACCTTGAGCCTGTCGTCGAGCCCATCCCCCGGCGAGGTGTCGTCCTGCGTGATCGTCGCGGCGTCGCCGAGGCGCGGCAGGGGCAGATTGGCGGTGAAGGTCGAGCCTGCCCCAAACGCGCTTCGCACCTCGATATCGCCGCCCATCAGGCTGGCCAGGTCGCGACAAATGGCCAGGCCCAGGCCCGTGCCGCCAAACCGGCGTGTCGTGCTCTGATCGGCCTGGAAGAATCTTGAGAAGAGATGGTCCAGCTTGTCGGCCGGGATCCCGATGCCCGTGTCGGCCACCGACAGGCGCAAGACCCTGCCGTCATAGGTTGCGCAGAGGCTGACAGATCCCGTCTCGGTGAACTTCAGCGCATTGGAAATCAGGTTGGAGACGATCTGGCGGACGCGGGTCGGATCGCCGTAATAGCGACCTTCGGCGCCCGCCAGATCGACGTCGAAGCTCAGGCCTTTGACCTTCGCCAAGGGCTCGAAGCACTCCACCGTCGCCCCCAGGGTCTGGCCCAGATCGAACTCGATCGCCTCCAATTCGATTCGGCCCGCTTCGATCTTCGCCACATCGAGCACGTCGTTGAGAATCGATAACAGCATTTCGCCCGAGCGGCGTACGATTTGCAGCCGCTCGGCCTGGGCCGGCTCAAGGGGGCCCGCGCCCATGATCTGGGCCATGCCGAGGACGCCGTTGAGGGGGGTGCGAACCTCGTGGCTGACGATCGCCAGAAAGTTGCTCTTGGCCAGGCTGGCCGCCTCGGCTTCGAGGCGGGCGGCCAGGAGCGACGCCTTCAGCTGGCTGTGTTCCGCCATCATGGCGGCGATCGGCAGACAGCTCGCCGTGATCACGCCCAGAACGACCTGAGTCATGAAAAGGTGCGCCACCGGCGTGCCGGGGTAGATCGCAATGGGGCCGTGGCCGCCGATGGTGGCGTAGATAGCCGCCAGGGACGTGGCGAGCAGGCAGAAAGCGACCACGGCGAGCGAGGTGGTGTAGGCGACCGCCATCAGGGCCAGGGGAAGCAGAAACATCATCGGAACCCGATCCTGGCCGAAGACGAGCGCGACGACTGCGGCGTAGAGGACGAGCGCTCCAATATCGCGAAGCCGGGTTTTGCGGCTGATGGCGCGCCACCGATCACGGGTCATGATAAGAAAAATGGGGGTCAGGAGGACATATCCGACCCAATTGGCCGCCGCTTCACTCAGATAAACCGACAGGAAATCGATCTTAAAAAACCATCGCACGATCCCGCTCTGAAATAAAGAAACGCTGAGAGAGACAATCAACGAAAATAAAAAGAGCATAACAATATTTTTTGTTTGGTGATAATTGGTTTCATTATCATATTTTTTGAGTACAAAGCTAAGGCCAAACAAAAATACGGCGTCAGGAATTTTAAGTAGAACGATAAAAATCAAGTCGTCATGCAAAAACACGCCGGGAAGGCCGGAAGCAACTTCGGTTAGCAGGGTCATGATCAAAGGCCGATGCCGGAACCGGCCAAGCATCATGGCCAGGGCGATGCCATCGGAGGGCCAGATCGCCATCTGGCCTGCGCTGAGCGTCATGGACTGGATCGCGACGTAGACGGCGATGAAGATCAAGCCCGAAATCAGGGCTAGCTGTGCGGCTTCCGTGCGTGTGGGCAGGTTGGATTGGGCGAACATGAAGTCTTAATCCCTCACGACGCGAAGAGATTAGGCTCAGCACTATTTCCGTTCTGTTAATGAAATAAAATACCGATTGAAGGACGCCGATTAGGATCGAACGTTTATTATCCGGACTTACCGCTCAAACTTAGATCGCCTGATCCGCAATTTGACGTCGATCCTTTCGGATCGAAATAGTGGGACCAGGACTGCAATCCGAAGGTCGGGCGATAGACGACATCGTCAGGCTTGGCGCCCTGCAGAGCTGAGCGCGCGGCGGTTGGACTGGACCTGCGCCGCGGGTTCGCCTAAGCCGATGAGCGACATGCAGGCTTTCGTCGCGCCCCTCTTTGTTCCGGCTAATCGGCCTGATCGCTTTGAAAAAGCGGCAAATTCTGGCGCCGACGCCATTATTGTAGATCTCGAGGACGCCGTGCCTCCCAACTTAAAGGACGAGGCGCGCGAACATTTACGGCTGGCGCAAAGTCTGACCCGCCCGGTCTTTGTCCGATGCAATGGCGAAGGGACGCCGTGGCATGATGCAGATCTTGGCGCCCTGGCCGAGCTTGGACTGAAGCGGATTTGCGCGCCTAAGGTCGAGAGCGCCCATCTTATCGAGAGGATGGCCAGCCGGCTCGGGCCGGACATTGAGGTTCTCGCCCAGATTGAAACCGCGCGCGGCGTTGAATGCGTCGGCGAGATCGTCGCCCACGCGCGCGTTCGCCAGCTCGCCTTTGGGCCGGCCGACTTCTTTCTCGACCTTGGCGCCGCGCCGTCCGACGTGCTGACTCAGCATGTCCTGTGTCGGTTGGCGATCGCCAGCCGCGCGGCCGGAAAGGCGGCGCCCCTCGACGGTCCGTCGTTCGCGGTCAATGACCGTGAAGCCCTCGAACAGGCGTGTGGCCAGGCCTTGGCTTGCGGCGCCGGCGGCAAGCTCTGTATTCATCCGGCCCAGACGGCGGTTGTCCTTGAACAGTTCACGCCGAGCGCTGCGGAGGTCGCGTGGGCGCAACGCGTCGTCGCAGCGGATCTGGATGGCGCGGCGCAAATTGTCGACGGTCTGATGATCGATGCGCCCGTCGTGGCGCGGGCGCACGCGATCCTTGCACGGGGTCGGCGCGCCTGACCTTGGCCCGTCTCTTCACCTTGGTCCGTCTTTTCACCTTGGTCCTTTTGGGGATCTCCAGATCGACCACATAGCGGACGGTCTTGGGCCTCAGGGTTGAATTGACGCAGCCAGACTGATTGATCGCCGCCTGTCCGCCATAAGGGGCCGTAGACCGTGGATCATGTCAGCCACCCGGAGATCCGCGAGGCGGTCGCCCGTCTTTGCGCGCGCTTTCCCGGCGAATATTGGCGGGGGCTGGACCGGGATCGCGTCTATCCGACCGAGTTTGTGAACGCCTTGACCGAAGCGGGTTTCCTCTCGGTGCTGATCCCAGAGGAATACGGCGGCTCAGGTCTTGGGCTCGGCGCGGCGACGGCGGTCTTGGAGGAGATCCACCGCTCGGGCGGCAACGGCGGCGCCTGCCATGCCCAGATCTACACCATGGGCTGCGTGCTGCGGCACGGGTCGCCGGAGCAGAAGGCGCGCTACCTGCCGGGCGTCGCCTCGGGCGAGATCCGGCTCCAGGCCTTTGGCGTGACGGAGCCGACCGCCGGCACCGACACCACGCGGATTTCCACCTTCGCCCGGCGGGACGGCGACCGCTATATTATCAACGGCCAGAAGATCTGGATTTCGCGGGCCGAGCATTCCGACCTGATGGTGCTCCTGGTCCGCACCACCCCGCGGGAGGAGGTCAAG
>Ga0209208_10011448_pt1 | contig 11355 bp, 11 predicted proteins | sample S1TSphfallax_3_FD_187694 | JGI IMG/M metagenome (GOLD analysis project Ga0209208, IMG submission 187694) | Host-associated microbial communities from peat moss isolated from Minnesota, USA - S1T2_Fd - Sphagnum fallax MG (SPAdes) (version 2) | ecosystem: Host-associated > Plants > Peat moss >...
TACAGTTGACTAATTCAAAGCCAGAGTAGTCGACTATGTAGTCGACTATAGTCGACTATCTATCTATGGGCTAGAGGATAGATAGTTACAACTACGACTACATGTAAATAAGGACCGACTACAGGTCCCTGCTATGAATATCGTAGTACCTTGGCCAATTCGACAATCAATTGTCGAATATTTAATTAAAATTTTAAAACCCAATTTGACATTTTTATTAAAAAAAAACATATTTTTTCCATCACTCTGCAATGACCCCACTCTGGACTTCACAAGATAGACTTCATTTTCTGTGATATGAAAGTTCATAAATTGAATTTTTTATTTCTAAACATTTACTGAATGATGTTGAATTTTTTTAAAATTTTCAGAATGGGACAATTTCAGGATAGGACTTGAAACCCTGTGGTAGAAGTTGCATCATATTGAACTTCTAGAAATAAGCAATGGCAATGCACAAATATTGCAACAAAACAAAACAGGCACATGAACTTCAGCAAGAATCAAAGTTCACCTAGGAGGCATAATATGAATCAACGTTTTTGCTTGTCTAAATGTGCCAGTTGAAGTTAAGAATTTGTTCCAAGTGCAAGAGAGTTTGAACCAGTGTTGGACAGTTCTCAAATGCTTGTCTGGTTCTGGACTTGGTTCTCGCAATGAAAACCAATTGACACCTTTACATGTGAGAATCAAACTGAAAATCGACTTCAGGTTCTCAGCATCAATGTCAACTTGGGAAATGATGATTGAGTCAGTAACTGTTATTGGTGAGGATTGGTAGGTAAATAGTAAATACATCAATAAACCAAGTGAATCTGTGATACATCACAAGGGAATTGAGAAAATTAAGGTTTTGCATGTTCTTAAAGTTACACAAAAGGAATTGTGAGATTAAGGTTTCAAATTCTAGTTCCAGAAACTAAGCATTGTTACCATCCTTTTGTTTGTTTTTGAAGTGACCTATCAGGGATTCTTTGTAGACACACACATTTACAGGAGGAAGTGAAGCATGAACTTGAACCCATTAACGCATCTTGGACAAAATCCATTCTACAAAACTTACCTACCTATTTCTTACTGGCCTTTGAACACTGAAATTCTGGCCTTAGCAACACTTGGTACAAGCTCACTTTAAGACTGACCAAGCTCATAATATGTGCACAGTGACAGATTGTACTCAGAAAGGAATATAATAAGTGAGGCAAAAAAACTTCAACATGGTACACAGGGAAAAAAACACTTATTTACTACTGAGAATTTACAAACTCACCCCTGTGCCATGTGCATCTGCTGGGTGCTCGGTCATTTAAACAAATCTGAATCACCTAACCTGGCCCTATCACTAACACCTACAATCCCATCAGCTGTACTACCAACATCAAAACATGACTAGTCAAGCCAGTATGCACCAATCGATTTGTCCTAGTTGCCTGCTGGCCTGTACAGGCAATTCTCCATGCTAGGTAGGGTACACAGGAAGTACACAGTCGGAACTCATGAAACAGTTTGGCAAAACAGGTCACTTTGTTTAAAGAAAAACCTCCAATCTCAACATGATACCAATCATTCTCTTGAACTTCAAGAAAAATGTATCTTTCAACACGATCCATCAGATACTCGGCTCAGAAACATCTGTACAAACATGAAATATAGACCTACTGCAAAATCATGTTCATTGACCAAACTGCAATAATCATAGATCACCTTCAGAGCAGGGAGAGTTTGTCTCGCATCTGGCAGGGTCTGACTCCAGGACTCTCTTGGGTCTGCTTCAACTACTGTACTTTTGCATGACCACTCATACTCCCTGGAACGTAACACCTGTAAATAAAGCAAATCAACTGATACTGCATGACATGCTGCCTCAATGGTGTAGGTTCTCAAACTTGTCAAAATGGATGTTCACCTCCCTGAGCACATCTTCAAGTTTGTTATGTAGAAGTCAATCATTCAAAACAACCAAGTACCAGGTAACTCATATTCATAGGATTCTTTATGGGAAAACCTGAACATGGATCTTACCAAACTGATTTAAGAGATGCAGCTTCACTTAGAAAATCACAATGCAAGTTCCAAATGCACTTCTCAATAAAAAGGAATATATGCACACAGGAGTATAGAAGGAGGACCAGAGAATGGGCAGAAGAATTCATATCATTGCCTTGAATGCGAGATTGTACCCTTCCCCAATTGTAGTAGCACTTCTTTAGAGCCTGCAACTGCAGAAAGCCCTCCCTGATGGTCCAGCATAACATCCCCCTTGCCTGGCCTATCCCAAATTTTCACATGACCCTCATGGCAGGCTGTCACAATGGCATCTTTTGTAAAGAGAAGCCCAGACAGAGGCTCAGCATGCACACGATGGGCCATCACAGGTGCAAGCTTGGGCACCTCCTTGCGAATGGGTGCAGGATGTAAGGCACCCATGGTGTGGACAGCTCCATCACATGTTGACTGATTAGTGGATGCACTGAATGATGGGGAGACACCCAAAGGTGCCATGTGTCGCAGTGGCACCACCACTTCATCCATGGCAAAATCCCATAACAATAGTTGAGTGTCCTGTGTGAGGACACCATGTCAGTTCCTGTGATTGTTACCCACAGTACTATTTCAAACTACCATCTGCATCATGCAGATTTTCCAGCCTCTGCAAATGCACACAAAAATACAGATGTCTATTTGTCTCTTAAACAACCAAAGAGTTTTTGAAACAAACTGAAATGGGACAAAAAATGTAAACTCTCACAAGGACCTAATCTCTTCATTTTGAAGCAGTCTCTTGAAGAAAATCATGTGAGTCCGGACAGAAATTGTGCAAAAACATGTAAGGTAACTAAATAAATGCTGTGTCAGTTTGGGCCAAATGAAAACAACAAAAACAGGACTGAGTGCAATCACAACCTTGCAAGTGTTCCTCACAAAGTATCAGACTATCACCTTCATCATGGATGGCAGTGACTAGATGCCATTACTCCTCACAGACTTCATTTGCTCCTGACAGGGGAGGGTGGTAGGACACAATAATCTGCTCGAAATTTAGGGCAAACAATTATGTAAAAGTGTGAATTCTGAATTTCTGTTGTACACCTGGAAGCAAAAGAAATGCTCAAGTGTCTCAAAGAAGAATACCTGACCTACAGAACCAAATCGGTAAGTGGTGATCTCGCCTGCACCAGTATCAACGGAGGGTGCTTCCCAATAATGATCAAAGGCCACCCCACTCACCTGACATGCCCTCAGTTAAACATACAACCACAGAAACCCAATCAAAATGCCTGACAAAGAGGTGACAGAGAAGAGGCTACAACTATAAAGTTCAAAGCATGAAGCTGAACTTATCCTGTAGGTGGTTGCCTGGTACTACTGTCTATTTCATGGAAAACCTACTGGATTCTGGATGGGAGAGGCCAGGACAAAGTCAATGTGTTGGGAATGATCACACCAGAGTAAAGAAAGGAGGAGAAGACCAACCCAGGAGTTGTGGCCCTCCCCCCATGCAACTACAGCTTGGTCCTCCATGCTCCAAACTTGAACTAAATCATCTTCACCTCCTGTCAATATGTATTTTCCATCCAGACTGTCCCATAGTCATCACCCTTACAATTAGTCCTCCAACTATCCTCCAAATTCTTAAAAACAAAATGCAATCCAGTGTCCATGTCATCCTGACTACACTTTCACCTTTCTGTGAGGCCTTTAACAGGTAGCACTGTCTTTACAAAAGTCTTGGAATGGAACACAATCCTAATAAAATATAGATGCTCATGTAAATGTCATTGGGAGATGCAAAAAGACTACCTTCCAAAAGTCCAGGACTTAGAACAAAACTGTATGGAATTTTGGATGTCTAGAAACTCCTGGTATTTGCTGCTAAAGAAATTCAGTCTGAAACCATCTCTAAACTTTAGGTCACATTGCTCTATTCCATCTAATAGGAAAATTCAACACAATAAATAATCCTCAAGCACTACATGGAAAATTACTCAAGTTACATCTACACCGTTTCACATGTACACCTATACTTCACTGTGACATTGATCTGGTGGGTATGGTGGGATACCTCCATGCACAGCACAGCAGAGCACCAAAGTAACTCTTGCTACCACACACCAGTAACTCCTTCACAAACTCAAACACCCTCAAGTAGCCTGCAACCATCAAAATTGGGTAACAACTTCTGTTCAGTAAAAGTTTTAGGTCCTCAATTTTGCTACTAGCTCTGTGCTGAAGCTAACTTCCATGCCAAGTTAGTTGTAACATGCACACCATAAAGATTGCAAGCACCATCATCATCCAGATCATTGAATCAAGCCTCCTGGTCTCCTCAACAGCAAGCAACTTTTCAATATAGACATAGTGGTCCTCTAAAACAGTGTTGCTGAAACTTAAGAGTCATTGTTTCTCAAGATCTGAAATTGGTCAGTCGAATGCAGCAGTTTCCTGGTAAAGGAGACTCCAGAAAGTAAGAAGTTTAAGATTCCCAGATGAGCTGGAAATCAGGTAATTATAGAAGATCCTAAAAGTTTGAGTAAATAATAAAAATGGAATAAACGTACCATCCCGGCCAACTGTTGCCAGATACATGCCATCTGGTGAAAAAGCAAGACCGTTAATTGAGCCCTGGCCAATGTGCCATCTTGCAATTGGGTTGCTCTGCATCAAGCATTCATGCAAATCTTCTTTAGTACAGTCCAAAGTTCATTTACACTCCAGGACCACAAAACTGCATTTATGCAAGATGCAAGCCATGTTGCCGCAAAGACAAACAGCAACTCCTACACTGGACCCATTGCTGTTAAACAAGGGGATGATAGTCCATTTAGTTCATGACACCTTGATTGGCATGCTCATTGTTAGCTACACTGATACCAGCATAAATATTTGCATCAACCACTGAGACTGCTGAAGCACAACATTCACTCAGCTCAACTTCACCTTCACACTGAAAACCATATTAGACAAGCCAACCTGGACTGGGATGAACCAACGCCAATTGTAAAGATCAACTTACCTTACTAGACTTGGCATGAGCAATGGAGAACTGGGTGGTATCTTTTACAGGTGGGAATGGTACATCTCCACTGCCATCTTTGGTCTGCCAGAAACTCACACAGATCAACAGTCAAAAGATATGTCTCCCGATCTTGCCCTTTCCTTTCACCACATGTGACACCCTGTTGTTCTATATGACAGAAAGCCGAATAGAACAATGACCTGAATGTCTAAAAACAAGGAGCATTTCAAGCATGTGCAATCTAAATTTGCCAGAAACAGCACACTAATCTTCATGCTACTCACTTTATCATAGACATAGACATTGCCATCTGCATGCCCGGCCACAAACAGGCCTTCTGCATTTGGCACCCACGCAACTGCATTGCACCGGCTGCATTGCCACCAAAAATCCTCATTAGACTTCATCTACGTTATTGGTATAGAATCAGGCCACTCTAAATACTTTAAGCATGCTAAGATTATTTGTTGGGCAAATGGACCCAGTTGTATTGGACTATGTGCTCACCAGTGGAAAGTGAACAAGTACACATCACACCTGGTAAGATGGAAACAAGCTTGCCCTGGAAAATATTGAGGCTCTTCCAAGGAACTCACCAAGACAATCCCCAATGTATAATGAGATCACTTTTTCTGGAAGTTCTTTCATCAAGATTATGCAGAGGACATTGAGAAAACAGAGCTGCAGAGCCTACCAACATTGTTTACCAAGATGCTGATTCCTAGAAATAGAAAAAAAATTGGGCCAAAGGCATTGCTTCAATTTAAGCCCAGTCCATAGGGATCATCGCAATCAAGAAAGGAAGAACATTTGTCAGATTAGCCCTCAACCCAATACAACACATCATACCCGAAAACTAGAGGACAGTCAGAAACACCCACTTGGTAGCACATGACTCTTTTTGACTCAAAATCTTTACTAGGACAAGATGCTCCATAAGACTGCACCTGCTGTTGATGGACCCATCCTTGTTGTAGTGCAGACCCCCCACCAACTTTTTTCCCACATCCTGCAACTGTTGTCTTAGAGATGCCGAGTACACTGTACACCAATCACCATACCAACTCTCACAAAAAAAGGCCCAAGATGCACACAAGTGAAGGATAAAAGACACAAATTGTTCAGCAAGGCAACATAAGAGGGCAAAATGGTGTTAATACTGCAGTTGACAGGATGGTAGCAAAATAGTGACCTTTCCATCTAGAGATAAAACAAAGCACTTGGATGGATAAAAATAATCACCATCTCCAGAACTCAAACCAACCAGAAGATCATGGCCATCCTTTGCTTCTGAATCAAAAGTGTGACAAGTTGGATTTGAACTATTGAAGTGAATGATCTTTATTGCCTCCTGCAGTAGCACAATCAGTCAATATTCCACACCTTAATCTGACAGAGACAGGAAAAAAACATGCCCTGTAAATAATGTTCAACCAAATGCTGATGAATCACCATTAGAGCAGACCATGGTCCATACAGCAGCTCCTAGTATTCAAGACTTGAAACCAAAGATGCATCAATATGGTATGGTATGGACTGGTATTGCATACAAAATACAATGGCACACATAGATTCAAGGAACACAAACCACGACAAAGTGTGCACAAGTCATACCAAATTGTGGTTTGCCACCCTGGTATGCCCTACACCACTACTCAATGCAATAAACTTTGTGACAACCTGCTACACTCCTGGTTCTGACTACCTGACCAATAAAGAGTTCATAACTGCTTGCCTTTTCTGGTGAGTTATAATCACTGATGAGAAGTGCATCGCCCACATTAAAAATGAGATAGGTGCCCTCTCCATCAAAACTAGGGGTCACAGGACCATTGCTTGAGTTCACATTGGTGATGGGAGTTGCTGTTGATTTGATAGCTCCACTAAGCCTACCAGAGAATCCATTGCCCCCACCAAAGCCAAGTCCTCTACTACCGTTCCCTGCCCCCAATAGCCTTGTGGTAAACCTAACCCCTCCACTGCTACCAGAGCTGCCACTATTGCTTGGTGTTTGTATTGGCTTATCCCTCAAATGCGCCAATGTCACCTGCTCTCAACCATTTGCAATATGACAACTCTAACCCATCCAATTTGCAGTCTTCATTGCCCATTTATGCTTCTGAACAATTCTGACCACAGACATCTACCTTCTATCCCATCACAAGCAACCTTTCCCTTGAACACATTGACATGCTCCTCAAAGTCTCTGCTGCAGTTCTGATCAACCTATTGTACACATTGATTTACAAAACAAATGTACAATGCCTCCTGTCTATCAGTCATCATATGACCTAATCGTAGAAACAAAAACAGCAACAATCCCCTGCTTAGGAACTCAAAATCAACTGCAACAAGTATAAGGCCCACCACAGACATGCGAACCTAGGTTCTTGTCTTGGCTTCTTTGAGCTGCCAATGTGTGTTCAAGAGTGCGTTTTTTTTCATAATCCCCTTCTCTGGACTGCCCTCACAGTGCTACACTCAACACTATGATACCAACAGTCTATGAGCTGGGAATACAAAAACCAACGAAAATGAGAACCGTATGTTACTTTCCACATACATTCTGGAGGCCACACTTCCACAGTTATGCAATCAAAGACCAAAGCTCCGCAAGCAAAATTGAGTCTCTCCCGAGATTTTTCAGACGCAATAGAGAGAGAGAGAGAGAGAGAGAGAGAGATTTTGGCTGCTCTGACCAAAACACTTGACCTAAAAGATGTGTGTGATGTGCAGAAACATCACAACCTATCTTAAGACTAGACCAACGCCCCTCAAAAAGTTCATACTTCAACATGAAACTTTAGATCTGGAGAGAGATAGCGAGGGGTTCGGGTACCTGAGTTATGACCTTGGCGAGGTTATAGTGCAGGAGGCCAGTCGGATGAGTCTTCTCGTGAGACAAACTATAACGACCCTCCGAGGTTTTGAAATGAGAACGGAAACCGGAGCTTTGTGAATTCGACGTAGCCATGATAACCTTGGTCTCCTCCTCCTTCTTCACTCGAGCAGCAGAAGGAGCACGTCAGAACCTCCACGATTTGCAGCATACCACCTCTTTCTCACTCTCCACTCCCAATCTCTCTTCTTCCCAAACCCCGAAGTAAAACCCTACACATAACTCTGAGGCTGCTGCTTCTCCTCCTCCTCCTCCTCGGATTGCTCTACCCATTTCTCCCAAACCCCTTTCGCCTAGAACACCCTTTCTTCACTTTCCCATCCCAATCCCTATTCTTCTTTTCCTCAAACGCACTCTCTCTCTCTCATCTTCTGTTCGCCTGACTCTTTGTCTAGCCCTATCCCGCTCCATCAATCCGTCCCCCTAAAAAAAAAAACCCCCCCACCCCCGAACCCCCACAATCTCCAAAACAGAATATGTGCACAACAAAGCAGTTTTGCTCGACGTATAGACAGTTTTCTACACACTCGGAGATGGTACAGTCAAAACTCTTCAAACTGTGAAGGACGAGGTGCGATGGTAGAAGAAGAGGGGCACAGAGACTTGATCGCAGCTGACATTAGACTCCACAAGCAAGCGAGCGAGCAGCAGAAGCTGTGCAGCTGCGCATCACGAGCAGGTGAAGAGAGAGTCAGAAAGAGAGAAGGAACGAAGGAACGAAGGAAGAAGGGGGGTGATGGGTCTGCCCTTCCTAGCCAGGGCCTTTACATGTTACCCGGTAACCTAAACAGGTCAGAGTGAGAAAGCACCCTACAAGCGCACCGTGCAGGATGGATGATATTTGGACAGGAACCGATTTTTCATTAATAGAGTCTTGGATAATATATTGTATTATGGTAAAGGCCATGGGGCCATAGGTAGGTCGATAATCATTTATATATTTACTTATTTTGTGGTTATATTTATGATTACATTCACGTTTTAAAATTACGTAATTCAAAAGTTTATGTGGATTTCTTGTTGGAACATAAATTTAACACAAAGCTAGGTGAATGTTTGTTAACATAAAATGTTCCAAAAAATGAGAATTTACAAAAAAAAAATATTATAACATTATGTAGTGGTTCAAAAAATGGTTTTATAAATCCTTGTTATGAAACATTTTATTTCCTTTGTAAAAAAGGAAATATCATCTTATTTTATACATGTTTTCATAAGTGTTTTAAAACACTATAAGATATGTGTTTAGAAAATATGGAAAAAAAAATTCCCATAACAATTGTTGTTAAATGATAGTTTGAAAAGTTTGTGATGAATTATCAATTTTTGCATGTCCTTTTGTTTTTAATCTTTTGTAAAATGATTTGTAAGCATTAGCCTTAGTTTTTCTTTCTACAATGGATGTAATTAATGCAACTTATGTTTGAAGAGGCAAAGGTTCAATGGCACCACATTGATACATTCATTCCTAACTTCAAAAATTATCAATTTTAATTTACAAAACAACATTTTCTTTGTTCAATTTTTCTTCATTCCTACAAATCATTGTTGTGTTAGACTTCTTCATGCTTGTGCTTCATTTGGTTCATCTTCCTACAAATTCTACTTATTCTCCACATAATGTCAAACTAAAAGACTTTATAGAACATTTTCTTTGCCATTGCCAAATAAACACACACATCCTTGAAAAAAACACATTTAGGAATTTGAAACCTTGATTTATTGTCACGAAAAGTAGGGGTTGGATAGCATTTGGAGATATCACTCATTGTCACAACTCGCAACAAATGTTATTATAAGAAAAAAATTATGAAAGATAATAAAAATAAAATAAAATAGGAAATACTATTAAAATACATGCATGTTATGTCCGAATGGCAATAGGTGGGTTGGGTAAGTTATGTAAGTATAGCTTGTGTAACTATTGTATGGCATTTAATTGTTAATAATATGTTGGTGAGTAAGGTTTTTATCCTTATGTGTGAAGTAGCTTTCAATGCATTAAAACCAATGAAAATCTACATGTAGCATTAACAAGTGTTATTTGGGATGAGCTAACAAAAAAGGTTTGACTCCAAAGGCTTAACCTAAAATAAAATTGTCTTAAAAAAATTTTAAGACCCAAACTTACCTACTTAGCTTAAATATGTTTACCTACTTACTTAACCTAAACCTAACTAATTATTTTAAATATGTATGCTTGTGTAGCTATTTTTAAATAGTTTTGAAAATATTTATAAAATTGTGGCACCTGGCAACACCTACTTAGCTTACATAAATTCACATGGTCTTTCACTGGCCATTAGATCTATGAACATTATTTGCCAAATGACTTACATGTGGCACATTAATATAGGTTACCAAAATAATTGCAATTAATCACAAACAATAATACATATATGGTTTGGTCAACATATGAAACCATGTATGTTAACCATAATGTAATTATATGGATTTTAGTTATAAAATGTCATTTGTGACTATAAAAATTCATAAGGACAAGTTGTAAATTTGATTTTTTCTTGTAGTGATAATTTTGGTCTGGGCGTTTTCCTTCAAATTTTTGATCCTTCGAGCTTAATTCAAAAACTAGGTTTGGTTCCATGTATTTACCAATGTTGGATAGGTATTTAATTGACTTTTGAATATTTATTGAATATTAAACCATGTATATATATATATGACCACTGAGTGTTGTTTTTTTTAAACCTAACATTACCAAGCATTTCAAGAAGTTGGTACCCGCCCCCACCTCATAACCAAACTATTATAAACTCAAATACTAATAACCATACCCAACATGGGGGGAATAAATGCAAAAGGTATCTACAAAAACTTGGATTCATACTCTTTTAATATTTGATTTACACCCTTTTAGTAGTGTTAATAATGTTTTCAATATATGTTTGTAGTTTGCATTTTTCATGTTTCATTCATTTTTTGCAAACAATTTCTACCTTTATAACTTGCAACATTCACTTTGAACTTTCTATCAATGTGTTGTTGAAACTATGGACACAACCTACATCACAAACTTGCCCCCTCTTTGTACGAGTGCTTTTACAACACCTTAACAATATGTTTAACGTTCAATGTTGATACAATCATCGATATGATGTTAAGATGACATTGTAACAACATGTCTTGAAATGGCATTGATATAATACTAAAATATTTGACATCTTATCAATATTAGTCCAATGAAAAAAATATGACCAACATTGGCACAACATACATTAATAAGTCATCAAATTGATGACTATATGTTGAATATTCAATATTGATATGGTAATTGATACAGTATGTTGATGGCATCATAACAATATGTATTGAGTTAACATTGGGATTGTTTTGACATAATTTACATTTTTTCAACACACATTCAATGAATAAGATCTTATCAATGCTGAGACAACACAAATTGATTAACTATTGAATT
>Ga0209208_10011449_pt1 | contig 11355 bp, 10 predicted proteins | sample S1TSphfallax_3_FD_187694 | JGI IMG/M metagenome (GOLD analysis project Ga0209208, IMG submission 187694) | Host-associated microbial communities from peat moss isolated from Minnesota, USA - S1T2_Fd - Sphagnum fallax MG (SPAdes) (version 2) | ecosystem: Host-associated > Plants > Peat moss >...
ATTTCAAAATTGAATCGACAACAAATGATTTACAATCAAATGATGAACAAGAAATAAATGATTTAGTTCAATTTATAAGTAGATCTCTATTCAAGATTTTCAACAAATTATTAAACTTTATTTTCGATAATTAATTAAACCACAATCAAAACAAATTTCATCACCAACAAATAATCATTATCAGGTATTAATTAGTTTTATTCATAGTCAAACTAGATTTGTTCATAATCATATGATTTTATTTTTATTTCATTTTTAGAATCGAACGACAACACTGACAGGAATTCTACTTTGATTATTCCCTCAAATGTTTATTCAACCGATAAATCTAATCCATCGTTAATAAATTCATCGGAATTATCCATTGATTCAATCAATAAAGATCTTGGTAAATACTATTGATAAAATACAATCAAAAAAAAGGAAACAATTCATTTATTTCAAATAGATAATCTATCGGTTTTATTAAAAACAAACGATTCGGCAATATCTAATAAAATGCACAATACAGTTAGTTCACCAAGTTTAAGTGCTATAGGTACTGGTATTGTACCACTACCAATGCATTCTCCACAACCGCAATATATGCAATCAATAACATCATCAGCTGCTAATGGAAAAGATGAAATACGTGGATGGTTATATAAATGGACAAATGTAAACGAAACTCATCCATTATATTCAAATAAATTTCTTTCTTTCTTTCTTTCTTTTTATTAGTATTTAAAAGGTTATCAAAAAACGTTGGTTTGTTTTACAAGCTGGTGTATTATCATATTATCGTTCACAAGATGAAATCAATCATACATGTCGTGGTACAGTTTATCTTGAATCAGGCCAATTATCATCAAATGATTCTTGTCATTTGTTGTTATATGAAATGGTTCAACTATATTCCATCTACGTAGATCAAATGAAAATGCTAAACAATGTTGGATGAATGCATTAGAATTAGCTAAACAGAAAGCATTAAAATGACGTAAACAATTTCATCATTCAGATGAAGACATATCAACAAGTGAGAATTTAAATAAACAACAACAACAAATAAATCAATCACAAAATACAACTGACCGAGTAGAATTAGCGACAATGAATAAAGCATTTGATGCAAAATTAGAAGATCTTAAAATGTGTATGAATTTAATAAATCGTCATTATCAAGTACTTCATCGTACCCTTGCTGATCTTGAACAAATCGATAAATCGGAATCAACAATTAACACTATTAAAAATGTCAATGAACGTGCGACGCTATTTCGTATTACATCAACAGATAAACGCGTGTATTCTTAATGAATTATTTCCTGTTATGACTTTTATCGATTAGAAGAAAAGAAAAGAAAAGAAAAGAAAAGAAAAGAGACGCTGTATAAAGAACAAGCCGAAGGTTGTTCTATATTTTTCTAAAAGTTTATGAATACATATCTAGTTTGACAGTATGTGTGACGTACGTTTATTCGAGGATTTGAATCTTAAAAATTTACAATCATTGAATCTTGCTTATAGGAATGTCGCGTTCCCGAGAACGGGGAACGCAACTTGGATTTGGTTTCTTAAAGAATAGAATAATCGATCTAGATTCCCGTTCCTAGAAACAGGGAACGGCACACCTTGTCGTTGTCAAGAACGGGGAACGGATAGTACTTTTACATAAAAAGATAAACAAACATGTATAAATAGCTCGGTATGTTTAAACAAGCCTAGAAAGCGTCACATGAAACGCGTTCCATTTCCGTTCCGTTCCGAAGGAACACTCGAGAACGAGAATTCTGACACCCCTATCTTGCTTATATCATATTAATAAATAATCCTACGTAAACTTTTCCCTTATAAATTTACAAGTGAATTATTTATCTTTTAAATCTAATATTTTATTTAAGCAATGCTTAATGCTTATCAAGAATTAGTAGAATTAATTCACAATCAAGGTCGTCAATGGCAAAAGACTGTTCAGTTTGAACGAGATGCACGTATACGTATGGAACGTATGTGTGAACAAGTGGCATCACAAAGTGTAAAATTAGAAAAACAAATTCAACGTGCATGACGTAAAGATAAAAATTTAATAAAATCATCTGATTTACATAATAATTAATGACGATAGGAATTCATCTGATAGTGATGAATTTTATGATGCTGAAAGTGTTTTTCGTATTCCGTATGTGAACAATTATTTGAAATGTTTTATTTGCCATTGGAATATGTTTCTATAGACTTTAACAACATGTAGCAGGTAATGAAAAACAATCAGCAAAGATTGTTGATGACGATGTTAGTTCGTGTGATGATGATGATGATGATGATCGAAGTGGATCTGAAGAACAAGAAGAAGAAAAAAATGATCTGTAGTTATTGTAAAAAGTATGTTTGAACTCTTTTTTTTGTTCTAATATAAATCTAAGGAAACTATCATCTTCAGGATTGAAACAGACTCAAGCAATAAGCACTGTTCCATTAATGACAAATAGAAATAAAAGCGGAGAAAACACTTGAAAATGTGCTGTATGAAAACGTAAACGTCGTGATCGTATTCCTGAACGACTAAATTTTAGGTTGATTTTTCATTGATTAAGAAATCAAATCAAATTATTAAGATCTTTATTTATTTTTTCAGCATTAATTTATGGAGTATAATAAAAAATAGTGTTGGAAAAGATTTATCAAAAATTTCTGTACCAGTTAATTTTAGTGAACCTACGTCTATGTTACAGCGTATAACCGAAGAATTTGAATATAGTTTGGTACTTGATATAGCAGCTAAAATAAATAATAATTGGGAACAATTAGTATATGTTGCTGCATTTACAATTTCGTCATATATTCAACAACAGGAACACGAGCTAATAAACCATTTAATCCATTACTTGGTGAAACATATGAATGTGATAGAACAGATGACTTAGTCTGGAGATCAATAGCTGATAAAGATAATTTCTTTTATTGACTTTATTTTTTTTTATAGAAACTGAGTTATTTTTTAGAACAAGTTAGTCATCATCCGCCACCGTTAGCAACATATGCAGAAGGTCCAGGTTGGACTTTATATCAAGAATTTACCATGACATGAAAATTTCGAGGCCAATATTTAAGCGTAAGACCATTGGGTAAGATTTCGTAGTTATTTAATAACAATCATAGAGATTGTTTTGAATCTTGAAAAGAATCCATCGTAAGGTACGCTAATGGTCAATAAAGGCTAGGACTTTCGGTGGAGACTCACATCGAATTTTAGAAACACGATTTCGTCTCTATCAGACTCGGAATGATTGAGATAAGAAATTTCTCCAATCAGTTTTGGTGAAATTTTGAGATTTTTTTTTTTTATTGTTGCTCATTAGATAGAGCAAAGCGTCTACTTTCGAATGCACTACGGTTCATTGATTTTATGATGAGTTTTAAAGATATTATAGATGCTTCATGAAGCACCCTCCCCCTACTAAAAAAATGACGGGTTTTTTCCGAAAACTTAAAAACTTTATTTTGCGTTTTTCTCAAAACAGAGTTTTGGGTTTTTTTGACGTTTCAGTGCGTCTTCGCCATTTTAAACGCTAGAAAGCTGTACTTACTCTCAAAATCAAGAGGAACATTAGTTCTACAACTTAATAAAATCGGATTTTTGTCAAACGTGAACTAAAAGGAGTGTTGAAATTGAAATGTATAAAGGTAAAACTTTTGACTCACTCCCCTTTCCCCACATCACAGACCGTGACCAACATTACCATGGTAAAGTAACGTCAGAAAGCGTGTCAGATATACCGGAGAAAGCAAAGTCTACTGCAGAATTAGTAGGAAACACTAGTGAATTGAATGTACCTGCGCTTTGTCCTTCTTTCGCACTCACTGTAACATATTATAAATTGAGATCTTTCGTCGTTAACATCAGTTAACATTAGGTAGCAATTTAGAATCGTAACAAATGTTAGTAAATTCTCTCATTCACCATCTTAGCAGCTGTATCGTGTTTCACATTTTAATCTCACAGGGATTGCGCGACAGAGCTTTTGATTTTCCTTTAAATATCTAACAAAGGTCAATTGTTCTAGAAGTGTATCTCTTATTTTTCACAAAATTTCTTTGGAAAAGTGAACCAGAAAAAAGCTGGAAAATTGGGATCTGTTAAGTTGTAGAACCAGGTCTTGACTACATTTTGAAACTAACCCGAAATTTGGAACGCACGGAGACCTATATTTTGATCATTGACATTAGGCTACCTCTTAGTTGACTCAATATTTCTAGCTAAAATGTTTACTGTGATGTACGTACTCCGAAATACATTTTCTTTGATCAATACTGGATGGTCAATAAGAAAAATAAAGTTTTGAGGAAGGGGGTGGGAGCGGTTTAATTAAGTAAAAGAATATTGAAGTATAAAATCGTTTGTCGACAAATCAAAATTGATTTCTATTTCAGGTTATTCTCATTTAATATTGAAAAATACTGGTAATCATTTTCCATGGAAAAAAAGTAACTACATTAGTTAATAATATAATCGTTGGTAAACTTTGGATAGATAATGTATATATTACTAACTCTTCATTTTCCATTCTATAATAATCTATTTAATATAGGTTGATGAAATGGATATAATAAATCATACAACAAAAGATGTTTGTAAATTAAAATATTTTCAATATAGTTATTTTTCAAAAGATCTTCCATATAAAGTAACCGGTATTATAACTGATTGAAATTCTCAAGCTCGATGGGTATTATCTGGTAAAAATCAAAGACTTTAGGCTTTTTATTTTATCATAGACACCTGGTTTGTCTTTATAGGCACATGAATAGAAAAAATTGAAGGTGGTCCTGTAGAATCAACATCAGATCGTCATGCACGTTCTCATCATATGGAAAGTCATAATATGAAATTATTATGGCAACGTCGAAATGCCCCTCCCCTCCCCTCCTCCCCCCGGCATCATATTTAGAAAAAAGTTTCTAATTTTACTGAACTTGCTGTTGAATTAAATGAAGATGAAGCAGGTGTTGCTTCGACAGATAGTCGTCGTCGTCGTCGTCGTCGTCGTCGTCGTCCAGATCAACGTTTAATGGAAGAAACACGTTGGGATGAAGCCAATCAAGAAAAATGACGTCTTGAAGATAAACAACGGCAATAAGCAAGAAAAATTCTTGAAGCGCAAACAGGTACAATTGATTCATATAAATCGAAATGGTTTAAAAAACAATATGATCCATTTTTCTGATTCGGAAATTTCTATGTATACAAATGAATATTGGGAATGTAAATTAAAACAAGATTGGTCTAGATGTGATGATATATTTTAAGAAAAAAAAACAAAACAAAATGCAAAGCAAAAGAAATATTAATTATTGAAATCATCTATTTGTTTTGTTTTTGGCTTCTTTTTTTTATTTATTATTTAATAGAAACCGTTTTTTGTTCTTTGTTTTTCACATATATTTATTGTTCTGCTATATTCAATGCAAAACATCTGTTTGCCTTTCTAATACTGTGAATTTTTTAATCAAGATAGCAATTTATGTAGAGAAAAGGAGAGTTTCGGAGACAAAAAGTCAACAAATCTTGTTTTATGCTTTTTTTTATTCCATAATTCATATTTTAGATGGGATGAAGAATAAGAAAGAATGATGAGTAAAATAATCTTATTTTGTTGGGATTAGTTTATTTGAATCAAGTCAATATTTTTATTATAATATATCGATAATGATTAAATTTCTATTTGCTATTCTGCTTTCTTATTGTTCGGCAATGAACGCAATCTCTCTTTCGATATGTATTAAATCAATCTTTTAAATGTCATTAGTAGACGCTATTGACTTTGAATTTGAACATGGTCTTAAGTTCGGATCTAGATCGAGAATAGACGAACGTGTAGATTGTAGTATTGCTCGTTTATCTTCGAAGTAGATATGTACCGATGCCAGTCAGACAGGTATCCAGAGGGATTCATCCTCAATGGGAGTAGTAATTAATAGGAGTGCGATATCCAGTCGTACTGGTATTCAGATGATCTGGTACCCAATCGGACTGGTTCACATCTACTACTAAGCATTTATTTTCATTTGTTTGAGTATTGTGTTTTATATATGTCATCTTCTATCTTTATTTTGTGAAAGGCGAACTAAAAGGAGCGTTGAAGTATATAGGATAAAAATTTGCACCGCAGACCGTGACTGACGCAACTTCAAAAGTGAAATTTGTTGTGTATGTCTATGAACTACTAGAAAAGAAATCCATGATTTCACTATTTCTTTCTTGCAAAAATAGTATCCGTTATAGGTTCTTATAAACTTAATGGGAATTCGGAAAGAATCTGCAATGTCGCTATTTTCTCTTGGTTTATACGCAAACTAAACGGACTACGAACATATTGATTAGTTCTATAGAAGATGAATCGAAGAGAGTATCGAGTATAGAAATAGTATTGGTCTAAACCGATCTGTTCAATATGTATTTCTCTTTAATTGATAGAAGTTATTTCTTGTTTCACATTTGAATTCCACAGGGACTGCGCTAACAGCTCTTATATTAAAAAGACATTTCATGACCATATTTCACCCTTCATAACTAAACGAGATAGTACTTTCTTTAATCATATTATTTATTGATAGAGCTGTTATTTGAACTTTTATCGTAATTTAGGTTATGATTTTGGACCATGTTATTCTCGTATTCGTATATTTGAATATACTGATTACTCCGATGTAAAATTCCTTAAATTCGACATCTATAGTCCAACAACATTAGCTAATTGGTCGATCACTATTGATACGGATGGAAAATGTGCCAATTATCTTCTTTCTCATACTTCATTTGTATATTAAAGCTCAATTCTTTTATTTCATAAAACTAAAATTTGTTGCTTCTTTTTTCAATCAGTGATCTTCAATATGGGCCTTATCAATCGAACACTTACCAATGGAACAGTCCAGTTAGACAATCCATTAAGAGGAACATGGTTTGCTATGGTAAATAAAACGAGTTTAATTAAGTTTGTATCCGTTAAATTAATCTCTTTCAGGTATTTGTTGAACGTCCACCGATTAATACAAAATCTAAAGTATGTAAATAAAGCTTTGCTTGTTTGTTTGTTTTTTATCCAAATATGCGATGTTCAGATATCTACAAGTAGCTGTAACATTTATCTAACAAGTTGGCTTGATTATCAACCAGTACCGGTCTTATTAACACTAACTGTCAATCAACCGCTTGAAATTGTTTTGTCTAATAATATAATATTCGTCTATGCATTGTAAATATTTCTCAACATTTTAATATTGGATTACTTGATGAACTCTACTAGATTTAAAGAGAAAACAGAAAGCAACTCAAGAGGAATAAACAAAATGATTGAGATCGATCCGTTGATTAATAATGATAATATATATATATATATATATATATATATCAGATAGCGAGTAATCTGTAATCAAAGGGAAGGAAAAATGTATTTTAGGAGTGACGAAATATTCCCCAATAAGATAAAACTTTACTTCACGAAATCGGACCAAGAATATCTCTATAGGTTCGCTTGTTTATCGATCACTAGTCGAAGCATATGAACAATAAAATCTGGAAAATAGAAATTCAATTGGAGCTTTTCTCATTTAACTTCTATATATCAACAGGCAATTCTCGTTCTCGATTTCCTATTCTATCCGAATGGTCTTCTGATTGTAATATAATCATCCTCGCTCGAATCAATGGATTGACAAATCCTCGTCAATATGATTATCAGACTAGTTCATTTTCTCAAAAGAATTCTTTATAAAAATTCTACACCTTTTAGTTTGTAAAAACGGTTTCTGTTCAGTAGAGATCGATCAATTAGCTGCATTTATTTCGATTTATTTCCAAATATCACTACCTAATCTATCATGTTGAAATAATCCTATTCATGGTGCTATACTTCTTCGTTCAACAGGTTAATTGATTTCGATATATTGAATTTGAAAAATGTTGCTTTTAGAATGTTTAAATGATAACAATTCTATTCAATCATATCCAACACGACGAATTATGTTTTAATTCTTTTTAGGAATTTTTATATGTACCTTTATATACAAATGACAATATTAAATCAATTACATTACATGGGAATGATTCATCTATTTATTCCTATGAATTTATTGTTGATGATAGAAATATCGGTGGGACAATACATTTGAATTTTGAAACTCAAATGAAAGTAAATATTCATATGTATTGTTGATAGAAATATATATTTTTCTTTTAGTCTTTTATTTCATTGAATACAAATATTAGTATTCTTGGATGTTTATCAAAAAATCGACCACGTCAATAGAATTCATGTGAAATCGATTATAGAATTTTGATTTAATAAAAATTCACTAACAGTTAGATCATTACCTTATCCAGAAATGGCTCGTTGGTATTTAACACATTAGAACATAGTTGCCAAATGAGTAAGATTTAAATTAATGATTTGATTGAAATCATCTGTTTTAATTTAGTTCAAACGAACGAACGAACGAACGAACGAATGAATGTGATAATGCTTCAGTATCAGTTATCATCATCACAATGTACTCGGCAATAATGTGGGTGAGGGTATGGGATTTGTAGAGTAATGACATCACAACAAAATATATTTTCTGCTTGTACATGTCTTGCTGGTTAGTAAGAAATGTGATACTAATGGATTTTAATAGCAGATGATGATAAAAGTATTTATTGAAAAATTTAACTGAAAAGATTTCGACAGTGCAGTTTTCTTTATCTTGTAGAAGAAAATAATGAAGGTTTATGTATGAGTAGACTCAATGAGACTGCGAAAACCCTCGAAGGATTCGGGCTCATGACCTATTGGTCAGGAGTTATGATTTCTTTTTACTGAATTTTTAGTCTATGGAGAGGTAGACATCAGAAGATCAAACTATGGTATCTTGTTCTCAAATAAGGTTTCAAAGATAGTTCTAATGATCTTTAAAATGTTTTGAAAGTTTTAACCGAAACGAATGTGTCTTTCTCAACATATCAAGTATTCAAAAATGAGTCGCTTGTCACAGATGTCCCAGAAAAATCTACTTCAGGTGAACACTCAATATCTCGACAAACGAATATTCGTTGTGGTGAAAACCTTCAGAATATTCTAACGATCATTAGATCTATCTTTCGACAAAATATCGTAGGTTGATCGTTCGGTGCCTAACTCCACTCATAACTCCTGACCAATAGGTCATCGGCCCGAATCGTTCGAGGTTTTTTTTTTATTTCACTGAGTTCTATTCATAACCAGAATATGGTCTCGAACAATCTCTGCCACTTGGATATGTTCCTTAGTAAGATGAAACTAACTTGCTATGAACGCAGAAGCTTTCCAAATATAGTTTTCGGCTTGTGAACTCTCCTACGCTGGTCGAAAGAAGAAATATCGAAATGAAAGATGTTGAATAAAAACGTCATTAACACATCTACAGACTATTACACTAGTAGCCTAAAGTCGCGGTCGCAGCCGCAGAAGTGACGAAATAATGACTTACTACGTCATCTCGTTCTACGAGCTTTTATGCTTACCTCATGAGTTTCGACGTAATAAATACTCAAAGCTCCTCTTCACTGACTTGAGGGTGGTTCGAATAGAAAAAGCAATAATAAGCCATATACACTAATTATAATTCATTAAGAAAACATGCACAAGTCTATATGTCACTTTTCAACATAATCACTTTCGATCAAAGTAAGGCGAATTGGTGTAACATCGTACTGTATTTTTCCCTTTCACAATTCTTTTTCAAAAATCTGAATAACGATTACAAATATTCTCTTTGCAATTTCATAGTTCACATCACCTCTTCATAAAAGAATAGAATTCGAAAAATTTCTGACTATTGATTTCATTAACAATGCAAATTAATAACAACATATTCTACATTCGATTGTTTTACTAAATCGCAATTCTAATGAATATCAAAATCTTTTTACTTTCATTTTTACTCTCAAGATTGTCGAGTCAAAGTTTTTTCAAGAAAATATCGACTGTCCATTGAACACTTCACCTTTTATTTCGACAATGAAGTTCAAACATCATTAAGTACAACTTCAGTTGGGCTAACTCGATAATATGATTTGTAATATTCTAAACGGAGTAGACTTTAGTTTTGACTTGAGATGTGTTAACACTACTGGTTACCACTAGATCTATGGAGGATAAGCGGACTATAGTGAACTCTGATAAATCTATTTTTTTTTGTTCCTTTTAGAGAGAATCATTCTTATCCTCAGCAAATGATGATTCGGTTTCATCATCATCAGGTGTTGGTCAAGTTTCATCTTGTGGAACAATATTATCGAATGGTGAATCATCATCATCAGGTACAAATCGTGAAGATTATTTGGGAAATTGTTTAACAGGTATAGAACCTGTTGCTGAAAATCTTCGTGCACTTAAATCAATATGTGTTGATTCATTATCAACTCTTCATCGAAATCTACAAAGAAATTTCGAACAAATCAATCAACAACAACAAAATGATAATCGTTCGTTCATTTATTTTCTTCTCCTTTTTTTCTATATTTACTTTTTGTTTCAATTTAGCATATTCAATGTTAAACACGTCAAACATCAGTACCATCATTAGGACAACGTTCAACGTCGAACAGTAAGTCTTAAAAAACATATTTTTAATAAAAGAATATTTTTTTTAATATAAGGTATTGTTCTATATCCTCCTCCATCATTATTAGCAACATATTCCAGTACAAATACTGATGGATCAAATAATGGTATGCAGCTGCATGTCAAATGGTGAAACCCAATGGTGCTTCGACTGTTCAAGATTTTACAAACGTGATTACTGATTTACAAAATCACTATGTGATCGCTAATCTTGTGAGTGTTGTTTATTATAATATACATTATTCATTGTCTGTCTTCATTAGGACATTACAGATGGTTTGACACGCGTGACGCAAGTCGGTGGGGAAGGTCATCCCGACAATAGAGTTTTTCAGGATGTCAATTTAATGCTCTACATGGATTTAGTCTTGGTATTGATGAAGAAATCATTGTTGCTGATACAAATAATGATCGATTACAAATATTTGATAAAATGGGTTAATATAAATATCAATTTGGAATTCCTGGAAGAGAAGAAGGACAATTATGGCATCCAAGAAAAGTTGCTGTTATATGGTCAACAGGATAATTTGTAGTTTCTGGTACAGGAAATGAAAGAATTTTTACAAGAAAGGGACATTTTATTAAGAAAATTTCTATTCGTTATATTGATATTGTTGCGGGATTAGCAATGATACAACAAGGTATGATTTCTTATCTTTCCTTGGAAAATACAAATCTATAAAATTTATTTAAGAAAACATTGTTGCTGTTGATTCGTTATCACTAA
>Ga0209208_10011450_pt1 | contig 11355 bp, 11 predicted proteins | sample S1TSphfallax_3_FD_187694 | JGI IMG/M metagenome (GOLD analysis project Ga0209208, IMG submission 187694) | Host-associated microbial communities from peat moss isolated from Minnesota, USA - S1T2_Fd - Sphagnum fallax MG (SPAdes) (version 2) | ecosystem: Host-associated > Plants > Peat moss >...
CTTTTACAGTGGAGCTCAGCATTATGATTATGTGGGAAAGGAGTTTCCCCATGAATCTGTAAATCTATGGAGCCAAAGAATGAAATTCAAGCAAAGCAATGAAAATTGGAGTAATGTTAACAAGCAAGTCCACATTGCCTCGTCCTTGATCCTAAGGACCTCCATTTTGTGTGCATTGTCACATAATGCCTCCAAATTTTGCACCTGCACAGAAGTCAGAAGGAAGCATTGCAATTCTGTGAGAATGAAATGCTCATCATCAAGGGCTTGCATCCCTCACAACCAGAGCTAGGCAATGATTTTCTCTGTCTCCATTCACTGGAGAAGTTGCCCGAGCTACATAATAGGTGCTGCTAATGTACAATGAATATACAGCAGATAAAGACAGCAGCACAATAGTCCTAGTTCAAAGTAAGGCATCCTGTCAATCTTCATACCTTAACAAAACATGGATGACTGAAGGAGGGGTTTGCTGACTAGTCACCTGATTGTTCAAGGCCTTGGCTTCTGATTCAGCAGCACATTGAAGCTTCTTGGCTTTACTCAATTCACTGAAAGACAACTCACGTTGGTGTTCAACAGTCATCAAAATGCCATTTGGTTTAGCAGATTGAACCATCAGAGAATTGGAAAGCAATGTTGAATTCAACATGGCCAATTGAACACCACCATCCTCTTGCAAGTGTTCAGAAAGCTGAAGCTCCCATCTGAGCTCAAGATCTTCACGCATCCTTATCTGGCTTTCTAGTTGTTGTGCCAACTCCTCAAGCTTCTTATTCAAGGATCTTAAATCCTCTCCCTGTTTTGAGCAAATGCGATCAAGCTCTGTGGTTTTCTTTCCACTCACTGTTGTGCACTTAAGCCCTTGTGTCTCCAACTCTTCACCACAGACCGGCTGCAATAAACCTCGCTCCTTCCCTTGAAGAAAAACCTTTTCCATGTTGTTTTGAGAAGAAGGAAGTGCAGACTCCTTAGAAAATTCACTTTCAATTTGTGATGAACTTCCATAAGGTACTGAATGAAGAAACTCAGATTTATATGGTAACACAGTTGTTCCATCTCTGTTGCATGATGAACAAAGCTCTTCACTCTCTTGAGTGGTTTGATGTAACTCAAGCACCTGAGTGTGAGAACTTTCACCTTGAATATTCACTTCAGACTTCTGCTGTGAAGGAGTATCATCAGCCTTACCAGCAGGAGACAGGAGAGTGAAAAGATTGCCAACATTCGCAGGTGAAATAATTTCCAGACTCTTTTGCTGATTAATTTGTTGATACAATCCAGGTCTTGGAGACAACTTTCCTCCATTTTTTTCCCATGATGAGATGCTGAATAGGTCATCACTCTCAGGTGAAAAAATTTCCAAACTTTCTTGCCCATCACCTGATGACACACAAATCCAATTAGAACTTCAGCAAGCTTTTCCGCAAAAATACACAAAATCCGCTTATGAGATACTTGCTTTAAAATGACCATACATGGACCAAAACATGAAAGAAAAATTCTAGTAAGAGACTCTTAGGGCTGACGTATTAAAGGACTTTTCCTTCTCAAAATAACAGGTGAATTGAGCATGAGCAATCCAAATATTGCCTTCGATGTTGTTCAAAAGAGTTGCTTAGATTGACATCTCAAGATATGGTACTATAGAGCATATCTTCTACTGCACCACTTGCTCCACGTTCTTTCAACTTAAGCATAGAGCACAGTTCCGAGACAACACAATCAATTATATGGGAAGGAAATTTATGATGTAAGAAAAGGGTGGCAGACCTTGTTCAAAATTGTCATGAACTCTCTTGGATTCACATAAGAGATCTGCCATGTGAGCTCCATCATCCTTCATATTGAGCGGCTCCAAATCTAAGATCTCTGTCTCCACTCTCTTGTCTAAAGTCAACTCCCCAGTTTTGTATCTCTGGGATTTATTATTGCTGGAAGAATTCCTCTCATAAATGTCATCATTTACTATGGATTCAAAATCTAAGCGTTTAGCTGCTGATGAGATTACGTCTCTTTTTCGGTGTTGTTGCATAAATGCCTCTGTAGCCAATTCTGTCTCAGGATAGTGTGTTCTAATCACTGTTTGATCATGTCTACCTGTTGGCAAAGAAACCCATAGCAGAGTTTTAGTCAGTATTTTGTATCTTTGTGGGTCAACAGTTCACTCTTGTGAGGGAAAAATCTAACAAAGAAAGAGAAACACATTATCTGTGAAAATTCAGAGAAATCTCCACAACAACAATTTGAAGGTATCACAACAATGAGTGCAGTCAGAACCTTATGAGCATCACTCACAAAGTGTCAGACCTTCACCATCATCCTAAATAGCAGCTGCCATGACTACCCACTGACTTCATCAGCTCCTGGCAGTGGGTGTTGCTAAGTATATAATTATCCACCAAAAATATGTGCAAACCATTATACAAAACTCTGCATTTGCAGAAGTTTCTGTCACATTACTGGAAGCAATAGGAAGACTCAGTCATGATGTTGGCTAGCATCCAAGAAAAAGAAACAGAGGATAGAAGCTTTGATCTAGTCTGATTTTATCTTGAGCCCAAGTGCTGCCATTCCACCACACCCTCTCAACTGACAGAAGATAGCACAACATACCAGGAGAAAAGTCTGTCATCATAAGTGCAACCCCATGCCTTTCCTTCACACCATTTTCACTTCTGTCCTCCTTTAAATTTAAATGATCCAGCTCTGACGTAAAATCAGTTTGCACCTCTGTGAGAATGGGCTCAGTTGTGCTCTCGCTGGAACCCTCGAAACCAGTCTGGTTTGTCCACAAAGGATTATGATCAGAATACAGGGCGACAACAGCACCTAGGTCTTGGCAAAGTTGCTCAAGTCGAGCCATGTCAGTTGATAAGGAGTGGATTTTGAGCTTTGCCACCACAGTCTGCCACAATGATTGTCCAAGCTCCACTGCTTGAAAGGCTTTTTCTTCATCTTCAATTTCTTGGTACAAAACATATTGCTGGACTATAAATTGTTTCAGCCTCTGTGTTTTCTCCTGCAAAGCTACCCTCTCTCGAAAGGAAAGGGCCTGAAGTAGCAAAAGCTCTTCTTCAAACTTTGCTAGGGGTATGGATTCAGATTTTCTTCCATCCCCATTCACAGTTGGGACTGACATGATCTGTGGAAACACCCAACAATCCGAAGCTTTTCTAAGAATTGCTAAACAAAAAAGAGTGTAAAAGAAACAGTAATAAACAGAACTTCAGAAACACAGGCATGAAAACATGTCACAAAAGCCAAGCTGAAAAGAAAGTGTTGGAAGTCACTAAATCCCAATGCGCAACAGCTGAAGCTTGCAAAAAACGTTCTAACAAGGATAACACTGTTGCAACTGTGCACAATTTACCTCATGCAATGTGGTAGGGACTAGATCTTTCCCAAAGGATCTTGTTCATCTCAAGGATTTAAAAGAGGAGCTTGATTGCAACATGCATGATTTCTTATGAGTACAAGATGGTTTCTGAAGGTACAAGCAACAATGCATAAACTAGCAGGGTTTACCTGTGGACCCTTGAAGTCATCCAGTGCATGCTCATTATTGATATCTTGTGGCTCTGATGCTTCATATTCCACAGACCAATCATCGGCATGATTTCCTCCTCCAAAATTTTCAATTGAACCTTCTGTGAAGAAAATTGCTTCATGGTCATGATGCTGCTCTTCCTCCTCTATAGGATCCACTTCTTGATCAAGGTTGTTTTGTTCAACACAAGTTACATCCATCCCAACCCACCACATTTCAGAGTTTTGTTGTTTAGATCCAAGCTGGTTTGCATCTCGGAGTTGGCTAATGTGTCTTGAGAGCTGGGATTTTGAAAGATCGAGCTCCTTGATGCGCCTACGAAGCTGCTGGCATTCAGCCCGTAGGGCCTTCTCTTCCCTACATTGGTGCTTGGCCTGTTGACATATTGCCTCATCATGTTGTTTTTGCTGCTCCCACATCCACCGAGCTGACAATGATTGTAAAGATGATGAGGAGGAATCTGATGCTGTTGCTGCTGCTCGTGGTGATGGTGATAGCACCATTGATACTGGTGATGATGACAAAGATAATAGTCCTGTGTGTGTGTTGTCCCTCAAAGATATCTTGACTTCAGCCATGGAGATTATGGAAGAAACCAGTCTCCAACACTCACCGTGTCCACAATATCCAGGGAAAAAAGCACGTTACAACAATCACTCATACATCTGCCAACCTCTCTAAGTTACAGCCACAAAAATTGAAGAAATATTCACAAGCTCACATACTTAGCAAATACTAGGTATCAAAGAAATCCCACATATTCATATCTCCATCTCTATTCCCTTGATGCTGAGAATTTTTAGGGCTCATAAACTGATAAACAAGATGCTGGAGAAAACGATGGGTTTTCTTTTTCTGAACTACAGCTCTACAGCCACAAAACTTTGTATCATGACAATATCTACACACCCACAGGCCTGTAAAGTAGACCCCATCTTTCCAGAAGTCTAAAACCACTCATTGTTTCAAGTAAAAAGAGTGTTGAAAATCAGAGCTTGCAAAACGAGGGTTTTGGGGATTCCAATATTCTTAAACCCCCCTCCTCGCTCAGAGACAGAGTTCTTTTCTCTATACTCACTTACGGAAGATGAAATCCAAGCAACACAGAAACCCTTTGATTCCTTCATTCCATCTTCCTTTCTCCAATATCCATCTTCTCAATCTGTCAGAAGAAATGAATCGCCCGAAATTTGAACCCCAGGGAAAAGAATTCCTCAATCTCTTTTGTCTTTTTTTTCTCCTTGCTTCCTTCGGATTGCCTTACTCCCTAATTCCACGCACCAGAATAATCCCTAGTTCCAAACTCCAGAAAAAGGATGTGCTAAAGCTCCGGTATGGGACTAAGACGAGCTTACGCCTTAACAACACCGGAATCAAAAGCGTTTGCTTCTCAACAAGGTCAAAATGTCAGAACGCTTTGATAAAACCACACTTCTCAATCAAACAACACCCTAATCCACGCACACGCACGCACACAAAAGCATGAGAGAAATATGAATCCCATTCAAGAATAAACAGGAAGAAAAAAAAAAATTCTTCATAAAATTTCAAACTTTGCATCGAAACGAGCCATGTTTTTCAGACAAACAATAACAATAAAACACTTTCTTTTTTCTTTTTTTCTTTTCGGAGCAACAATAGAAATCCAGTTAGTTTGCAAAAAAAATTCTCAAAAACTTGAAGTTTTTAGCATGAGCATTCTTCGTCTTCAAGCTGCCATTCTTGGAAACTCGCATTCCATTATTATTAGCTTCAAATTTTTGACTGCTTCATTCATAGCTAGCTGGTCTTTTTTTTTAGCAAGCAAACAGTCCTCACATGTTTTGATGACGAGTAAGAAGGGACGCGCGCGCACACACACACACACACACACATAACAGTAACCAAATCTAATCACGCAAAAAACTTGCATCTTTAATATGGTATCTTCTCTCACACACATTCTCTCTCTATCACATTTCATCAATTCCTCGATGCATCTCACCGTGAAAGCTGACAAGCACAGTAAATTTGGATGCGTCCAATTGATTGTAGAATATGGGCAAGATCTTGTTGCCACCGATTTATTCCATTTTTTGCAAATTTGTGGAAATTGGGTGATTGATGATGGATGGCACTGTTGTTGCAATGGATGCTGATGTGCATTTGTTTGGCATTTGGGCAAAAGATCTTGCTAACAGCCTAAACCCATTCCATTTATGCAAATTGAGTTATTGATGGTGGATGATACTGTTATTGCAACGGATGATGATGTACATTTATTTGAGATTTGTGCAAGTGATTGAGGGATTGAATGGTGGTGATGACACCGTTGTTGCACTAGATGATGATGATGATGTACATTTTGTGAGGCATTTTGAGCAAGGTTCTTGGTACTCGTTCCATTTTTGCAAATTTGTGCAAATGGAGTGATTGATTATGAACAACACAGTTGGTGCGATGAATGATGCTGTAGAGACATGCTTGGATATCGTGGAATTTTGAGGTTGCAATGGATGATATATTTGTAATATCTGTTTGTTTTTATTACTTATTCTTTGTGGATAATGATGTACATTTGTTTGGCATTTTTACAAGTGAGTAAGTGAATTGATGATGACAATGTTGTTGCAATGAACGATGTGATGTATATACATGCTTGGCATTGTGTGATTTTTGAGGTTGAAATGGATGATGTATTTGTTGGGTTGTGACGACCCACTCACTTGGGTCTATAACACCTTAATGCTAGAAGTAGATAGCACCTTATGCACAGAAATAGATGATCTTCAAGACAACAAGTATACAAGATACTTAGTGAGTTAGAAGTAGCTTGAAAGACCAAGTACTTTGGACTTGAAGTGTAGAAGGAAGTAAAGGGAGGCAAATGATTGATATTTCAAAGATCTATTTCATTCTTTTGTGTTTCAATTTATTTTGTCACTGTGTAATTTTGGTTTGATTACTTTATTATCTCATGTTAAGGAATACAAGTTGTAATGTATAAACTAAATGAAGTAATTTGAATTGGAATTATGCATAAAACTACGAAAAATTAACATAAATAGCATGGCATACACCGTTATTATGTTTGAATTTATTTGTGGTGTGGAACCCTGGGGACATTGTGTCCATCAATGACATGTTATCAACACATTGTTGGGCTTCTGTCATGGAAAAAATTACATATGCAACCATTGATTATGAAAACGGTATGCATATGGATATCCAGTTCACTTTGACTACCAAATAGGTCCTCTTATTCAAGGTTAGGTTGCAACTTGCAACCAATTGGTACCAAAGAAATGAAACCGAGTCTGGATGTTCTATCAACCCACCATGCATACGGATATTCTGCTCAGCTAAACAGCCAAGGACCATTATGCAGGGCTGCATTGTAACTTGAAACCAGTATTGTGTTGTTTTATCTCCTCGATAATCCTCCACTTCTTGTTCTTTTGAAGTTTCAGGGGATCAAGGAACCCCATAGTCACAAATACTTGGGAAATTTGGGAAGTTTGAAAATGATGAAGTTATCAGTAACCCAGTTTGGGCACCAGTTTGAACCTTTGTTTCTCATATGATGCCAAGGTTTAGCTAAACTGGGGACTGATATTTTTAAAATTGCAGATCATCTCATCACTTGACGAAATCTCAGTGTCTAAAATAATAAAGGCAAGCCATAAAAGTAAGGAGCTGGACAACTATGCGTCGGAGATTATCAAACTGGGGTGCAAGCAACCTCCTTGTTGGATCAATCTTGGAGCAACAGGGAGTTTTCATCACCCATTTTCTCATGGGGTTGGTACTCCTTCTCACTTTCGTCCATGGTACTCTGTTTTGGGGAAATTGGAGACCTGTTTTAAGTGTCCTTTGGATCACTAAAGTCCAAATATAGTGTTATTCACAGTCAGATGTGTACATCTTTTATACTTGATATATGTAAACAATTCCACATGCTGAGAATATCAATATCCTTTATGATGTAAATATATCTATTATGAAAGGTTGTTTGTTTGTTGTGTTTGTTTGTCACCTTCAGATTTTCTGGACCAGGGCACCTCTTGTTGCATTCTTCATACCCTTGGAAAGCTCTCGATGAGCAGAGGGTGCACCAGGTTGGGTTCATAACATTTCAAAAACTCCAATGGAGAAGCTATTGTCAATGATCCTTGACTCAGTGGTTTTTGCACCAGAGTAAAGCCCTCATGTTTGTATCGAGGTTGAGTTATGATATGAACATTCAATATGGCTGAGTGGTGAATGTTCTGCAACCATCTGCAAGGCTAGCATAAGATGATTTGCTTTATGTTCAACCATGAATTAAAAAGATTAAATTTGGAGTCTAAATTTGGAATGAAGCATGTCAAAAGGAGTCAACCAAGGTAGCATGCACTTGTTTTTGAAGGCCTATATTGACCAAAAAACATAATTTAATTTTTTTTCGTGTGTGTGTGTGTGTTACTTTAACATAATTGGCATCTCTTGAGTCTTTTGTCAACATTAAAATGGGATAACTTTAGGGAATTTCTTTTAACTACACAATATAATACCATGAGTGATTGTATGCTACAAAGTTGGCTCAAAAGTTGGACAATGTAGTTGTGGAAGCTCACAACCTTTCAAATCCTTTGCTAAATTCAGATTATTTCCCAATTTGGTCACACCTTATAAGTATAAATAGCAATAGAATAATGCACACAATGTTATAGTGGATTTAGCATTTGCAACCTACTTTTTGAAAAACTTTGATCAATTTTTAAGCCAAGCAAATTGTTGTTGGTGGTTAAACTTAACTTGCAATTTCATTGAATGGTAATAATGCATCATCCCTAAGACCCAAGAGGTCAAATTTGCTTACTTGTGTTCATCTTTGATGCCTTTACATCCTTTCATCCCAATCAAGGTTTTTTTTTGGTGCTGAATTTTTACCAGTTGGCAACAAATTTTGTTGAAAATTTTCAAAATTTGTGTAAATTCCACTACTTTTACTTTCTAAGTGGAAAAATTTGCCAAAACTTTCAAATCAACAAATTTGGTTTCAGAGAAAGGAAATCATGATCCCAATGCCATTAATCTACTATTATATAAACTTACATTGGAACACTAATGTGTGAAATAATGATTAAAGATAATAATCATGATATTTCTTAATGTCATTTTGGAATCACATTGAAATTTTTTATATTATCATTTAATGCACTGAAGATATTATTCTTTCATCTTGTTAAATGAAAATCACATTAAAAACAAACATGCCCTGATAAAGAACCTATACGATGGAAATGTGGTATCATTTGGATTTTAGTTCACATTTTGAACATAATAATGCATCAAGTAAATTTAATGTAACCCCTAAATATTATTTAAAAAATAAAAATACACTGAAAAGTGGACCAAATTGGCCCACCTTAATGTTTAGGGGTTAAAAGGTTCACCTTTGTGTCTTTTTAAGAAGTTTTCTTGCATTCAATCCAAGACATCAAGATGTTATTTTACATGTTACATACTATAACCAACCCAATCATAACCTAAGGACAATATGGCAAAGTGCAATCACACAAAAAAGTGTGATATTGAATTTCAAACAAATGTTTGAATGTACTTGGTACTTAACCTTTTAAAATAACCTTCATTTTCATTGTACAATTAAATTAAGGCAAAGTTGACGTGCCATTCTTTTAAAACAATCAAATTTGGGCCCAAGTTGAATCCATTTATGTGATTAATAAGGTGATTTTACATTCAATTTTCTTACACTAAATTTTTTTGACCATTTTCAAAATCATTTAAATATATGTTCATCATGTATTATTATTTTGTTTTTTTAGTTTTGAATTTGGTGAAAATTATTATTTATGATGCCAAATTTGCAAAAATATGAAAATTTTGAATATATTGACATTTTTGAGAAGGTTCTTTTTGAAAATACATTCAAAATTATATTTATAACTTTTCATAATGTAACCTTTAAATTAAAAAACAAGTGTGCCTATAATTAAGTGTATTGTTTCAAGCATGTCACCAAAAAAACTCAAGAACATATTTGGATCCAACCCAAAATGCTAACTTGTGAACACATGAATTTGAGAAGCGAACAAGTGAGTGTGAGGAATGAGCAAATGAACATGAACACACAAGCCTAAAGGAATTTTTTCGAAACAATTTGTACCACATAGATAAAATATTTTTTGAACATACATTGCCACATCAAGGGAATATTTGATCACATGTATGAACATTTTGTCAAATGGTCAAAACTCTAAACATGGATGAAATTTGGAAATGGATGAAAAGTTGAAAATGAATGAAAAAAAATTTAACATTATAAACGGATGAAAGTTGTGAATGAGGTTGGAATTTGTTTTAAAACATTTTTGGATTCTTGAAATTGGATTGTGCTTCAAGCTCCAAATTGGAAACATTATCTTGGATATCAAATTATTCAACTTTTAGATGTAATTTTTCATATTTCACATTCATCCAAGTATTTGACCAAGCAAATTCAATAGCAGAGCAAAATGAAAGAATTTCAATACTTGATAAATGTGTATATCTAATGTATTATCCATATTCATAAACAATAATTAATTTTCCATTTTGGATTATGTTTGAAGCTTTGATAGTGCAAATTAACTTACATTCAAGACTTATAATGTTAAATATTTATTTGGATGTATTCTCTCTCAAAACTCAACAATACAAATGAGATGGATTCTACTAGGTTACATTCCATATTCAAAAGCATAGCCAAATGAAAGAACACATGACAAATGTGTATAAATAGAATGTATTGTCCATGTACACACATTACAAGTCTACAATTTTGGATTATGCTTCATTATTTATACACAAAATAATAGAAGACTTGCCTAACATGACTTGTTAATCATTGAACTTTGTTCTAACTCTAAGTCAAATGATGAATGAATTTTTCCATCTATTCACAATACATTACATGTTACAAAATGTAACACATGTGCTTACAATGCACCCACTTCCCTATCCACCCAACAAGCTCATCATCATTGTGATAAAATCCATGCAAATGCAAGTCGAAATTTTTTTAATTGTCCCTTCATATTACTTTGTTGTATTTGAATGCATACTCTAGTGGAGGAACCTATTTGGGTGGCAAAACAATTGCTTACATAGCAAAACTAACCTCCCACCTATTTTGATGTTAAATGGAAAGCTTGAATGTCCTAAATCACCGAATTGGCCAAAAAATTGTATTCAATGGTTGATACATAAAGACAATACTCTCACTACTAAAAAGATTCCAAGGAGGACATTTTCATCGTTCACGAAAAATAAAATTAATTTCTTCTAGCATTGTTATTTCATCTTGAGTGAAAGTTGTCCCTTGTTGCACAATCAACATTACAAGCATAAAGGGCCTGTCAATTGCACATAATGACTCAAGTTATTGTCACAACATTATAATTTGTGAAGCTCATGAGGGGTACCTTTAAAACCAAACCACCAACCATCATAAGATTGAACATGAATGTCAATAGTTGTTTTTGTTGATATGATGGCTATGCAATAATGTTTGTTGTTCTTTTACAATGCATATGTTTCAAAGGGAACAAGCATATAATGAAGGTATGTATATTAAAAAATTAAGATTAGAAAAAAGAAAAGCTATGAGGTTTATGTTTTTGGTACATTTAGGGTTTTAATACAACTTCATTTTCATTATGCTTGATTTTTTTGAAAGTGAGGAGACATTTTTGCTTGTGAAGGAAAGGGGACAAGGATTAAGATCCTATCTTTTGGAGCAAGGTAAATTATTCCAAGCTTTTTTTGGTCTTTTTTTGTAA
>Ga0209208_10011451_pt1 | contig 11354 bp, 2 predicted proteins | sample S1TSphfallax_3_FD_187694 | JGI IMG/M metagenome (GOLD analysis project Ga0209208, IMG submission 187694) | Host-associated microbial communities from peat moss isolated from Minnesota, USA - S1T2_Fd - Sphagnum fallax MG (SPAdes) (version 2) | ecosystem: Host-associated > Plants > Peat moss >...
TAGGTTTGTAAATGCATGCAGATGATTAACCTGTAGCACTAACCGCAGTGGTTTACTATGGGACACACATACAGCCAAAAAGTGTTTCCTATCCATACACCATTCATCTTGCGTGGTGCACGGGTGGGTGCTTGTTTCTTGCCAACTGCTTTGAGGTTGGGCATGGCATATTGGGATGAGCACAAGAAAGCCACTTTGAAGGACCTAAATGCACTCATAGTCATTAGTCATTACCAGTCTCCCTGAGGCCGCCCTCATCAGACTTCCCTTATACTAGTGCACACCTTATATACCTTTGCCACAGACTCCCTGCCATCCTGCCAGAGGGAGTGTGCGGGCAAAAGGTAAATAGGTAGCAAGTATGTAGGAAGGTGGAGTGGAGACAGGAAGTAAGCAGCAGGATGGAACATCCTTCTCATGCAGCCATCCTTCCCTTTTATATATATTCATACACAAGTTTGGTGTGTAGGGTGCAGGCGGGGGCAGTCAGATGAGGAGGGCACAGGGGACAAAATACTGGCAAACTGGTTTTGTGGAAACTGGGCACTTGGAGCTCCTGGCCACAATCACTGGTGCTGGAGTGGCCTGTACACTGTACTCTGGATGAAGTGTAGACTTCAAATAGAGTGGAAATAGGTTTTGATACTTGTTGTGTGGGTATGTTGTTGTTGAAATATCCATGGATCACAAGGATATATATATATATTTACAAGGATATTCAATATGTTTACCCATCGGATAAGGGTATATCAGTATCCAAAGGTCAGGATTCAGGTACACAAAACACTAGTATCTGGGTAGACGATACACTTGTACAATACTGGTTTGGACCCAGAATACCATTTTCTTCACAATTAGGTCCATTAAAAGAAGAAGATGATTGCTTCTTATTGGGTGGCCATAATGATAGACCTAAGAGCTTTGAATAGTCTCTGCAACACATAATACTGTCCAATTTTGCATGTTTATGAGTGGGGCTGGGAAAATAATTAACACTCTATGTTGGATGTGATAAACACTCGTAGAGGCCAAAATAGGGGGGGGGCTTTGAGTGAAGTTGTTCTTAGAGCATCTCCAGTGGTGCTCAATATGCAACCCTTCAGATCTATTTCTCAAATCCAAGTTTAGTTATTTACTTTTTTCCAACCCACTGATAAAACTAAAAATTGGGACTGCATATAGATGGAAGACTATCAATAGCAGACCACCTGGACCGATCATTACAACTGGCCAATCAAAAACAGGGATGAGCAGTCAGATCCAATTTATTACACTCTTCTCTGGCAGGTGTTAGGCTTTGTTGTCCTTTTACCAGCTTCAGAAAATTGTGTACAAATACTGGGCCAAAACCATTTTTTCTGGACCAAACCAGTATGTGTTGACTTTCCTTCATCCAATTTTAATTTGCAGAGTCACATACGGAGCAGTCAGTGGAGTTGCTCTCCGTCACCAGTTGTATAGCTCTCCTCTCAATCTCTTTTGTTAACCAAATTTAGCTGTTCGGTTTAGAGCTCTGCAAGGGCTCTCTGCATGTAAATCCAATGATCAGAAGCAACACGAAAAAATGTGAGGTCTTCACCATCGTACCAGTGTAGGTGATGGTTCACCCAATTAGGCAAGTTTCAAGTGGCATCAGGGTCCTGAAACTGCATGTCTTAAAAGTAACTTCCTGGTCTGGGACTTTATACTGCAATGTATGGCTTGCAGCTCTGCCCGCCAATATACTTCCACCCTAGTTCTCTCCCCCTCAGTATAAATCTGGGGAGCGGCTGCCCGAACATCCTGATCCAGATCTAATTGGCCTGTACAATCTCTGTACAAAACCCATTTCTGTCATGAGCCCCTGGTTTCTTAACCAAACATAGGGATGCTGAATCTTCAAAGTGTTTTAGATACTACACAAATGGAGCCTATATATATGTCTGCAGCCAATCTGAAAGAAAGCTACCGTCGGTGGCAGTACATATAACTATAATCCAAGCTCCAAATTGCATGGAACTCTTTGCTTGCAGCTCTGAAAGTTACAGGTAAGTAATGTCACAGATGTACTGTACTGTACAGTACACAAAAGTCAGGTATTGAAATACAAAAGGTGGGAGAGAGAGGTGAAGACCGACACCTCGACAGAAGTTTACATCAGGTCCAGTGGCAACAGTAAAGTGGCATGTACACTGTAGTTTGGATGAAGGACAGCCCACGGTTAATGGGAAAATGGGATTGGATCTGTAAATTTTCATACAATACAGTGGTCTCCAGACAGCCTAGTAAAGAAAAAATTTCACTTCTGATCGGTCGGCTGATTAGCCCAGGTGATGGCATTCATATAATCTCCCCTGTACAATTTTTTTAAAATTTCAGGTTTATGGTTGGAGCAGAGAAATATGTTGACACTCTATATTGGATGTGATAAGCAATTGTAGAGGCCTAATTAGTGGTTATGGGTTGAGTCCCAAATAGCGGTGTGGGGTAAAGGCCCAAACAGAGGGGGGATTTGGGTGGACCTTCTCTAATGCTGAGAACTTGAATCTCAACAATCGTCTGACTCACGCCATAGAGCACAGGAGGAAAGTGTAGTAGTATCATGTCACAGGTTGCTTCATCACTAACAAAAGTAATGTCAGGCTCCCATCACCATGATTCACTATAACGGCTGTTTTTCCTATGATCAGGAAAGCGGTGCTGCAGCAGCAAAGCTTCAAAACTGAGCTAGGTTACCTCCTAGTGTGTATTATGGTTGCTCTGACTCCCTTGAGCAACTTCTTGAACACAAAATTCCAATAACAAAAGCCTTTGTGCAACAGGACAAGTTCCAACCGATGTGATTGATGATGCAGAGGCAGTCAGTGTCTAGGCTCTAGACTTTTTCTTCTACAGCCTATCCCTTTTTCTCAAAGCTTGTGGACATATTCCAATTTTCCAAGTCCTCCAAAAACTATAGGCACTGAAAAATCAAATAATCTTTCAGGTAGCTATCATGAACCCCACTTGTCTGAACTTAGTCTTCCTGAGCTGCCATAATGAAAATGCTTAAATTATGCCAAAAGCAAGAAGCTTTGTGGGGGGCCCAGTGGCTTTTTATCTTCTTTCTTCAATTCTGTGATGTTGTTGAAGTGGTGGCAAATCACACATTACACAAATTACCCAAAACTGGGCTACAAACAAAATCATGAAAGTAAAAAGTTTAAGAATTCTTTCTATATTTTTCACTACCTATTAGAACTTGGTATGGAATATGACAAAAAAACATTTAATTCGAAATTTGGCAACTGGAAAAGCCAAAAACACCCTTTTTCCATTTTGACAAAAACAATTCCAAATAGTGAAAATTTTCCACACACACACACACACACAAACTCTCTAGGTCTCTTTTCTGAGGTTGGATGTACAACACACCCACTTTACACGAGTTAAGCCCAAGGTTGAACTGAAATCATCAGGTTGAGTCATCAGAACCTCTTGGGAGGTTCGCCTTTTTAAACAATTGTGTGAGCTCATTATGCACTTAAAAGAGTTCATAGAAGTTGAGCAATAGTCTAGAGTCAAATACAAAGCCCAAGCTAAGATTCTTGCCACAATTCCAGTGTAATAATATGGCATGTTGCCTTAAGTTTGCTCCACAACTCAATTGCCACTGTGGCACAGTGGGAAGAGGTTCTCGATTAAATCCTAGCTAATGCACCATCAGTTGCCCTTCTCACCATGGAAGAATTTCACGCAATGTCACAAATGCGATGGCCCATGGCAAGGCCCTTGGACCTAATGGGATTGTGATTGAATTCTATGTTAGGTTCTCACACATCATTGGGATTGATTGCTTTAACATGATTGCAAACTCAATCAAAGCTTGGAGATTTCCTAAGGGTGTCATTAAGGAGCTAATAATTTATTTTTCAAAGGTGGAGATAATGAAGAGTTAGAAAATTAGTATCTCATGTCATTTTTGAATGTAGCTTACAAAATCTTTGCAAAAGCACTACAACTATACCTACAACCTAATATGCTTATGAATGTGATAGATGGCAATCAAACTACTTTTTCCCCCTACATTACATATTAGATGATGTTCTTTTGACGCTTGAGACGATCGAATAGGCAGGGCACACCAAATAGGATATGATCTTCTTCAAATTGAATTTTGTGAAAGCTTGTGACAAGGTTTCCTAAGACTTCCTATTCCTCCTAGCTATGAGGAAGTTGGGGATGGCCGAAGAATTTATAAACATGGTTAGACTACTCTTTTTGGATGTGGAATTGTCCAATTATTTCAATTGTAACATGACGCCATCATTTCAACTACCTTACCCTAAGGTTAGTTTCATCATTAAATAATCTTCAAAATAGTGAAATGAATTTTTGTGAAAATATGAAGTTGACATGTTGAAAATCATGATAGGCTAAACTCTGAATAATTTCACTACTCATGTGACAATATCATAATAGATCATGAAAAGTTTAATAATTTCAAACTTGAAAATGAATTAATTTTTTGAAAAAAAAATTATTCATTTTGTCAATGTGGAAAATGACCATAGGCCACAATAACAATAAGAAGAAGAGTGAGACAACGACACCCATTTGTGTTACGTCTCTCCTTCGCAGTGGGAGAAGTCTTCAACATCATGGTTAAACAACAAAAAAAACAAAGGAAGAATTATACTAGGCAAAAAAAGGGAGCAAACCTTTTCCCAATATGCTTATGATACTTCCCTTACTTTGGTAGGTGATGAAAATAATCTAGACAAAGTAGTGGAATTCCTCAACTAGTTTTTTCTAATTTCAAACTTAGAGCTTAATTGGGCAAAATCCATGGCATACTAGGACACTATCTTGAACTTCAAACTTATGTAGTTATGGAAACACAAGGGAAATGGGTAGCACAAGGTGAGATTTTGAATATATTATAGGGCATAACTTGTGGGTTCAACCTTGAGGTGTAAAATGTGGACATTTTTTTCATGGACAAAATCTAGAAAAAGCTTCAATTCTAGAGAAATTTCCACCACCTAATTATAGGATGAAAAACGATTTTCAGTTTTGTGATAAAGTCCACATTGTGGGTTTTTTTTCAAGAGAAGCTATTTTCATCGTTTTCCAAATCAGGTGCAAAAATATATAAGGTGAAACTTATTGAATGTTTCAAATAATATACTTACCTATATATAGTGTGCTTAGAATTAGATAATGAGAATATATCTAAAGCATAGTTGTAATCTTTTTAATTTAAATAAAATATTTTTTAAAATTCTATTATTTCACAGCACACCAAAAAATACCACTTTACTTCATGTGTTCCACAAAATATAAAAAGAGTAAATTTCCCTAGGGTTTGTCAATAGGGCTAAGATCAAGAAGGGCAATTCATACTAGTTGATCAATTATGTGATGATTTGGTAGTTGACATGTTTCCGTGGGTAAGAATTTTGGGTGTCTATTTCAAGCGTAGAACAACTCCATTGTGGGTGATCTTGAAAATGTCTTTGAACATATGAATTCAATAAAGTTATATATGGATCACACTTCACATTAACAACAATAACATAATTCTAGACTAAGTAGGGAATTAACTAATTAAGTTGATTCAAGTAAATTTACTTTCCTTTGATTTAGGAAAACATTGTTGCAATAACTAGGAAATCAGTGTAAAAAAGAGAAATTAGGAGTAGAAATAGGATATGGGTCAAATAGATTTGTTTAATTTTGTTGAAGACTTCTAATATTTTTAAATGTGAAAAAACTCTTAAAGAATTCCATCATTCTTATACAATTGTCAACATACAATGTTCATGAACTAGATCCTACTTTTTAGTGGTAAGGAAGATGATTGAAACAAAACACCAAGGGTAAATACACAATATGGTGGTTCACTTTTTAAAATAATCATATTCCACAATAATCCATGTTCTAGTGTTTAATTTTTAATTTTTGTGATAACATTGGTTAAATGGTAATAAAGTTCATGCATTAAAAGCAGTAAAGTCCATATTAATAGGACACGTAGAGATTCCAAATATATGCACCTTTGAAAAAATTTAATTGAAAATAAATGAAAAACAACAATGTTATGGACTTATGAAAATACAAGTTAATTTAGGGCATTCAAAAGTTCATAGGTAGAATTTGGCTATGATTTTTAAGGAAATGTTTCACATTAAAATTTATTATTTCACTTTAATTCATATGCCAAGTCACTATAGATAATTTTGAATAAAATTTAAGATGAACCTTTCAATTTTCTATCATTCTAGTCAACCAACCAGTTCATAATTTTGAACTTCAAAAGTACATTACTACTAGCATATGAACTTTTCATCCATAAACAACTACACAAATATCTTCATAATAGAGTTTTTAGTTTACATTCAATTACCAATTAATAGATTTAAAAATGTATTATTCATCATATGCTTTTGAACAAGGGGTACCCAACAAAAAATACCATTGTGACACCAAAAATGAACCATCATACTTTGCATTCACCCCCACTACAAGTTAAGATGTGGCACAAAATGAAAATATTTATGCCCAAAGACATTTACATTTCACCTTTTCCATGAAAGAATGAAAATGCTTAATTTTGGGGTGCAAACAAGCTAATAGCAACCATTGGCCTTGCCTTAGGTGATTACTTTTGGAGGAATATTCTCAAAATATTTTCAAAAAAAATTTTCAAAATTTTTTTAAAATTTTTTTTGTAATATTTTGTTAAGGATTTGTGTTAAAAATTTGCTAAAAATATGTTGTTTTCAAAAAAATTCAAGTCCATTAATATAAGTCATTTTATTGCTTAAAAACAAAGGTTACAAGTTTTTTACATTACTTTTGAAGGTCCAAATGTTAATGAAATAATTTTGTATTCTGGAAATTTATAAAATAAGATATTAAATTATTTTCAAATTAAGATTTCTTTTTAATAAATTGGTGTAAAAAACACAAAATTAAGCAATGGTTATGACTACTTTTGACTCCTATTAGTATAATTGCACCTTTTGATTCAAAACAACATATTGGGATAGATGGAATGCCACCATTTTAATGTCATCATTAGTTTTAACCAAACTTAAAATTCCATTTCTAACCAAGTTTGGTCAACTTTACTTATAACTTTAATATATTACAAAGTCATGTGCTAGTTGGTTAACAGAAACATTGGCTTATGGTTATGGGAACCTAGGGTCAATTATTGTTATTGATATACATTACATATATACATATAGGTGTGTAGGTAGGTAAGTAACCATGCAACCTACCTACTAGGTAAATGCATGGTATAATGTAAACAATTAATCCCAAAATTGGTAGTACAAATAATATCCAAAATTAACAACTAAAGTTTCATTCACTTTGAATTGTTTGACTAGAAACCACATATAGGTTTTTGCCTACATCATACCATGCAAACACCATGGTTGCCTACCTGCCCAAATGTACATAAATATAGAGCCATTTAAGTTCTACCTACCCATTGAATCAAATTGTTGTTCATTTTGATTGTGATTTTGACTATGATAGTTGGCCAAGTTGAGTAGTCAACATGCACAATCAAAATAGGTACCATTAGTATTTTTAAAAACCAAACAATCTTCAAATTGACTTATTTAATAGACTATTTAATCAAATGGTACCATGTCACATTTTGGTTTCTTTTATAAAGAATTTTTTTATATCAAATAAGTGATTTCTTTTGTAGTTCATGTATGGGTGAAGGAACCTTTACAAAGGTGTACAAGTATTAGATTGAAGGTGTCATTAACATGTGCTACAATATCCCAAGAGCCAAAAGGTGACTATGAGACCATCATGGCAACATGAAACAATAAGATCATGGCTTTTAATGTTGACCATTTTAAAGTTATCAAGATTTTGAAATGCTACTCTTCCATTAAAAAAAACCTTGAAAAGGTAATGTCATTCCACCAAAACCAACATTCATGACAAGGACATTTTGTGACAAGTTGTTCTACTTTTAGTCATGAATCATGTTTGCCATTTAGTTGTGCATAGTTAGCATTTGTTAACCATAATTAAACAACTAAGGTTATTCACACCTAGCACGATCATTGGGACCACATGAGAAAGGCAGTTTGAGGGTTATCATATAAACCCCATTTGATCCACATAAATAAAATAAAGAGTGAAAGTTTACTTGTGTAAAATGCTAAAAATGAAATTTTCAAATTCCGAATGCATTCACATTTAGAACAAAAAGTTCTTTTAGCGCATTGAAGTTGTGTTATATTGAGCCAATTTTATGAATTATCAAACTAAACATAAAATGAAAAGACAAATAACACATTATCAAATTGCATAAATCAAATTGTAATTAAAAGCATTTTGTTCATTTTTTTGGAAGTAAACATCTTAAATTAATGTAATGTTTCACATTTAAGACTAAAAGTATAAAAAAATATTATGTGATTACTTGAAATTATAAATATGTGATATTAATGCCATTACACAAGAAATTAAAAATTTTATGTACATTGTATTTGAATTTATAACCCAATCAATTACATCTGATTTTAAAACTAAATATATAGAATTAAAATAATTTTAAAATTCAAATTGAAGACAACCAACGTAAATTGAAATATGAAGTTATAAAGCAAATTAAATGTAAGGTTATTTGCATGGTATGGTGTTTTTTAAAAATAAAATAACAATTTGATATTTTTCATTACAACCACATTTTTAATGTGGTTTTCTAAATATTTGGAAAAGATCTTGTGATGGAAATGTGGAATTAAAAGGTGGATTACATCTTAAACTTTCATTATGTTGTGAAATTGTTGCACATATGCACAATTTGATTGTTGATTGGAATAAATTCTAAATTTGAATGTATGCACAATTTAATTGTCAATTGGAATACATTTTGAGTTTTAATGACATTTTTCAAATAATAATAATGATTGTAATGAAAAGTCTTTTTTTATCAAAGTGTTTTTTTTTTTTGAAGTGATGAAGATCATATTAGATGATACATAAATATTTGATATTACATTATGTTATGATAATGTGGATGATTATGATTTTTTAAAATTATTAAATGTTCTCCTATGGGGGTTGTAATTGGGCCAAATGTTGTTTTACTCATTCTAGAAAAATAAATGCAATTTTAAAATTAATGAAAAATGGTAAAATGCTATTAAAAATGGTGTTTAAAACAACCTTTATAAAATTATTGATGTATATTTACATAAATACATAATTATGAATCATTTTCATATTCATACTTTATATAAATTTTCTTGTTTTTAAAGCCCAAGTCAATTATATGCGATTAACTCAAAATGAATGAAAAGTTATTAGTTACTATTTTTTATTTTTTATTTACCTCCAATCATCAAAAAAATATTAAATTCATTATGGTTAAAGTTTATTAATTTCATTGTAAAAATGATGTCTTTAAGTGTCTTGAAACATAATCTAGGAACCATAACTCAATTGATGTTTGTCTTTTATCAAAAGGAATACAAAAAAAAAAACAATATTTTTCCAAATTTCTTCATATTTTATCCACATTGAATAGAAAAACATATGTTCTACACAATGACATATATATATATAATGTTGATCCTCATAGAAATTATGTTAGACCTTTGAAAATTTTAGGTTTTGGGGCCATAAAAAATAAGCTATTTATATTAGGTTAAAAAAAAACTTGAGGGTGCATTGTCAATTTTAGAAACTAGCAATATTGTAACCATTATTTAGATTTGTAGGTTTTATAGCTTCAAAATTGATGCATTGATATAATCTTCTTCATTTTTGCATTCTCATATTCATTATGTATTGTGTTGTATGACCCAAAGCAAGAGATGATGAAAACAAATATGGGATGCAAAAGCACAAGAATGTGGATGTAACTAGTGATTTCATGACTATTTAATGGACTTCTAAAAGGTCTTGAAATTATTTGAAAATGAGATAAATTTTATGGGAATTATTTTAAATACACCTTTATATAATAGAATAATGAAAAAATATTTTGGGTAATAAAATTTAAGACAATTTTTTGACAACCTATAAATCATGATTCTAAAAATATTCTTCTTAAAACATCATGTTAAACCACATCAATGTGACTTGCTAATCCATTGCCTATAAATAAATTTTTTATTTGGGCACTTTTGGCTCTTAATGAAGATAAATATTTTAGTTAGTCAAAGTTTTGGTTGAAAGTCAAACACATGTGCATACCAAAAAAAATCATTAATTTATTTTTTCCATATTCTTTTGGCACTTAAAGGGCAACAATAATAAATTAGAAGTTTCTTAGAGTCCTTGAGTCCTTGAATCATGACATATTTAATTATAAAAGGCATTTAGACATGTTAAAATTCTTCAAAAAATCTTGACCACCCATTATAACACATATTAGCCATATGTTTAACCAAACATCTCCATTGTTTAGCAAAAACATTGTGTTTGTAACATGGGCTAACATGGGGTAAAAAATAGGATAGGACAAACTATTCTTGTCTTGTTTTTGGTTCCTCATGGGTCAAATGTTTTAAAGGTGTATAAGAAAATGTTGTCACACCATCCCCTTTTTGTACTTTATACTAATCTTGTTTCACCATCAACATGGACACAAAGTGAATGATATTCATGTTTTCTAGATATATTGTGGTTTAGGCTATCATATTTCAAAACATTACATTTTATGATTCATTAATATGCACATGAATTAAAATATAGGGTAGAATTAAGGATTATAGTCACTACTAATTTTACTTTGTCTTGGGTGGTACAACTTGAAATGAATATTTATGACTAACATGTCTATGGTTGAATAAAATAGAAATGACTATAGACTTGATTCAAAATTTGACATTTGGGCCATGGTATATATAATTAAGTTTTTTTTTCTAAGTAATTGAACATTAAGGTGAACCAAAAATAACACATGTGAAGTTCATAAAACACAAGGAAAATGGTTTTTGGTAGGGCATCAATTCATTTTTAGGATTTTAATGGATCTTTAAATTGTTGTATTATTTTTTTTTAAAATTTGGCACAAAAGATGTATTATATTAATTTCCTTTCTTGTAAAAGTGTTATTCACAATTTTTTGGTTTAAATAACTTATGGGCTTTTATGCAGATTGGTAGTTACGTGAGGATCCACCAAATTAAATATTAAAGTTTTCATGTTCAACCCTTATTTTAACATTGCAAGGTGCAAACGGGCTAATAGGAGCCATTGGTGCCCCTTTAGGTGGTTGTTTTTTAGGGAATTTTTTTATAATTTTTTTTTAATCTTAAAAAAAAAATTAAAAATCTTTAAAAAATTATTTGTAATATTTTGTTAAGTTTTGTGTTTAAAATGTGTTATTTTCAAAGTTTTCAAAC
>Ga0209208_10011452_pt1 | contig 11353 bp, 9 predicted proteins | sample S1TSphfallax_3_FD_187694 | JGI IMG/M metagenome (GOLD analysis project Ga0209208, IMG submission 187694) | Host-associated microbial communities from peat moss isolated from Minnesota, USA - S1T2_Fd - Sphagnum fallax MG (SPAdes) (version 2) | ecosystem: Host-associated > Plants > Peat moss >...
TATTATTTTTTTCAATTGAATGTTGTGGTTGTTTTTATGAACCTAAGTTGATAAAATTTAGACAAAATTTGCAGCAAATATTGTGGTAAGCAAATGCTTTCTTTGAGATATTTGGTTTTTGTTGTTGAAAATCTAGAAAAAAATGCATATTTTGAATGCCATATTTGTAAGACTATTTGAAACAAATTATTAATTAGTCAAACATCAGTGTGAATTTTTCTAGAATATTTTAAAATGTTACAAAATCTAAGATTATAGGGTTTTGTAAAAAAATTGCATGTGGTATATCCTTGTGAGAATGGCACATGTAAATGTTTTTGCAATTGAATTATTTTTTTCCTTCAAAATTGTTAGTTTTGTTATAGTACTATGAAATGTGTATTGCCAAATGTTTTCATTTTTTGTATTGGAAACCTTAAAATGAACCTTAAGCCAAAAGTTGAGATGTATCTTTTGGGTGAAAGCATGGTAAAGTGGGCTAACAATGTACCTTGCTCCAAAAACCAAAAGTAATCAAAAAGTAATTTTGGGTCAAAGGCTAGGGAGCAAGGACGAGGTTTATTTTAAATCTCAAATTTTAAGGTATAACTAGGTTTATGGGGAAGGCAGGCTCCTTCCTTGTTCTACGTCTAGGTTGTTTGTTGGAAAAGCCATTATCATGAAACATTTTCCCTCCCTCTTGCATTCAACAATGCCACCACTTAATGAATATTGTGAAGATGGAATTCCAACGAACATTTCATTGCCTACACAATGGTGAGTTCCAAACTTTTCTTTGTTTTGTTTCCTTGAAGTGTTGAGATGGTTTTTAAGGTTATTAACATTTGTTTGGTTTATTACATTGTGGGAGGGAAATTTGAATAAAAGTTTTGGGTGTTGCAAAAAATTGTGTGTGAGTGGCAAAATCTTCTTACTAGCTTGTGTATTTGAGTATGTTTGCTATAACAGCACACTCAAGCTCTAAAACATATTTATCAAAATGTTCCAATTGTATCAAACCATATGTATCAATCTTCAAAATTTTCAAGTTTCTTTTTTTTGCATTCTTGTTCATAGTCAATTTGCTAGTCCATGAGATTATTAGTGAAGTGCAGTGAAAAAAGCTAAAAAATTCAAGTCATTTTGGTTTAGGGTTTAACATAGCTTATTTCTTTTACGTTTTTTGAAAGAAAAGAAATTTGCAAAATGCCGATGAATGTTGTGAAGTTGGAACCCTTGACTCCTCTTGATGGAAATATTTGAAAATTGGAATTTATTTCAAAGCGATAGAGATAAAAACTTGAATGGACAAGTCAAAATTTTGGTCATGTAGCTTGGACAATAAGTGATTTTGCAAACAAATTGAACTTGACTACCATAGGTCTAAATCCTCATAAAATCATCATTTGCAAGGTTAGTTCTCATGAAGACTTGGTGCTTGTGTTTGGTGAGAGGCAACAAAATGGATCAAAGGTTAAGGTGAATGACCACTTGTTTAAGGATGAATTTGCATCTTTGCATAAACTTTATGAAAATATCTATGCACACCCACCACCCAATGACGACTACCTCGACATTTTCTTGAAAGGTTGGTTAGAAAATTAGAGTGGGAAGGTTGTCAATTGGGTGCGTTATGCATATGACACTATAGAAGAACAAATGAAAAGGGCTAAGAGTTTGGGCCACCATTAGCACCATCTTCAAAAAGGAACAAAATTTTGAGTTCATCCAAACATAATAGTGTAGTTTCTCTACAAGGAAATGTAAGCTTTGTTGAAGATGATGATTGTTTTGTGGTGGACAAACCTAAATGTTTGAAAGTTTACCTTCCAGAACAACTTGTTGTTGTGAAGGAATTGTTGGAGTTTGTTAAGTTTGAGGAAAAAACCTTTGTTCCATCAAAGACAAAAATGCAAAAGGAAAGGAGCAAGCTTGAGGGCCAAGTATTATCTCTAACATCCAATTTGTTGGACTGAAAGAGGGAATATGAGAAGGAGTTGAAGAAATTAATTGTTTGGGAACAAATGGTATGTGATTTGTCGAGTGGAATGGATGTTGTGGGGTTTCAGCCACTAATTTCCCCATTAACCTTCAATCTCAAGTAGTTGAAAAGCTTAAGAAAGCAAAGCAAAGCAAAATTGAGACCTACAATAGTTCTTGATGAACTATTGTGCACTTAGGGTTGAAGAAAACAAAAATGATCATGAAGCTACATCTCAAAAGTTGGCAAGCATTGCCACAAAGCTTGATGTTCTGGACCATTAAGTAAATCATAACAAGATTTGGATCCAAGGTCTTCTACATTAGATCTAGCGGATGTCAAATGGGTCATAAGTCACTATGGCACCTTTCCCTGTAAAAAGCCTAAGCAACATACCAATAGGAAGACTAAGTTCAATCACAGTGATGGTTTGTCATGTATGTGATTTTTTTAATGAGGATAATGACATTGTAATGATGTCTTGTGGATGTACTTACCATCCATTTTGCCTTATAATGTATATCATGGAATTAAAAGTTAATGCATGTGCAAGGTCTGCTTGTTGAGAGGTTTTCTCCAATAATGGATCACTAGTTTTGGGTTCAAGCATATTCATGTTCCAATGACGAGGATTAAGCTTGAGAACATAAGATATTCTTTAGGGCTTGGTTGTAACACAATGAAAAATTCCCAAGGTTTAGCTTCAACTAGAAGTGGTAAGATTCATAATTTTTTGTTCAATTACCTTTTGAAATTTTAAGCATACATCTTGTCTTTTAGCTTGCATTATGTTTAGGTATGATAAATCCCCCTTTGGATAGTTTGCCCAAGTAGGTACAAACTCGTGATGCCACAGATCATGAGCTTGTATCAAAACCTAGGAACAATCTTCCCCTTGTACTTTTGAAGAGCAAAATGTGATTATTGGTGTAAATTACCCAAGTTAATAATTGTCTATTTTTTTACTATGGGCAATAAGCTTGCAAGGGCCACCATAGTGTAAATTAATAGATTACAATAGCTTTGTTGTTGTGGTACAAGTTGACCCACTAACATAATATGTTTTTGTGGTTTCCAAAAATGTAGTAACCATATGCATTTATCATTCTACAAGTACATTATATCATTTTAAGTACATTTTTGAAATGACCAATTGTGGAAGTGGTATGGAAAAAATGTCAATTAGACTCCACCAAAGGTAAAGTATGCCAAAACCCAAAAAGTAGGTTTTAGATTGGGGTTTGATAATGTGAAGGATGTAATTACTTGTCAAGTTTGCTTCTCAAGTAGATTACATTAGGAAGCAAGGATGAGTGTACAAGTGGGTCTCAATGTTAGTAGAAATAGGAAATGATTAGTATGCATGTACTTATTAAGTGATTGTGGAATTTAAAATTTAACAAGTAAAATGGACTATTGTTGATGAAATAGATGTCCAAGTAGACTCATGAAGGAGTGACATAGGCAAGCATTTGTGTGATGCATTTTCCAATAAGACAATTAATCAACCAAGTATGTTACATGTATGTAGCTACTAGTGAACATGATGCCCAAGTAGATTGCCTATTTTGGTAAGTAGGGATCCATTTTTGTAATGCATGTTCTAGTTTAACATAAACTATGCAAATAGAGTAACATTGAACAAGTAGATGTTCAATTGAAAGCATGATAAGGTAAAGTATATTGTTGCCCTAATATGCACATTGTATAATGTTTTAGTCATATTGTGCTAACACTTGGATATTCAACTTGTTGTAGCATTGTAAACCATACCAAGAACAAATATGGAATTGCCTATTATGTTTGGTGCCACATTAGAAGTAGAACCTCCAAGTGCTATTATAGACACTATCATGTTGGATAGCCCACAACTTGTACCATTGTTGGATTTGGGTGACAAGAAAAGATGTTATAATGAACCAAATGTCATACCAGATATCAACATCATTGAAGATAATGAGGTGACACCACTTGGAACCAACACCATAGTCTTTTATGTTTTTCCACCTTTGGAATGTGTGACACGCATTCAAAGTTCCAAGGAAGAATTGGAGAACCCATATGTTGTTGCAGAAGCCCCAAAAGAAATTAGTCTTCCAATTATTTGTCCCAAATGTTCATGTATTCCAAGTGTTAGATATTCCTACAATGATGCCTCTTAGTAAAAAAATTGATCATCCTTCCCCTACTTCCTATGTTTAAGAACTTTGGGAATCTTTAAATGTTGGGAAATGCCTTTTGGGAATAACAAATGCAGAGAAAGTGCATAAAATGGGTGCAAGGTTATGCGACAATGTGGAAAGGTAGATGCAAGCTACAATGGCTCAATATCAGCAAAAATTACATTCCCTATAAGTCCATACACGATTCTTTAAATTGATTCAAATGAACATGGTTGTTACTTTAAAAAATATATTATTCTATTTTTGAATAATACATGTTCAATCACCTACAAACCTTCCCAAATCTATGTGAAAATTTGTATTTAATGTTGTTGATGCTAATTTTTAATTTGGAAATCCTAAAAGAAAAACCCATAAAGTCCAAAGGAATAATGCCCCATTTTTAACTTTCAAAAAAATGCTTTTATGACAAAGAAATTGAAAACAAATAAAATTAGAACTCATATGGACTTATGAAAATATGGTCAAATTTTAACCATTCAAAAGTCCCTAACTATTATTAAACAATTAGGTTTTTCAAAGAAAAGATTTTTCATATGAGTTTATCATCTTGTATTACATTTTTTATTGAGTCCCAATAACAAATTTGGAATGTGAATCAATATAATGTTTTTCCATTTTGTGATGTTTCAATCAAATAACCAGTCCATAATTTTTTACTTCAAAAGTCCATTACTATTAACAAATGAATGTTTTACCAATAAATAACCACACAATTCTCATTATAATGAAAATTCAAGTCCCAATTAGTAAATTTAAAGATATATTAATCACCATGTGCATTTGAATAAAGGGTATGAAAATAGACCGTTTTGTCACAAAAGTGAACCACTGTAGCTTGCATCTACCCGAAAAACAAAGATCCTACTACTATAAATGTTAGTGTCTTTTATGGCAAAAACAATGAAAAGGGACAGAAAAGGTTGAAAAAAGATGGCATCAACAAAGCATTGGTCGCCTATGTTACAAACAAGGAAGATACATGTCCACACAAGGTAGCTAACCCTTGAGTGTGGCATCCAAACCAACTTCTATTGTAGCAAAATTGGCTTTTGTTGTAACCAAACCGACCTTTGTTGTAGCCAAACGAGCCTTTGTTACAACCAAACATAAGACACCTCTAGTAATGGTCATGTTAGACATGTTTAGAGGTATGAATTTATGGTTCAATAGTTTCACATTTTTTAAATTAGGAATATCTATGTTTGTTGGACTGGTGGATTGTTAGATGTTCTTAAATGTTATGCAATCCAAATTGAAGTTAGACTGCACAATGGATTGTATAATCATAATTGATGGCAATGAAATATGGTTAGCAATCTATGAGCTAGTCTTTTCAACTTATTACACATTGTGTGAACTTTCAACATTTTTGGATGGATTAGATTTAATGTGTCAATTTGTTCAATGTTGTGGACAAGTGGTCAATGTAATGAATTAATAGTTGTTTGTTACCATAAATTAATTTGACAATGAGGTAGACTATCTAGGCTTTTTGTAGGGAATTATTTTGTTTAGCAGCCAATTTTGTACAGGAAAATTTCGTTAGTACAAATCTACACACAAGTTGTCATTTTGAATTAATAATGTATGACTCATGTTTCAATTTTTTATTTCCATAAGCTTTGTTGGGAGAGAAAGGTATACAACCATGAGCTTATAACGTGTTTGCTTTACACTTTGCTTATTGTTAGAGCTTGCTTATTTTACTTTGTTTGTTGTTAAGGTTTTGTTTTTAGCAATGAAAGTGCACCTTTAACTTTGCTAGTGCGCAAAATGCACTAGTAGCTCTAGAACAATTCCTTATTGTCTTGGGTCATGCTCCTCAATTATCTAATGACATTTATAGCATTATTGCTGGTGCAAGTGCCCTTACCCAACCCTTGAAATTGTGCCTTTGTAGGGCCTTTGGAGATAATCACTATGGGATTACTCTACAAACATTGTTCTCATTGATCCTTTAGCGACTTTGATTTCTATTGAGGAGTTCATGTGGCCATGTGTGATACATCATGACTTAACAAATATATCAACATCAAATATGTTAAATGCATTTGCACCTATTGTTGTTCTAACTTTTGAGCCCCATCTTTCAATAAAATCAAGATCTGTAGTTCTACTTTTGGAAATGGCATAGATGTAGACTTAGATGGTAGTGCAAATACAACTAAGGGAAAGGGAAAAACAGCCTACAAAGGTGTTGCAAGACATTATTAAAATTCTTATTTTTCAAACTAACCAAGTTGATTAAATGGGTTCTTTTAACTACAACACATGTATTTTTGACTAGAGGCCAAGGGCTTGAATGACAATTGTTATTTTTTGAATAATCAATTTGACTAGAATGATCAATTTGACTATTAATCAAATCAAACATCTAATCAAATTGTATTTTAAAATACCACTTAGTCAAATCAACAAGTGCCCTAGTCAATAAGGCCACCTATTAAACTCAATCAATAGGACTAAGTAGGCTTGGTCAAAATGGCCAATGGCCGAATCAAAAAAGCCAATTGTAAATTCCAATATTAGTTGGGTATCTTGGGACTAAATGTAACATTTTGATTATGTTTGACCAATTAGAAAAAAAATTGAAAAATGTAAAAGTTAGTTAATCATAACTAAATGAATCATAACCAAATTAATTATGGTTCAACTAATTATATATATATGGGTTATTTAACTATGGTTAAATTGATTATTTTGAAATTAATTATTGTTCAACTACCTATGGAAAAAATAATTAAAATCAAAATTAACCATAATTAATTTAACCATGGTCAATTTCACAATAGTTGGTTTAGCCTTACTAACTTTAGCCATGATAATTAATTTGGCATAATTGATTTAACCATTATTCGTTGGGCCATTGTTGGTTTTGCCATATTGAATTTAACCATGGTTATTATAAGCATAACTAAATTAGCTATATTTATTTTTAACATATTATTATTTTACCTTAACAATTTTTAAAATATTGTTGATTTAGCCATAATTTATTTTTGCATAATTGGTTTTGCTATAAAATATTTATTCATTAGTTAATTTAACCATATTAACTTTATTAATGATTAGTTCAGCCAAATTTATTTACTCATGGTTAGTTTAACCATTTCTAATTTAGTATGGTAAAAATTTTCAATAATTATTTTAACCATTTTTATTTTTGCCATAATTACTTCGTTCATATTTAATTTAACCATAATTAGTTAATGCATAATTGGTTTAGCCATAAAATATTTATTCATTGGTTGGTTTAACCATTTAATTTTATTCATGGTTAGTTTAGCCAATTGTAATTTAGCCACAATTGGTTTAACCATATTTATTTTACTCATGGTTTATTTTAACCATTTCTAGTTTGGCCATGGTTGGTTCAGCCATAAAATATTTATTCATTAGTTAGTTTGGCCATGGTTGGTTCAGCCATAAAATATTTATTCATTAGTTAGTTTGGCCATATTTACTTTACTTATGGTTAGTTTAACCATATTTATTTTACTCAAGGTTAGTTTTAGTTATTTTGGTTTGGCCATGGTTGGTTTAGCCATAAAATACCTATTCATTGGTTATTTTGGCCCTATCTACTTTACTCATGATTAATTTCACCATATTTATTTTAGTCATGGTTAATTTAACCATTTTTAATTTAGCAATCATTGATTTTGCCATAATTATGTTACCCACATTTTGTTTAGTCATTATATATTTAACTATTATTTATTTATATATGGTTCATTGAACCATAATTAATTTAGTAATAGTTATTTTCCCCGAATTATTTTTTATTTTTGGTTGGATTAATTATTATTAATCTAATAATCATTAATTTTTCCATAATTAAATTTTCCTAGGTTAAATTAGTCGACTATTTAACTTATGTAATATAAGTATGTGGTTAAATAGCCTAAATACAAGTAGTTTATATGTAGGTTTATTTATTTATACATACCCTGCCCATACTCCACCTATTTACCTATATTTTAACCTATAGGTAACCTAGTTATATAGGTTAAGGTGGGCCATTTATAGACCTATGATAAATTACTTGTTGGTTAACTAGTTATTCACCTAAAATACATTAATGAATGTGTAATTAAGTAATTAAATATTAATTACAAATACATCGTTGATAATATATAATGAATTAGGTCAAATTTGTAAGGATTACTTATAATTTGGTTATAATTATTAATTATAACTTAGTAAATAGACATTAACTATTATTAATTTTTATTTTAACTTAATTAACATATATATTTACCTACCTCTTTATTTATTTATTTATTTAATGTATGTATCTTACATAGTTATTTATGAATAATGTTGTGTGAATTAAAAGGTTTTGGTGTTGTGTGGACATGAAAATGTTTCTCCTTCTCAAAAGTTTGTCCCATATTGTTTGTGATCCTTTCCAAATGATGAGCAATATAAATAGATGCACCATAAACATCCAAGACATAAGAAATATTTTTAAAAGGAAGGCCACTTGGGATGAACCAATTGAAAAGACTCAACCTTAAAAGCCAAATTTAAAATGAAATAGGATTTTCCTACCTAGGTCATCTAGGTGTTAGCTTAATCTAGGTGGTGTACATTTAAGCCTAGTAAAGGTCATAGCTTAAGTTGCCTTTTATTTTAGGCTTCTTTACCTAGTTGTTAGTTATAGGCTCCTAGACCTAGGCCTAGGAACTTAGGTCGTAAATTCCTAAACGTAGGGACCTTAGGAGTAGGTATCTAATTTTAGGCTTAACCTAGGTTGCTTAGGTTTTATCCATGTGGCATAGCCTAGTGGCAAATGTTTAAATGCCATGTTGCTTAACTTGGGTGGCCACTGTTTAAATGCCACATGGCATTTGCCTAATCAAAATGGTGTTTATCTAATCAAAAATGCATTTGACTCTTGTATTGACTAGTCAAAATGATTAATAAAAAAACATTAATCGAAATGACTAGTAAAAAATGCCAACTTAGGCTTAATAAAAATGTACACAATTCAATCACAATGGACAAGTTCAATACGACTTGTCTAAAATGATTGAAACATTTTTTTGACGCTTATCTAAAATGGGTATTTTTTTACCAAAATTTCTAGTCAAAATAAAATAAAATTCTAGTAGTGAAAAGCTCATGGTGCTGATGAGTAAAGAGGACATGTTAAACACACAAGGAAATTCAATTACTTCAACCTCAATTAATGACACTTCTTCCAGAGGTGTAGGGAGAAATTATTCAACAATTATAATAGGCAAAGTGGAGGAATTTGAGCAAGGGGTAACACTACAATTTTCAGCTTGGGAGATGTTATTGTGCAATCAGCCACAACTATTCCTATAGTTTGGGATTGATCTTTTTGTTGTGCTTGTTCAGGTATGTGATCTTGAACCTATGTTCTATTATGCATGTCTATCTGGCCAACACTTTCTTGTGGATACTAATGTATTCACAATGCTTTTGGATTAGGTGTATGGGTCAAGTGTGAATCCACTTGTACAATATAAATGTCTTGTTGCCATCAATAAACTTATGACGCACCCTCAAGCTCTTTGATGGATTCAACTACAAGTCCAAAGGTTAAGACAACGGAAGGAGAAGGAATTGGGGTGCGATGCCTGGCTCGCAACACTTCGAAGGTAGAGGGGCATGCTAGAGCTCTAGGATGGGACTAGGAATATTGACAAGCAAGTTCAATTACTCACACAGACTTGCACAAACTAAACAAAAAGTTGGTTAGTGCGTAGTTAGAGCACTTTGGTGCACGGACAAACCACAAGTAGACATAGACTCACAAGACTCATCATGACCCAAACTTGGGGGAAGCCACCACCTTCCCCCTTATAATATACTTTGTTCTTGGCCACAGGACCAACACCCAAATGTCATTTTGTCCCAAGACTCCCAAATGGGAGTTCCAAAATTCCCACAACTGGGATTTTCGCGACTTTAGGGGCCCATAACTTTGTGTGCAAACCTCTAATTGAGATGAGGTCTAAAGCAAATGACCCTTGTCAAATGCTTTCCAACAATATGTCACATGCCACTTGCACGCAAGGAAACCAAGGAGATTACTGACTTTTAGTGGAACCCTTCTTTTGACCATAACTTGTGTTTTAAGTGCCCAAATGGGTCATGCAAGCCCATTTAAGACATCTAAGTCCCAAGAGCTTTCCAATGATATAAGGAACTCCTCAATCTAATGAGATTTGACGTCTACAATTGCTTTTTAAAAATTGGAAGTCCATTGGGACTCCAACTCCCAAAGTGGAAGCTCACTTGGGAGTGTGAGGGTTCATTCCTTCACACTTCTACATTCCTAGTGTGAGATGTGACTCCTGGGCTTCCTTCTTGGCCTGCACCCTTGCAAGCCCTTGCCTTAGTCGCGAGCCCAAGGCTAGGGTTGCGACATTTTTTTATTTTAACACATCAAAGATTTTATAGTATATATGTTAGTTGAGTCCAACATTTCATGGTAATTCTTCATATTCAAATTCTTTTTTTTTGGGCTCCATAGCTTCATGCAGAGTGTTTCTTGGCAAGAGTGTTAACATCAAAAAATACATCCATCTTGCTAACAACATTGCACATAACAAAAATGTTGATGCAAAAGTTACCTAATGTCTTCTTCAAAATGTTTGTGAAGGAGTTGTGCATGTTGTTGATGTTTTGATTACATCCAACCAATTGAAACCCCCAAGCTCCACTATTAGCATCAAAGTTGGATGTAACAATTAATGATGGCAAAGTTATTCCAAGACCATCTAGGTCAAGGAGGGGAAGGCTAGGTAGAAGGAAGTCAATTGGAAAATGATGTTATTATAGAGGCAACTAAAAGGTTTATCTCAATTAAAATTATTCAACTCACATCCCTATTTTGGTTGGTATGAGGCAATTGTTGAAATCAATTGAATATTGACTTCCATGGAAGCTCTAAGCACATCTCCAAAGAGGCATATAAAGCTACAACATTGTCTTCTACCATTGGTGATTTTAACATCTGACTGTAAATCATAGTTTCCAAAGAAAAGAAAAACATGGTAGTGCTAGATAATAGTTATTTGATTCACTTTTAATGTGTGCATGTACCATGCAAAATTTATGTCATCCATAATGATTAAGACCTTTTCTCTCCACCCAAGAACCTTATAATATACTAAGCAAACCTTGAAACCTTGAAGAAAGGATGTTAATGTGTCATAGGTGATGGTACTTA
>Ga0209208_10011453_pt1 | contig 11352 bp, 8 predicted proteins | sample S1TSphfallax_3_FD_187694 | JGI IMG/M metagenome (GOLD analysis project Ga0209208, IMG submission 187694) | Host-associated microbial communities from peat moss isolated from Minnesota, USA - S1T2_Fd - Sphagnum fallax MG (SPAdes) (version 2) | ecosystem: Host-associated > Plants > Peat moss >...
ATTATTATTCAACAAAATATTATTTCAATGCTTTTTCAAAAAAAAAAAAAACATGAAAAAATACAATAACATTGTATTATCTTCTCATGGACTATCTTATTTCTTTCCCAATAATATCTCACTTTTTTTTTCCTATTAGACACCTACATTGATATTACTAAAATTGATAAACCTTCATCTCCTTTACCATTTTATTCTTACTTCTTTTTTCACATTTTCAAACTCAAGCTTAAATTTAAATTTTACAGATTTATTTAACTATGGTTACATGTTTTTATGTTTTTATTTAGTGATCTAAGTTTTTTTTTGATATATTTTCATGAATTGGGGTTTGTGCTCTATGTATTTTGGTCATTGCTTTTATGTACTTGGATTGTGCTCCATGTATTTGGTCACATACTCTCACATCTTTGGTTATTGTAATTTGGTTTTTTGTTCCAAATCTTTGGCATTTGGTTGTTGAATTTCTTTCTCCACCAATTCAGGATTGCAAAATAAATGTTCTCGTTTACTTGTTGATTCTCAAAATGTTTGAAGAACCAATTTTTTTTGTAAATAATCATAATTCTCAAAACATATGAAAAAATCATAAAACATCTTCAGTGTTCAAAATTGACAACCAATCTACGAGAGAAAATAGAGATGATAAAAATCACACTGATTTTATCACGAAGCTCTCCACCCAACCTTAGGATCATGAAAATGTTGCTACAAACCTGAACTCCACCCACCAGCTCTTCTTGCCTAATCTAAACAGAAAGTGGACACTCTATGCAAATGTTACCTTCCCTAAAAATGCATGGCCATATATAGTCTCATGCATTGAGATCTTTCACACTATACTTGATTAAAAACATTTAAGTAAACTTACTTAACATATTTCATAGTCTCAAAAATATGTGTATATTACACAAATGTCTTATAACTCTCCAACTTTTGGAAGTTTTACCTTATTAGAACCGGTTTCACATTGGTGAAAGTGTTTAGATTGGAACAATTTGTTTTGATGTTTGGAGTGTGAACTCACTAGGTACATGTACAACATCTTATCTATTGGCAGGGCGAGCGTGTTTGTGATGCCTTGTTGAAAATCTTACCAGGATATTGTGCCTAGTAATTCACTACTATATTAAAAAATTGGCTAGGTTTTTACTAGTGTTGAACAATTCCTAGGTTTTAAGAGAACCTTCAATTTCTAGGTCCTAAAGTTTTCAAGGAATTGGTTTCAAGATAGGATTCAATTCTGGCTTCGATTTTTAAAATCTAAATGGTGACTTTGATTTCGATCTTTTTTAAAATTTCAAATTAGGTCGATTTTAGGTAATCTTTAGTTCTAGGTAACCTCTAGTTCCTATTCTAGTATGCAAAACACCAAAAACATTTAATGCAAATACAAATGTATTACAAGGTATTAATATGTTAAACTAATACAAACTAGCTTATTTCTACACTCTAAACTACACTAGATATTTCAAGATATAAAAAACAACAATATGAAAACTTGAACTTTTATTTTTGAGAAAACCCCAAATTTTGGCTATTTTCTTCTTCAACAAGTAGCTAAATTTTGGCTAGATCCTCTTTTGGATGGTTGCTACACCACATAGCTCACAAAAGTGAAACAAAAAATCATGCTTTGGATACCAAAGAAAAATAATCACCAAGATAGAAACACAATTTAGGATAATAATGAAAGATGCATGCTTTTAATTCAAACACTTCGACAATTCAATAACTAAGGGCTTTCATCTCTTCCCTTGATGCGCTAGGTTTGAGTCTAAGCTCCTGCCCGCTTGAAACTAACTTTTTTTTTCCCCTTTAGAATTTCAATTCAATTCCAATTTTCAAACTAACTTGGAATCAGACCTTGGGTTTGATTCTAGTTACTTTCAATGCTAGAACCACATGTTGGCTCCCACCAACGACTTTTTTTCATATTTGGAAATTAGCCCTAGTGCCCCCTTCTACAATAGCTATGGTGCACAAAAAATGGCAATGTAGATGCCTTGCAACCACAAATGCAAAATTGCTACAAGAGCTTCCTTCGTTGTAAAAGCTTTGTGGGCCTAAAATAAGATGTTCATTGCACCTTAACCATTATACAAATAACAGTGTTGAGCACATCTCCATTGCTCAATGCATTCTCCATAAGGAAAATTTTGTATAGTATAGAAATGTTGTGCAAACATGTGCACAACCAATGGCAAATGGGTGGTGAGTTTGTTGCAAAGTATAGACTTCATAAAGGCCAGAGTAAAAAAACAACGCTCATCTTCCACACTACCAATTACTTGTACCATAACTAACTTAGCTAATTTCACATATTTAGAAACAACCCAAATCTCAATTTCACAACCTCAAATGCCAAGTGGCGAACTCTAGTGTTAATATCTAGTACCCATTGCATCCGGATACTTTCATGCTTACATTCAAACAAAGACTTACAAGCCCAAAAATTGTTTGTAAAAAAATTAGAGCTTGGATCATAATACACATTGAAAAGGTTAGCTTAACAAACCTAACAACTACCATAAGGTCACAAACAAATATGTTTCACATTTGGGCAAACTTGACGAGAGCATGAATGGATTCCAACAAGGGCAAAATGAATGCCAACTTTAATAGAATTTGCAAGTCACATAGGTGCTCATAATTGAGTGCTTAGTGATTTGTAAGGCTATCCATAACCATTTTCACCAATAAAGTTTTGTATTTTGCCAAAACTCTTTTGACAAGGCTCAACATCGAGATCCACCTAGTTTTCACATTGCATATTATTTTATTTCTTTTTGTTTCCATGACTTCAACAAGTTTTGTGAAATTCAAATGTTGCCTAGGGGAATGTGCAAAGTAGGCATGCAAAGTTTGTAACAAACTTTCAATGCGCTTCACTAAAGGAAAACCTAATAAGGTTTGCATTGCTAGATTTATGTGATGGGGCACACAATTGACCCCAATGGAATAAGGAACACAGTCATCATAAATATGTTTACACTAAGAGAAAAACCCCATTTTTCAACTATGTTTTCAACAATTTTTCAATTGTTATTTATAGTTGAAAACATCATTTTCAACTGCAAAATGTTTTTTGCAACTCAAAAATGATGTTGTCAACTAATTTCCAAAATAGTTGACAATGTTGAGTCAACCCTACAACACAATTGAAAACAATATACATGTGTCAATTTGTGGGTTAATGTTGAGGTGACAACATTTTAATTGAAAACAACACATATTTTAGTCGACACAACATTTCAACTATAAAATGTTAATTAAATATAGTTGACTCCATGCTAGCAAGTCAAGGGATGAACTTCATCCACCTACGTGTCATGTCATTTGAAGGTGTGGAATTGGAATTATGACTATTTTTCAATTATATTACAACAAATGTAGCATTGACACATGTCATGTCATTGAGGAAGGGCATGGAATTTATTTATTTTTATTATTATTCAATTATATTATAACCAATGGAACATTGACATGTGTCACATGGGCATTCATAGTCCACCATCAAATTGAATTATTTGACGTGTGGTGTGTGTATGGTCTCAAAATCTTGAATTTATTGATTTATTAAAAATGTTAGCATATGATATTGTGCCACATGGACATTTATGTTACACACTTGCATGACATTTTGCATCTTGTTGTTTCTATGTCATCCAACAAATGTGAAATCGAACCAAAGTAAAAAGATCAACTACAAGGTAGTTGAAAGCAAGTTGAAAATATGTTGAAAACAAGTCAAAATTTAAGTAAATTAGTTGAAATGTAGTTGAGATTACAAGTCTACACAAATTATAGTCACAATTGTAAGACCACTAAAACTAAATTGTGAGGATAATACACCTAGTTAAAATTAACTAAAAAAAATCAAACCATAATAAAAGCATAGTCTACTATATATTATCAACTAAGAATGCAAAACCTATTATAATCTGAAAATTATGCAAGGAAACATTGTTCCCATGTAAAAAATGGTCCCATCTGCATCTTGAAAATGTTAATGGTATTAATCCAACATTTATTGCACCAATGAAATGATTCTCCTATAAGGTGGTTGTCCTATGTTTATGCATTGATGATGTGAATTCATTATTGGCATGCTTAATTGGATTGTTGCCTTGTTGGACCATGTCTTTTCACTTTTTCATAGTTGTACTTTGCATTTTTGATTTAAAGAAAATGAAAGTTATTAGAAATGAGAAAACTTAATAGGAATCTAAATTATAATGCATCAAAAAACAAATTGTGCATTAGTTACACAAATTAAAAATCAATAAAAATATCATCATTTACTACTCAAGAATAAGGAAATTTGACAAAGAAAAAAACACTTTGAAATTTAAAACAATTATAACTAAATAATGAATAGAAATGGCACGCATCATGGGCTTATTTTATACATAGTCAACACACATAGTTGAAACCTAATTGAAATATAGTTGAACCCAATCAAAGTATAGTAGAAATTATATAGTTGAAACTTAGTTGAATGTAGTTCACTAAAACAAACATAATCAAACCCATACTTGCATTGATGGTTGAAAATGTTCATAATTTTAACTTTCATTCCCAAATGTTTGTTTTGGAACTAGAAAAGAAGAAAAATTAATGAGAGTTGAAAAAAAAACTTTCATACTTGCAAAACATTTTTTCTTTTTTCTTCTATTTGGACCCCTCCTACTTTCAAAGTTCATAACTTTCTCATTTCTTCTTCATTTTAAATGATTTAAAATGCTACAGGAATGCCACCTTAAGTTCTGTAAATAATCTTGGAACTGTAATAGCAATAGAGCACAAGGATTTTTTTGGGTGTTTAAGAACTGGTTGTGGTTTGTTGTTTTGAGTTCTTAAACCCCCCTACTTTGGGGGGCCATAACTTTTTCAATTCTAATTTTGTTTTGACATTTTTTAATGCCTCAGATGCACCAAGAGGAGTTCAACATGTGCTTGGACACTATAAACAAAAGAGCCCTCCCCTTGGATCTAGATTGCCCTAAGCCTTTATATGTATTAAAACCAACCTAATTACCTTAATGAAAGTTCAAAGAAAAACCTAGTTGACAAAAAACCCAACAAGAATTCAAAACAAAACCTAAAACAAAACAATTTTAATTTTTAAAAAACTAAGGGTAACATGGTGGAGAAGTAAAAGAAGAATTATCTTGGTAAAGGGAAAATCATAATTAAAAATAAATAAATTTAAACACTTGCAATTATGAGAGGCATGTGTGGTGGTGGTTTCCAAACTCCATAAGTTTGTCCCGTCATGTTATTCGTGTTCATTTGCTTTGACACCATATGACCTTATTGTGGTTAATAAAATTTTAAAGAAAAGTGCAATGAAAAGAAGAAAAAAGAATTTGAAAATGATAAAAAAGATAACAACTTAATGATAATCTCAAAATGAAAAACTTGAAATTCAATATTTTTTGTTCCTACCACATTACAATTCAATGAAATTATTGAAAGAGGTGAAAGGCATTTACAATGGAGTAAGGTTGAAACATTTCTTATTCGAACAAAGTTGGTTTTCATTGGATGTCATTTTTTGAAGGTAAGTATTTCACTTAGTGGCCAATAAGTAACCAAAAGAAAAAAATTCACATACAAAATAAATTGTTTAGTAACCTTACGAGGACAAAGGATTTGTGTAATATTTCAAAAGTTGAATTTTATACCTTCATTTTAGGAAAGAATCTAAGGGTAATAGTGGTAAGTTCTTCATCAAAGCATTGCAATCATTCTTTATATATTTTATGGAACCCATGAGCACATGAAATAAAAAGGTGTTTCTTTTGTATGTTATGAAATAATATATATATATATATATATTAAAATAATAATATTCCAAAAGGTCTGTATTTTCAAAATCAATTTTAATTTGTACCTTATTTACATTAAATTGTATGACAAAATTTATTTTTTCGAAATTTAGTTCCACCCTTTATTTTTAACACACCATTTGGAATATTAAATGAAATTGACATCCTTTAATCCTTATCATTAAATGATGATGTACTAACAATTTATTCATTAATGCAAGTGGTATTTTGGAATTATTTTACCAAATTTCCCAATGGCAAGTAATCTTGTCAAAATGAAAGGAATTTCATCAAGATTTTCATATGTGGCATGGAAATCTTGGTGGAGTTAAGTGGTGAGTTGATGGGACAACTTTTTATTGATGTATTGGTGAGGTCTTTCCAAAGCTTCATAGAGACCTTCAATTTCATTCAAAAAAATGTGTTGAAAAAAATTGATTTGTGTAATGCCACTCAAGATTGCCAAGGGTGACACTTGTGAGAGTTGTTTTGGGGCCAAAGGTAGTGAAAAAGTCAATATTGTGTAAGAATAGGAAGGACCAAGCAATGTTGGTCAATGTTCTGGAGCAAGAATTATTGATGCCAATGAACTTTGGATTGTCATTTGACATACATCAATGGATGGAAGTGAAAGTGCATCAAGAAAATTGTGACTACCTTGGCATAAGTATGGAAGGTTCACCAAGATCCCTTTTGGGTGACATGGATATCCAAGAGATTTTAAAGAGACGAAAACAAGAGCTTGTTGAACTTGAAAGAAGAAGAAGAACAACAAAATTGAAGATAAACAAGCTTTTCAATGTGAAATTGGAACAACACATGATATGATTTACCACAAGGAATTTGATTGAGGTTTGCAATTAGAAGCATTTGAACATGACAAATTTTTTTTTCTAAAGTTGGAAGAGATTTGCAACACGATAAAAAGTGGTTTCATTGGGGTATTGGAGAGCATGGAATCCATGGAGATGAGGTTACAAAGCTCAATTGAAGAAATGAAACAAGAAATCCCTTCTTTGGAGGAGAAGCGGTTGTAGGATAAGTTAACAATGCAATTGGATGTGATATGAACATATCCATTCAATTACAACAACGACAAGTTCCATGCAATGTTTTCTTCACCACTATGAATCATTGCAACAAATGACCTAAACTCTTCATCAAATGGATTACTGGGATTAAAACACTCCATCTCCATTTATTGTGTGAAGACCTTCACAAAATCCATGTTGTGGAGGATCAAGAAGGTGTTCTAGTTCCAATCATACCAAAAAAATCTGCAAAAGCTTCTCCCTCTTGTGAAAGCAAGTTTGACAATCTTTTCACTTCTTTTGAAGGTGGGTGTGTGTGCATGTGGTAGCAAGGGTTGGTAACATGGTGCTTGATCTTCAACAATGTGTTGCATTGGCTCTTGACACACCAATCTTTGATGCCTTGCACAAGTCACTTTTAGATAGGATCACAAAAAACCCACTTGAAAGCCAAAAATCTAAAACACGTCATGTTGAAGATGCATTGGCAATAGCAGATGAAAAGGAGGTTGCTGAGCAATGGTTAATGAACTTCTTGAAAGATAAAAATATGCTTCAATTATTTGGTTTAAGAAGCCTGTTTGATACCATTGTAATGTGAGAAGTGACAATGGGTATGCAAAGAAAATTATGAAAAAGGGAGAGACAATGGCACAAGTTTAGAATGCCCAACTTAATTCCAATGAGGATGATAGTCAAAGGTAGCAAAGATGAAACTAGTATAGCGGTGCATTTTGCACTTTTGTTTGGCAATTGCAATGCTTACTATGATGTGGATTCCGGAGTCTGGAGTAGAGCATCTCCTGAACTGGAGTTTCAACAGCCGATGATTCCACAAACATATATTTCTCTGGCATTTGCTTTGCACTCTGTCAATCATTGTTCAGAAGTATTTCAAAATCTTCCAATTGTTTGTTCTTGAACCAAAATGTTAGTACCTACCAGGGTTCAATTTTTTCATTTTTGTTATGTAGCCACATTGGCCATAATTCACAAGAAGAATGTAGAAGAGTTTAAGAATCCTGCTATTTTTTATCATTTTAGCCACATATTGGAACTTGGAAAATTTCAAATTCTACCCAATAATAAAGGTTTTGATGGATTTCCTTTCTCCAAAAGAGAGAAAGAAAGAAAGAAAATGTCCAATTGAAAATTCTTAATAGGGCTACTACCTAAAGTACCCTTTCAATTAGAAATATACCTAGTCCTAACTTACTAGTGAACAAGTTAAACCCTTGAATGCAAACTTCTCACCAATCTTTGGTCCCTCCTATAGCCATTAGTGTGTTTTTTTTGGGGACAAATTCTTGCCACTTCACTTGGTCATGAAAAGTAATCCAGTGCGACTCACAAAAAAGGATTTTTGTGAATGAAAGAATGGGCCAAAATTGCTAGATTTCAGTGACCATGCTAGCCAAATTTTCCACATATTATAATTAAAAGCCTGCTGGATGCCGTGTTCTTTTTTTTTTGATTTTGAGGTCTCCAAAATTTGGCTATTCTTTTCTTTTTATAGCCAGTTTTTGGGATCTACAAGTGAAAGAAAATTCAAGAAATTCCCATTTTTTTGGTCTCGAAGTGTCAAAACTTGCCCCCCAAAAATGCTAACTTGCAAGTGTCCTCTTTGAGTAAAATCTTGACATGTATTGTGATTACAGGGAGGAGTGTCATATTAATGGTCTTGTCAGATTGGCAATTTTTATAATGGCAATTGTTTCTATGGCAATTGGCAATAATTTGAAAATGCTTTTGGGAGAAAAACTCGAAAAATTGTGTTGCTTCACTGTAAATTGTGGCTTTTACAGCAAAAGAATTGCCATTTCTGCACAATTTTTTATAATAAAACTACACCTCTGTGAATTGCTTTGAGACAACTTGAGTTATGCCCCTTACCTTCAAAGGCGCGTAGGTTTGCAGAGTCAAGGTTAGGGTATTTGCGGTTGCAGTGATGATAGCCTTCAAAATTATACTCTTCATGTTATAAGAGCTTCTCATGAGTATGAATTTCGATAGAACAACTTATGTGACGACAACTCCATTTGTCTTTGGGAGTGAGAAAATAAAGTACCAGATTCTTGTCTCTCTTGATGTGGTTGAAGCTTGAAACCCATCTTCAATGTTGTGGCCTCTGTACCTCTTGTAACTGCTGTCTGCAGGTTCAGGGTATTGGGCATGTTCAGGTTGCAAGTTAGATTTCTGGGTATCTGGAGTCTGGACCCGAGGTTCTTTCCATAATCAAGAACCTGAGAAAAGTGTTTGTGACGTACCAACAGAAGTCTGTAGCCTGAGCATCAAATGCAACAGAGCATGTGACCTGTATCAACGAAATGACTCAAAAGTGGAAAATTAAGGTAACAAATAGTGTGACTGAAACCGATGTCCAGTTCTCTGTTTTTCAAAGAATGAACAGACAAGCAACGTTCAGGTTCTTTGCAAATTATGTCAGGAAACCTACTAGTTGTTTGAAATATCTCAAGAACCCAGAGTTATTTTAATCTGAATTTTCTTTAAAATCCTGGAACTGGGGGTTCTTTCACTTTGAAAATCTTCAAAAACTTAGAAACTGCAGCTTATAACCAGTGTTAGATGGGTACCCATTTTGGAAGGTAAGAAAAGATCAGTTCTGATTCTGATTCCAATTTTGAAACCCGAACTGGGTCTAATTTTAAAACTGGAACCAAATTTTTATTGTATTTAACCAGACCCAGAATGGGGTTCTTGCTTCTATTTACATGTGGACCCACAACTGAAATCGTCAAGATACATATTTTTGGAAAACAAAACGTGTCCAGTTCTAGACCAGATCTGATTTTTACAACTGGAACCAGAACCAGAATTTATGGTTTCAACAAAACAAACACAAAACAGCAACCCGAGGCTCTTCATTGAAGTAAAAAGGATTGTGCAACAACAAAGGTTATAGTAAAATCACAGAACCAGGGGGCAGCATGGACTGCAATCCTCATCATCTGGAATGAAATATCTAGTCTATTGACTCACATTGTCAGGAGCAGATCCACAATTGTAGTGCTTATGATGTGGGCTCAGGAGTGGAGTATCTGCTCGATTTGCTATTTCAGCGGCAGGATGGAACAAATGTAGTGCTTACTCTAAGGATTGTGGAGTGGAATATCTCCTGAACCTGGAGATTTAGCAGCAGATGATTCCCATGCTTTGCACTCTGGCAATCATTGTCGGGAAGTACTTCAAAAATTCCTTCAACCGTTTGTTTGTGCTTCAACCAAAGACACAGTACTTACGAGGGTTCTGTTTTTCCAGTTGTTCTGTGATGTAGCTCACATTGGCCATAATCCACAAGAGGAAAGCAGAAATGTTTAAGAATCCTACTACATTTTGGCGTTGAATCTATATTGTCTAAGTATGGCGATTTCAGAAAAAATGTTTCCATGGCTGCGACTTTCAATCATTTTTTTTTGACAAAAAAATGTTTGTTGGGTTCCTATTGTTTTTGGTCCCGAAGTCAAAAAAAGGTGGTCTTCAAAGTACTGCCATTTCAAGCAGAACATACGAGAATATAAAATGCATAGGTAATTAAATCGGAGACAAGAACAATAATTGTGGGTGAGGACACTCATGAATTCCAGACATGGGTGTGTACTCACACATTATCAATCAGTCAGTCCTCTCAAAGTCCAGATGTTGTGCATGTTGAAGTAAATATAATGTTATGAAAACTTGCAACAAAAATGTTACTTATATTGTTGCACTCTTTTACTACTATTTCGCCTTGTTGAATCACTTGCATCATCACTTCACACGAGATATGCTACTAAGTACCTTTTATTATTATTATTAGTATAGCAGCTATGCCTGTCCTACCTCTTAGGGCTTTGAAGAAAATGCATGCAATGTAAGCCCCCCCCACCCCCAATCCCCCAAATATAGTGTGCCCCTTTGCAAATTATTGCCCAACTTTGGTACATGGTGACACACCCCTTTGGTCCATGGTAGCAAATGTTTTTCAAATGTTTGGCTTGGAGTTTTATTGGACTTACTTCCCCCTTTCTTTAGTTGCTATGCTTCATGAAGCAACTGATGGAGGTTTTGGTACTTAGTGGGTTCCTTACTTGCTTGTGGCACCTCTCTTTTGGGCCATTTGCTTGCCTCGAACTTTGAGTCCTTTGCTTCCTTTTCTCTCCCTTTCTTTGGGTGCTTTCTTTTTATGAAGTTTGGCACAGTTTCATCATTTTCAAATGTCCAAAAGATGCATGTTTTCCGAGGTTTTTGATCACCAAATTCCAAAGATTTAATGCAAAATAGGCAGATTTTAGTAGGTAGCCAAAATTTGGAATGGGTCTTTCACTTTGAGGTTTTTCAAATGGGGAGAGCCATTAGTTCCCTAAAAAAGATTTTGAAAATTCCATTTGAGTTATAGTGCCTTTTGCAACCAATTTTCTGGACCAATAGAGGGCAGATTCCATGGAGGCGGATCTAAGTATGAAAATTGTTTTGCCATGTACTTCAAC
>Ga0209208_10011454_pt1 | contig 11352 bp, 9 predicted proteins | sample S1TSphfallax_3_FD_187694 | JGI IMG/M metagenome (GOLD analysis project Ga0209208, IMG submission 187694) | Host-associated microbial communities from peat moss isolated from Minnesota, USA - S1T2_Fd - Sphagnum fallax MG (SPAdes) (version 2) | ecosystem: Host-associated > Plants > Peat moss >...
AGAGATGAGAAAAATTAAAAATTAAAAAAATATTTAAAAATAAAAAAACAAAAAATAAAAAACATATAATATAATAAATTCAAGGAACATGGATTAATCATATGCAATTATAATAACAATAATAACAACTAGTTATAATAATAACAATGGACAATAATAATAATAATAATGATAATAATGATAATAATAGAAATGATGTCCCCCGATGCCCAAATGGGTACCCAATCTGTGCCGTCCATCCTTGCTTCTAACGTACTGCAACCGTGGATGCGGGAAAAAGGGTGCAAGTAAGTATCACACGCCTGTTTTTTTGTTTTTTCTTTTTTTTTTCTCCTTTTTTGTTTGCTTCGTTCGTTTTTGGCTTTTCGCTCATTTCGTAACACACACTCTCTCTCTCGGGGTGTGCGTCCTTCTGTCCTCCCCGGCTCGCCATCTACGCGAGGTTTTGTCCTTCCGACGAGGAGAGGACTTCGGAGCTTCCGACCTCGCTTCTCTTTTTTTCATTTTCATTTTCTTTTTTTTTCCTTTTTTATTTTTGGTTTCGTTTGTTTTTTAAAGTTTGTTTTTTGGTTGAAGAATCATCCGGAGGGATTTGTGTCCTTGGTTCCGTTAGAAGAACTTGGGGGGTTTTGCTCTTTGTTTTGTACGCAGTGGTGGTTTTAGATCCAGTAGAGATAGGGGGGAATGGATTCCGATCAAGGGAAGCTGTTCATAGGCGGAATATCATGGGAGACGACGGAGGAGAAACTGCGGGACTATTTCAAGGCTTACGGGGAAGTGACGGAAACGGTGATCATGAAGGACAGAGCGACCGGACGGGCGCGAGGTTTTGGATTTGTCATTTTTGCGGATCCGGCTGTGGCTGATCGAGTGGTAAACGAGAAGCACACCATCGATGGCAGAACGGTAAGCCTCAGTTACTTAAGGCGGAGAGTTTTAGGGCTGGAATGCGAGTGGGGTTGAATGTGATGTCTAATAAGGGTTATAGGGGAAGGTTGCCGTGTCTGCTGGCTGTGGTGGGATGGATCGTGGGATGTTGCGTGCGTGTTGATGTGGTGCAATGCAGGGTATGTACTGGGAGTAATAACTAGTTTAAGTCTGTCTTTCTCTTAATTGGTATATTTAGGTGGAAGCGAAAAAAGCTGTGCCCAGGGATGAGCAGCAGCAGAATGTGCCTAGGAGCAGCAGCGGGGGCCAAGGGCCAGCAGCATCTCACACTAGGACAAAGAAGATATTTGTGGGAGGTTTAGCTTCCACTGTTACTGAAGATGACTTCAGAAACTATTTCGCGCAGTTTGGTACTATTACAGATGTGGTTGTAATGTATGACCACAATACTCAAAGGCCTCGTGGGTTTGGCTTCATCACTTTTGATTCTGAGGATGCAGTGGACAATGTTCTGCTGAAACCGTTCCATGAGCTCAACGAGAAGATGGTGGAGGTCAAACGAGCTGTTCCAAAGGAGCTTTCTGTTGCCGCCGGGCGCAACAACAGCGGTGGCTTCAGTGGAGGCCGAGGTGCTAACTATGGATCTGGCTTCGGCCAAGCTTACAACACAAGTCCTGTTGGAGCTGGCTACGGTGGTCGGGCTGACAGCCGCTACGGCCCCTCTCCCGTGGGTAGGGGAGGTTATGCAGGCTATGGCGCAGCAGGCTATGGAGCAGCTGCTGGTTATGGCAGCGCTGCAGGGTATGGTGGAGGAATGAATGGAGGTTATGGCGGGAGTGGATATGGTGGGAGCATGGGTTACGGGAGTGCAGGAGGAGGTGGCTATGGCGGTGCAGGATATGGAAACAGTCCAGTAGGGGGTGGGTATGGTGGCGGCGGCGGATATGGCACTGCAGGGGCTGGGAGCGGAGGTTATGGAAGTGGCCCTGTGGGTGGGCGTAGCCCATGGGGAAGTGGAGGAGGGGGATATGGCACAGGAGGTAGCTCAGGAGGCTACGGAGGCAGCAGTGGTGGCAGTATGGCTGGCTATGGGAATGCAGCATGGGGTTCAGGCGGGGCTGGAGCAGGTCAAGCCACTGGAAGCAGTGCAGGCTATGGCAGTTCTGGCTATGGGTATGGCAGCAATGAAAGTGGTTATGGATCCGCTGCAGGCTATGGAGGTCGAGGAAGCGGCTATGGGACTGGATCCAGTGGGTATGGAACTGCTGCAGGAGGTACTGGTAGTGGGAGCTATGGTGGGGGTTATGGGGACATGTACACCTCAGGATATGCAGACAACACATGGAGATCAGCAGGAGCTGATGCCTATAACACAGGCTCATCTGGATCAGGGGGTGCAGCAAGTGGGGGTTATGGCATGGGGGCAGGAGCTGCAGTTGCAGAAGGTGCAGGCACTGGGAGTGCAGGCTATGGCGGGGGCTATGGTGTAGCAGGCAGACAGACACAGCGAGGTTCTGATGCACGTTTCAGGCCTTACCCTGCTGATGGTGACCGAACTGGCTAGTGACTGCATGTGTTCACGGGTCAGGCTTTTAGGGGCACCATTTGTTAATAAGGTCTTCTGCTTATTAAACGAGGTTGTTGTGGTGGTGCACAGAGGGGTTTGAGTAGAAGCTCAGTCTGTGTCATGCTGGATAGCATCCTAATGAACTGAAGCTTATCCATTTCTGGAGGTGGTTTTAGTTGTTGATGGTTTACAGCTTTTCTTTAACAGTGAATAGGTTTGCAGTCTGTCTTACAGGGGGAAGAAAGAACAAATCAAATGTGTTAGCACCTGGTTTCTTGTGATTGTTTTGTTATTCTGTGCAGTTCTGGATGGATGTCACATTCATCCTTCCTGCGTTTGTCAGTGGTTTTTGTGCAAGAAACATGTAGAGCTTGTCTATCTAGAGCCTTGGCATGATCAATTTAATTGTTGGAGTAAGTCTGTGTCAGTTCTTTTGTCTAGGTTAGTGATATCTTCATATTCATTCTTTATCACACTAGTGATGGTTGTTCATTTGCAATGATTGTTGTTTAGAAACCATGGCTCTCAATGACCAAAAGGATATATTGTTTATCAGTTCAGAGTCTAATCAGAGATATTCTGGAATGGCTGCCATTGCCACCTACTTATGATTAAGATTGTCTTGTTCTGTTCCTGTGGTGCTGTTGTCCTTTTTAATCATGACATGGGTTGTGAATTAGGCAGAGAACTTTTGTGTAGTCATTGCTCACCAGAATACTTTGCTGGGTGTCAAAGAGACAGACATTCTCTGATGAATTCAGTTAGTTATAATTACACCCATGAACATAGGTTGAAGTTACTAATACTTGTTTTCCTTGTGTTTTTCCAGGAGTTGCTGCTTAGTCTGAAAAGAGGGGAGGCAAATTCAACTTTATAATTATGCTCTGAGGTGTGGATCACACAAAAGGTTGTAAACCTACTGCAGTTGCAGGTTGGGGTTGATTAGGAGAAACAAATCATGCACTTGTCTTTGTTGCAAGATCCATAGGTTTTTAGTTAATTGGATGCGTATCCTGCAGCTGATTCTTTTCCATTTCTATCATTTGTTCTAATGGCACCAATTTGTAGATGGAAACTAGTATGGTTTGCTGGGCTTTTAGGCTAGTTGTCTTAGAATACGTTAGTCAGCTGGAGCATCCAATCATTCCCTGCTAGTCTTTGCTTTTCACTGTGGTATTTGGGTACACATCGCTTCTATTGTTTGTGTGAGTCTGTTCGGTTGAAATTGGACAGATCTGAGGCTGCAGATCATATTTTTCAGCATTGAGACTAGCAAATGTGTATCAGAATCAAGCAAACCATGTGCCATCATGCATGTATTTATTGCAGAGACCAGAAAAAGTTCTAATGTGGCCTTCTTCCTAGGTGACAGAAATTTGTGATCTTAACTCTATCATTTTTGTGTCTTGTTATCATCTGACATTCCTAGTGCCTGTGATTTGGGTTCTTGCCTTCATAATATGTGTGCTGTTCCTATCTGACATTCTTTATGAATGCTAAGCCACCTGAAAGATAGTGGGTATCAGTCTTTTATTTTGCTGCTCTTCTACTGCCATTCCTGAATCATGCAGCTTTCTTTGCTCTGTTCGATCTGGGTTTGTGGGTGTGTCAAGTAGATGTGCAATGGATCCAGTGAACCTGAACAAAAGTGTACTAGAGAATGGGCAGGGCCTGGTGGATTCTGCAAGGCTCTGCCAGTTTCTAGCATAAAGGGAAGAAGCAAATGCAGTGGGAACAGCAGGAGAACAGAAAATTGGCAGGAAGGCTGATTCTGCCTAGCTGCCAATTCCAGCATCCAGGTAGGCTGGCAAAGTGGCAAAAATAGCCATCGAGGCCCTTTATGTACAGGAATAGCTCATGGTAGAGTTTAGTGGCCCAATAACCATTCAGATTGAGCTTATTATGGTATCCATGTAGTAAGGACAGTTTGACATTAGAAAGAGGATAAGCTTGGTGTCTATTCTTGTGAAGTTGTACGAAATGGGTTGTACAGATTACAGTTATTGCGATGAAGGTTTTATAACTTGCTTCCATGTTTAAGTGAGCAATCTTATTGTACTTGACAAAATGCCAAAACAGAAGAAATTGGATGTTGATCTGGTATTTGTTGTATTTTCTTTGCAGTGGGGTTTTGCTTTTGAGGGAATTCCAACATTTGATTTTGAGTATTCTTACAGCTAATGGTATAGTGGGAAGTACACAATCCAACATACTGGTATAAAGCCCAAACAAGGCTTGCAGATTACAATATTGATTGCAATGATTCATCACATATATCCATTATTTAAGTAAATGAAACTATAATTTATCAATGTATATGCATTATTAAAGTAAATGAAAGAATAATTGAGAGACATAATTGTGAGAATTTCAGAGATGTGAGTGCATTGAATTTTGAATAATGGAATGCTGCTAAGCTGGTAGCACACCCGGCCCATTCCACCTATTTGGATTCTGATGAGAGTGGGTATGTGATGCTGGTGGATTATGTGATGCTACCCCGACTTGTGTAAACATAATTTTGGTGATCACTCGTAAATGTGCTGGGCACGATAGCCATGGCAGGTGTTGTCCTCTCCCAATAGCCAAGGACACACTTCCCCAACACCCGTGCAATTTATTTTTGATCTTTTAATTTAAAAAACCACACAGAAGGGTGAAAAAATGAAGGGTAATGAAGAGGTGGTTTTCATCACAGGGGAGCATCCTGGTGTGGGAAAAAAACAAATCAGAAAAAAAAGGTGACTGATATTAGTGGGTCATCTCCAGATCTGGTGGCTTGGGGGCACAGAGGGTTGGAAATTGGCTACAATAGTCTCTGAACTTTTAACATCACACCCCAACAATTTGAGTAGGGATCATTCGATAACGGGAGATCATGGAGACACCAAAACCAGTGAACATAAGCAAATTTCAATCATATTTGAAATATTGTATAACTATTGTTAGTAAAACAACTATGTTGTAGTTTCAGGAATTTTTAACACCAATACATATCAAGTTCATATTTCAATGTCAGACTTCTTGGAAGCAGATCACCACCTCCAAGCAGAACCAGTTATTGTATTTTCATTCACCCATTCACTCTCTCACCGTATTCCATTGGAAGTTGATGCAAAGCTTCTATAGTCTAGTCCCTCTTGCCAGACAAGTGCTTGAGTTCCCTATTGGTGGGTGAATTCTGCTTCACAATGATAGGAAGAGCTCACTCTGAAGGATCAGAAAGCAACATTACTATGAACACTTGACTGCCAAGTTATCCCTGTGGTGACTTTTCTGACTCCTCTAGCTTCAAATTCCAAAAGACTAAAGGATCAATAGTGCCATGCTTTCACAGTTTGTATTCATACTGTTTTATCAAGTGCCCTGATGTTTCCACCCCTCACATTCCAGTTTTCTTGCCCACAATTCAAAATGCTATGCTGCTAAAATTTTGCATTATGTGACTGTTGAAAGACCATTAAGAGCTAGAAAATTTGTGCTAGTCAATCAATCTTGGTCATTGGCATCTGTTAATGTACAGAGTGGTACAGGTTGGTAACCAGACCTGAAGAACATCCTAAAGAAGAAAACTTTCTTCACAAGTATTTCAGCTCAGTATGAGGAGCTCAAGAAGAAGACCCATCCCTTAGGCTTATGCCTAGTTGTGTCTAAAGTCAAGAATTGGGGAGTGGATCAGATTAAGGCTATGTCCATTCGAACAGAAAGAAAATGTTACCTCAAAACCACTGGGCATTCACTAACAGAAAGGGACTTCAATGTGAGGCAAATGCTCGGTTGTCTGAGGAATAGGAGCTAAGTCGCCGTTGTTGAGGTGACAAGGATGATGTAAGCTCAGATTCTTCCAAACCCAGTAAGGACTTCCGTTTGTGCACATCTCTTTTCATAACTTCACTGGAGTCATCCATATTGGTAAAGAGAGGCTCATCTTCATCTCTTCCACCAAGTAGACCCTCATCATCATCCATCTCACTCATGTCAGAAATAGAGCTGTGGTGATGCTCATGAGAGTTTGGGTCATGGTTGCCAACTTCACAGTCTGCCACCATTGCCTGTGCCTCTGCAATCACTGATGGGCTGTCCTCAGCTGCATATAGGATTCGCTGAACTGCCATGACTGCAGGAAGATGACTCAGCTCAGGAGCTTGGCACAGGATCTCAATGTCACGAAGCTTGGCAAAGTAGAAGTCCCTCTCCTTCTCCAGACTGTCAACAGATAGCTTGAGCTCTGTAACCTGTTTGGCATGTGGGTCTTCATGGTTTGCAGACATCATCTGAAGAAAACACCACCCACTGCAGGTTATGATGGATCCATGCAACAAGATCTTTTCACATTCCCTTTCTGCTCACCCACAAGAGAAACCCAGTTTGAACCTGGTACCACAGGGAATCTTCAGGCAGGGCAGGCCAAACAAAAATTGGAAGAGAGTAGCTGTCAATAGAGAAGGGCTTCTTTTTAAATCACCTGGTCAGTCAGTACTGTGATTTGTTTGGGAGTTGGAGATGCAGCCACACTGGGGTTCTTCGTTGCCCTGCTCACTGCAACACACCTTGGTTGATCAATTCCACAGCATGCTGATCCATAGACTTTTTTGACCAGCGAAGTTCAGTGACTTGAACTAAGTACTAATGGGAGCTTCACTCAACAGAGAGTACACTTTGTTCTCATTCTAATGAGAATTGAATAAGATGGAGCTTACTATTGGGATTTGAGTTCTCTGTTCGGCGCGCTGAAGGTGCAGCCTGGTTACCCGGGGTGGTTGGTCGGGACCCTGCATTGGATGATGCCTTGATGGGAGGTGCACTGAGACTGTTTGCAGTCATAACTGTTTTTCTATTCACTTCTTTCCCTCCTTTGGAACCTTCTCTTCTCTCTGCTGCATTGTACCTTGAAATCATCACACTACTTACATCAGCAACTACTGCTTCATATAGTCAACAACAAAATGCCAGCTCCAACATTCGTGGCAAATCTGTACAGTATTACTTACTTGGGATTGATATGGATGTTGTTGATAGAGTCACAGTAGCGTTTCATCCACTGCATGAATTCCAAGTTGTCAAGCGGTCGTCCTTTCACAAGTTTGCTGACCTCTATGTGCTGCACCCAGATGATCAAAGTTCTCAATGAAATAGATACCACCTCATAAGGAAATAGATAAGGTGTGCAGGAATAACACTTGGAGAGCAGAAACATTGCACCATGTAACAGCATTTTGAATAGATCTAATCAATACAATGGATCCTAGGAAAAGTTGAGGCACCTTGGCAATCTTGAGCTTGTTAAAGATATCCTGGAGCACCTTGTAGTTCTGAATCATATCATACTCTGTGTTTGCCCCAAAGCTCACCTACATGTTGAAACGTCAATGGAAGCAAGTCAATAAGAATTCCACATCAAAAAAACATTACAAGCCCAAAGATCTGTTTGTGGATTGCAAAAGACTTCATCTCAACAGCCTCCCTCGTTGCATGAATGCACAGAGTACTGCAATATGGAGCAGATGATAGGGTTGGGAAGTTCACCTTGTGCATGTTCACCATTCCAGGATGCACCACATCCATTAGCTGGCAATACACTGCTCCAGAAGCTGCCTGAAATGCAAGAAAACAGATTTGCTTGATGAGTATTGTCGTCAGTCAGTAGAGCTCAAGCTTGACACCTCCATTCCACATTACTCCTTTTTTTTCTCAGAGTCTCAAGACCTCTGTTTTAAGGCTTAAACCTGCTTTGTCAAGCAATCCCCGCGAGAGAAACACACGAGAGAAACCATCAAAAGCGTTTAAGGTGGACGGTCTACCAACCTCTTCCACTTTGGAAAGAGCCAGATGCAAAGTGGAGTTCACCCATGCCAATATCTCATTCCTCCCCACAAAGTAGGCCGAATCCATCATCCCTATATTTGACGCCCCCATCTCGTCTTCTCACTTTTCCAAATCACACGCACACAACAACAAGAACAACAACAGAATAGACCACCCACAATTCTGCCTTACGAACAACTTCACAATCAGCAGAAATGCCAAACAACCCACAAAACTCTTCCAAGCTCTCAAGCTTAAACGGACTAACAGAAACAAAAGGCTATTCTGATCCTACAGGACACGACACACACCTGGGGAGAGGGGACTGCCAAACCAGACTATGAAAAAACAAAAAAGGACTTCTGGAAAACGTTTTGTAAGAAGCTCTAGACACAAAACCAAGAGACACCCATGCACACCAAAGAAGCGGAGAATGGAACGCGAGTGTGAGCGCATCCAGAGAGATGATGACCAGAGAAAGAATGAGTGGGGATCTCTCTAGTCTCAAGGATCTTCGCAAAGCGCACCATCGCCAGAGCCACCACGACGAAGAGCTTCAACGGTCACAACGGGTCAAGCGACCGACGGATGTGTGGGTACCGAATTGGCGACCACTGGACGGAAGCCTTGAATCCTTTGGATCTTACCTCTGCCAGCTACCGGAAGGTAAGCGCGTCATATCCGGAGGATGGTAACTTGTTTCGGTTGTCTGAGAACCGTTGGATTTTGAAATCTGAGTGCTGTCTTTCTCCGGTTTTGTCCCCCTAAAAAAGGGGAAAATTAAGGAGGAAAAAAAAGGAGAAAAAAAGGGGCAATAAATTTTTTTAAGGGGAAAAAACAAAAACAAAACAAAAAAAAAAACAAATGGGGGGTGGGTGTACGAGGCACCAAATTTAATAATTCTGACAATAATCATGCACTGATGCACTGATTTTCGGAGAATGTGACCAATCAGAAGGCTTCGAAATAATAATATGGTGTCCTGGGGGCCACAATAATTGAGCAAACCTGATGTGGTGTTCCCAAATGGTGTTATAAATACGTTCCTGTAATAATTTCCAAGTTCCCATTTACACCTGTTTTTAAGAAAATTACTTTTTATTTTTTTAATAAAAAAAAGACACGTTACAAAATTTAATATTCTTCTTTAAGGGAAGGGAGGTTAAATCCAAGTTCCCAACATGGTTATACAGGGGTTGGGGCGGGGGGCTATGTTCCCAATGGTATTTCTACCAATGACTCCCCTAAAACTCCCCAATTATGGCTTTTTTTTAATCATTGGAGTCTGAAAATTGCAACGTTTTGATATCCCTTATTATTGTCTCACAGACTAGTGCTTATATCCATCATTGTTCCCAAAGTTCCCATTAGAAAATGTCATCAAGATCCTCACATTGAGTGATTGTTGCACCTACATGTTCTTTGGACGTAGTTGCAAATTATCAATTTCTCAATTATCATGTATCTTTTGAAGGTTATAGGTGTTACTAAAAACACAAAAGCCTTCCATATCCCCCCCCCCCCCCCCACATATAAAATAATTTGTGGTTCTTCAATGCATACATTGGATATGTTCAATTCTATTCATAATTGTGTTTAATCTTCAATTTTGCAAAGGTTCCACAAGCACATCAATAGATGGTAAATAGTTTGTTCCAACTCCAAATGGAGGAAATGTTTTCTTTCAATGTCTCGATGTACAATGTGAAAAGACAAAAAAACCTTCCACAAGGGGTTTGCCAATTGGCACCCTTTAGCATTGTGAAGGAACAATCTAGGGCCATTGGTGGAAGGAAGAAAGGAAAAAGGTTAGGAGGAAGGGGGGGATGAAACAAGGGAAAGAAGGAAAGGCGTAGGGATAAGGTGAGGGTGGGAAGAAAGGAGGAAAGAAAAAAATGTTATCGAATTAATGAAACAATTTTTTTTTTAAATGATAAAAATTGAAGTTTATGAAGTTGGATGAATGTTATTCACAAATGCAATTCAAAAAAATGTGATTGTCATACATGGTTGAAATGTGAACATTTCAAAATAAATGATTTTGGATGCAGATGAATAATATTATTTGTCAATAGAATTGCATGTACAATGTTATTGGCCAAATTTATACATTTTGTTCATGAATGAAATTGATCACAAAAATGGCATTGTGTTACACATGTGAAAAGAATTACATGGATAAATTTGATTTTTCAAAATGAAATTGAACACAAAGGTAAGCCTAACACATATGCGGATAAATATGACATCTACATGGTCACAAAGTGATGAAATTTCACAATGTAGTAGATATTGCATTTATAGGTGAATACAATTGTCATCCACATGGTTGAATTTCATATTAACATGGTCAAAAGATGTATATGGCCAATTTCATCCATCAATCCAATTTCATTTCCATCAAATTAAGTTCACACATCTAGAGTTTACAATAGTTGTAATCAAGTTTGTTCTTGCTTTGCTCCCAATATATAATCTTATAGGTGCATTCAAATATAATCAAAACTCTTTTGTTGCAAAATGAGAGTTGGAATCCTCCTCTTTTAATTACGCAATCAAGTTCATTTTCTTTGCTTTGACTTATTTGATTTTATAAATCATCCACATGAAAATATTCAAATATTTTTAGTTCCAAAATAAAAGTAGCAATATTTCCATGTCTAATCCACAAAAAGACTAGTAACCGCCAACCAATGAATGTCCCTTCCATTAAACCAAGTGAATTAGCTTTGTTAATTTTCCATAGTCATTCAAGTATTCATATCTTTTTCCTTGCAAAATGAGACTTGGAAATTTTCCCTTTTAACTCCCAATGTAACAATAACCATGTTTTGGCAACAAAGGTAGTAGTTTGCTCCAATGCAAATAGTTTAATATGACAAGTGTTTCACATTTGTATAAAGCATTGAAATATTTTTCTTTAAAAAAAATGGTAGAATTCATGAATGTCTAGTTCACAAAAACAATAGTTACCAATTTACGTAATGAAATATCCCTTACTTCAATTTGTAAAATTAAGTTCTAAATACCTTCACATTGGTTGTGAAAATTCACATATGTTTATATATTGTACCAAAAAAAAAAAAAAAAAA
>Ga0209208_10011455_pt1 | contig 11352 bp, 9 predicted proteins | sample S1TSphfallax_3_FD_187694 | JGI IMG/M metagenome (GOLD analysis project Ga0209208, IMG submission 187694) | Host-associated microbial communities from peat moss isolated from Minnesota, USA - S1T2_Fd - Sphagnum fallax MG (SPAdes) (version 2) | ecosystem: Host-associated > Plants > Peat moss >...
AGAAGTGTGCGTGACATTGAAGAAAGAGGATGGGAGTCTAGAAGCAAGTTGTACTTCAATTATTGTAATGGAAAATGATTGATGGATTTTCATGTTTTTTTGTTAATGTTTGGTTCTACTTAGAGTATAAAGAGAGAGGAGAGAGTAGTTCATATTAGTATTATGGAGAGTTTTGTTATGCTTATGTATTAATTCTTCATTTCTCCTATAAGATTTATATGTTATCCACTTTCTAATTTAGATTCTAAAGTAGGAACTATCTTTTGTTGCAAGATGATCGTTAACAACAAAGAGGTAGATTTAATATTTGAAGCCTAAATGGAGTGAAAAGTTGATGTAGATGGTAAGCAACAATGATAAAAGTTTTTCAGGTGTTGCAAATGGTAGGTAGTAGTTACAAAGGGTCTATAAGACTGGAGATGATAGGTAGCAACCACAAAGGGTTTACATGCCTAGAAACGATAAGCAACAACCACAAAAGGTTCATAAGTGTTGCAGATGGTAGGTAATAGTTACAAAAGATTTACAAGGGTTATAGATGGTAGGCATAAGCTACATGAGATTTGCAGGCTATTGTGAATTTTTAAAAAATCTACAAAAGATGGTAGCTACAACATAACGATGGGTAGACACAAAGTAGTTCCTATCCTCAAGTCTTTCTATTATTATTATTATTATTATTATTTTATCTAACATCCCTTTTCTTGTTGGTAATTAGGTTGCTAGATCCCATAATTATACAACCATATTTCCTCAAATTGCCCCAATCCAACCATAAACTCTCAAAATTCATGAGACCACCAAAACAACATTGCAAATATACACTTCAAATTGGATATTGCAATACTTGGCTCTACCAAACTACTATTAAACCTTGCAATGGTTACATCATGGTGGCAATGCTGCCACTTACTTGGCATCAAGAGGATTAGGTGAACCGGCTTACATTTTGTCCCTATTTCCCAGCGATGATGTTGCAGGTTCAAATCCTGCATCTCCTTCTACTGATTTTCCGCCCAAAAAAAAAATCACCAATCATGATTCACAACAAATGTAAACTGCACATTTACAAAATTCATATGTTGTAGTTGGTTAAATTTGTTCATGAAAGGTACAAATTTTGTGATGGATCTGCCAGGCTTCGTACAAATAAAAACAAACGTTCACCTATGCACCAAGTAAGGGTAAACACAAATAATTTCCCATTGGTAGCAGGAACCATTACTAGCCAGATAAGGCAAACTTATTCCAATACCTACAAACTTATTCAATGCCCTATTTTCTACCTTCAGATGTAAAAGAAAACACAGATGACATGATAAGGTTAATGTAAACTGACTGGGGTATCCTGAGTCCAGAGTCCTTATTATTGTACCTCCTGCAGAGCTTGAAGTGGGTTTGGAATTTGTCTGATATGGAAGGTATGGTTGTGTCTTGTAAGTAGAGCTAAGATTTTTTGACATCTTGAATTGGCATTCAAGAAAGAAGTCAGGAACAATTATGTCCGGATGCTCTGGCCATAGCAAACATGAAGTGCAGTCTGGTATGGTAGAATTCGTGTGTAATGTCAAGACAACATCTATTCAATGAGAACGGTTCTGAATATTACATACATGAGTAGATTGCTAATAAAAGTGTCGTTTTTGCCTTCAGAAGAAGATGCTCTCAAGTATGAATACCTATGTCCCAGAATTGATGCCCCTGTCATTAGCTTAGGCCAAAAGAGGTGAAGGAACATATCTGCCAAGGCATAAAAATTCTTGCCAGCCAATGAGGTGTGCCAGCATGTACCCAAGGGGTCGATTTTTTTTTTTTGGGGAGGGGGGGAGGGTGAGGGGATATTTGGATTTTTGTTGTTCATCTCAAGTTCTCACTATGTTCTCATCAAGTTCCCAATGGGTCCCCAACATGTTCCTCAAGTTAACAATGTGTTCCTTAACATGTTCCCAATTGCACTTCACTTTCTCTCATATGCTTTGCCCAATCTTGTTTTCTTGGAAGTTATGTAGTTGGGGTAATATTGAGACATATGTTTCTATGTTTGGAGCTAATACTTTTAAATTGGGGAGTCCCCAAAGTTTGAGAATTTTTTTGGGATGGGCCAACAAAGAGGCTCAAGCAATAAATTTTTTTTTGAACTTGGAAGGCACCTACCAATTGATTAATATGAATCATGCAGCTGAATCTTCGGCCTGTAACTTGTAATAAAGTAGCCACTCTCCATGCTACTTGCACAAAAATAGAACAGGTATCATCATGTAACTCCTCATCATGTTGAAAGTGTGCTATCACACACTGGAGCATGTTTGGAGTTTTGTTAGGAAGTCACCTCTCTCCATGACTTTATGTTATGCCTCCTCCTCATTTTCTCATGGCCTTCCATGCTCTTTGACATAAACCTGTCATACACTTATTGCAATAGAATACAAACAGTAGGCCGGTGAACCTCATCTGCTGAGGGGAGAAGCAGAAAGCCCTCTGCAAATCAAGCTTGATTTGGGGGTGCCACAGGTGCGTCAAGTTGCTCCAAAACCACCAAAAGAAAAAGTAAAGAAAAGAGAAAACCAGTGTTGGGCGGTTCTCACTTTTTGGTGAGAACCGTCGGTTCCAGTTTTTGGGGGCAGGTTCTGAGAATCGCCCCGGTTTCATTGTTTTCCCCCCATTCAGAGAATTGCCCCGGTCTTCAGAATTTAAAAAAAATTCCGGTTAAGTGGTTTTCAGGGTCAGCGGTTCTCACAGAATTTTGAACTGTTGGTTTTTAACGGACGGTTCTCACAGCTCAATTCTCACAAATAATGATTTTTTGTTTTATATATATATTTGTGTCTCTTTTCTTATAATCAGCATTTTTTTTGGTTGGAAATTTAGCACTCTGCAAAATCTGAAAATAACCTGCGACAAGCTCGAAGGGTTAAATTGTTTTTCAATAACTTCACCAAAAAAGTAGGGAAAAAAAGATACTGTTTGTCACCTTTAGATTGTGTGCTTCTAAAGATAGTTAAAAAATAGCAAGATTCTAAAACAACTTAGTTTTTAGACTGTCCTGTAATTAAACTTGATTAAATCCTCACTCATTATGGCAATCATCTTCATAAACAAAAACTTTAAATTTTTTAAAATTAAAATTCATCAATTATTATTTATTATTTACCATGAAAATCGAACCCTTTTCAAAATGTGAGAATCGATTCATTTCTCAAATTAGATGTCACGTGAGAACCTGGATGGTTCTCATTGGGCAGTTCTCAACTTTAGTGAGAACCGTCAATTTGATTTTCATGACTATTCTTATAGTTGGTTGTCACTAGCCAATTCTCGCTTAGAACCGAACTGAAAATCGACGTTGATTTTCAGCCTGATTTTATTTTAAAAATTCATGTAGAAACTAAGAGGTTACATAGTCCGCTTCTCAAATGTTTTTCTCATTTCTGAACTTAAATTTTCAAAGTTTTTCTCATTCCTTAACCAAATTGAGCAATTTTTATGTCATAAAATGTGCAAACTGGAGGATTTCAAATGTTCTTAGAGCATAAGAAGCAAAGGATCGACACAGAAAACACAGGAAAAGGATGAATCACAGTTTGCTTCAAATTTTTTAAGAAAATAACTCTAGAGTCCTCTCTAGATCCAGCTCCATATCTTCCTCACTTTGAGTCTGTTTTGAATGATTTAAAACATTATGGGTGCACCAACTACTGGTTTTACCAAATTTCTTTGTATTCTAAAAACAAAGATGCAATGATCAAGTTTTAATTCATTCATCAACAAACACTAAACCTGTTTACAACAAACACCCCATATTTTCCTCATTCTTTTATGGAATTGAGCAATTTTTGAGATGTTGGAAGCGCTAGGTGGAGGGCTACAAATTTTCTTTAAGCTCCAGAAGCAGAGAAGCAATGTGAGGATTCAAGGTCTTCCTTTCTCTTCTTAACTGTTCGTTCACCAGCCTTCTTACCCTACCCAATTGTGCATAACAGATAAGTAATGAGAACAGAAGGTGGGGTGGCCGCCATTGCAAAGGCACTAAACAACAATAACAAGCTCTGGATATTAGTAAACTAATACTATAACCCCAGCAGACAGGGTTTAAAACACAGCTGATCGCCATCGCTCCATCGTCTTCTTCGTCTTGCCGACGAGATCGCCTTCGTCGCAATGTAAGTTTTACGACCTCTCTCTCCATTTTCCCTCCGCCTCTTGCAACTGATTTTCTTCGTCGTGTCCTGTTTTTTCCCTGGGGGTTTTCGATTTTTATTTTGTTTTGTGTTCCGTGAACGTTTGTCAAGGCGGGTCTGCTTTTGTTTTTTTCCAAGCTCCGGCATGCATCAAGTAATAAGTAGGGTTAGTCTTAAAGAACCTCGATCAATTCGGATTAATATGTGGAGTTCCGAGAGCTAATTTTGTTTGTTTAATAGTGTCTTGGTGAAGGATGCTTCTCTGTTCTCGGTTTCGGGATTGTTGTTGTTGTTGTTTTTTATTTTTTCCTGAATCATCTTTCGTCTGCAGCTGTTGTTGTCCTCCGATCTGCATTCTTGTTCCTTTCAGTTCTCTGAACATTCCAAGAAAAGGATGTACATGACAGCAGAAGTGGCGGACTCCTCGCTTTCTTGACCATATTCATTTCAACAGTTTGCACGTTCCTTGTATTGTCGCACAGCTTTGTGCATACTTGTATCTCACGGTCATTCTTCAGGCCGTAGACGAAACAGTACGTTTGGGTGAGGAAGCTTGCGCACGGTTGTGGTCACTGAATATCTCTATACAAATATATTGTTTTACCAACGCTCCTTCCCAGAATGTCTGAACACTTTGAGAATGTCAGAAAGCGGTCAAGGATTGAGTATTCGGGTACAGAAAGTTCGCGGAATCGTTAACAAGTTCGACAGCAACAGAGATGGCTGCCTCAATCGAATTGAAATGGCAGCACTTATTATTGCTGTCAACCCCCGCATCAATAAAGAGGAGATGGAGGCCATACTTGAACAGATTTTCAGGCCTTCATATGTTGGAGAGTTCATTGAAGAACCCAAAGGCTTAAGCTTGGAAGTTTTGCTACGGATGTATGATGACGAAGCTGGAGATCTTGACAGGGATTTTGATGCCCTAGGTCTACATTTGGAATCGACCACTGAGGACGGAACTCAGGAGCCAAATGTTGCAGCAGCTGAGACAAAAGTAAGACCTCCTCCTACAACAGAGGCAGGTGGTGCTGAATCTTGGCTTCCAGCGGCATCTATTGCTGATAGTCGAACCTCAGCCAATGCAGCGAAACGGTCATCCAATTCAGGATCGTGGGCGAGCTATCCAAACCATGGCATAGCATACGATGATACCTGCTGTCGCCGCTGCTACTGTTCCTGCTTCTTCCTTGTTGTGAAAGTTGCAGGGACAATGAGTCAAGTGTGTGAGGCTCTGATTCAGGCCGCGAGGAGACAACACAACACGGATAAGAACGATGTATCATGGAGCTTTACAACTACAAACGTGGGTGCGTGGAATTAGAAAGGCACATGTGATGTTTTATGTGGATGAGAAAACAGTGAAATATAACACACGCTGAGTTCAAGTGTAGATTGTTGCAGTCTTTATACTAATCTCAGGGAGCTTACATCGATAACCTTTCTTACATGTATTTTTTGTTCAATCTGAATTAAATTGTTAATTCTCAACTTCTCTAATTTCGTGATGGTTAGTATCAATTATTATTTTTTATTGAATTCGAGATAAAATATTGAAAACATCTATTTTTGTTGATGATTCATTTAATGAGATTTTTTATTTATTAATATGTAATGTTTGGCCATATACGTACCTAGTGACTCTCAAATTAAAATTTGAGTTGTGTGAAGGCTGATTTCCTACAGCATGATATATGTTAAGAGGGCCATGTGGAGCAGTCTTTTTATTTTTATTTTCCAAATTTCACACAGCAACAACAAAAAAAATCCCTGGAAAATTATACAAAGGTTTTAATTAAATTAAATTATTATTTTTAAATGTGAAAAAGTCGCCATATTTGGAGCAGTTCTTTTTATCTTTTTTTCAATTTTCTCATGTTGCACCAAAAGTGGTGATCAGCCACAAGTAGATTTGACCAAATATGACTACAAAACAAATAGACATGTAGAAAATCTAGATTTTCTATTACATGTTGGCAAACCAGTAGAACATATGAGCTAAATATGGCGATTTCAAAATCAGAAGGCTAGAAATCTGCTCAACTTCTCCAAAAAAAATGTTGGTGCGGTGAACGCATTATTCATTTTTTCCTCAAAATGTGGTGATTTTATTGGAATTTTGTTTTCAAAAGTTTCCTTGACCATGTGGCAAGACGCTTCTTTTCTTCTTTTTTTTTTGGGGTGCAAAATGGCAAATTTTTGCCACCAAAACAATCACGGATTTGGATGAGGAAAAGTCAGTAGTCATATTTTGGACAATGAGTTCCTAGAGGTTGCCAAACAAATTGGGTTTCTCAAAAATTTCTACTTTCTTCTCTGACCTCTACCCAAAATTGGCTCATTTCTCTTCTGGAGGGTTGCCAGTCCACCTACTTGACAAAATTGAAAAAAAAAACAAAGTCCTGATGTGGGAAACCCAGCCATAGAAACAAACAAAGAAACAAATTCCAGACAAATTACAATGCTGACCAGTGGTAATGCAAATAAAAAGATGCCAAATAGATGGGCAAGATCAGGGATGTATAACTACCAAATTTGTATTACAAAGTAAGTGAAACAACAAAGAAGAAGGGCATGGGACGTGGTTTGTTAGTTTGCTTTCTTTTCATTAGGGGTGAGCAGGCTCCTCTGTAGTATATATATATAATATGAAATGGGGTTTTGATAACTAAAACTTGGATGTGAGAAACATGTTTGCAGCGTCACATACTGAGCATTGGTGGAGATGCTCTTAACCCAGTATGTACAGTGCTCAATTATTCAAACCCTGGGGCCAAACTACATGATGGGTGCCATGTAGCAATGATGCCCACAAAGTTCAGATCGAGTTTTTTTGTGTGTAGAGTAAAGCCTGAGGGTAAAACCTGGAATAATGGCCCTGCCAGGCAGAGCCAAGCACAGGTCCAAATCTGGTAAAGCCTACCCCCAAGGGCTTTACACCGCATTAAAAACTGCCAACCATTTAAAAACTAATTTCTTTTCCCATGAAAAGAAAATTATTACCATCTCTTTTCTTTTTCCCATTCCAGCTTTTTTTTTTCCTTTTCTTTGGATGCTGGGTTGGCCAACCAGCTCAAGCCAAGGATATCGCAAAAAATATCTCCAGGAATGTGGCCCCTAATGCGCAAAAAAGGGGCAAATTATTTGTTTACTTGGGCACTACTTATTCACCTCCATTCAGTGGCAAATCATCATAGTAGCAAATGTGGGAAAGTGATCAACATTTGTCCACTATAATTCTACTTTGGCATCCTTTTGGGAGTTTCTTCACCATCTCCACCTACATTATTTTTTACCATGTGTTGAGTAGTTTTTGGGGTGGTCTTTTTGGGCGGAAGAATTTTTTTTTCATATGTGGAGAAGAAGAGTCAGTGGAGGTGCTTTCATAAGTTTTTGGGCCAGTTTATTTGGTTGGCCGTTACTAGTTATAGACTGGAAAATTGTTAATTAACTGCATGGTCCTTTAGAGTAACCGAGTGTGTGGGTTTGGGGGGGGGGAGCAACCCCCTTTACTGGGAAGAGGAAATCAAGAAGTACATTGCAAGACATATTCCATACAATGGAGTCCCATTTGGTGCAAAAGATGTTCATGTGACACCACTGGGTGGTGAATTCCTCCTCAATTCTCCCTTCCATGCAGGGGATTTTTTTTCAATTTAGTGATGTAGCTCAAGTGATGATCATCCATAAGATGATTTAGCCAGATTTGGCTACAGACAAGATATGAAAGCACAAAAAAAACAGCATCCTTTTATATTCTTGGCTACCTATTGGAACTTATCATAAAAATCAGGCAATCTGGATTTTTATTTTTATTTTTGAAATATGGCGAATTTGGGTCATTTTTTTCATGGAAAATGCTTTGTATAGGTCAAGATCATATTTTTCAGGTTGAATTTTGGCAAAAGTTTGCCAGAAGAAGAGAGCACTGCTTCCATGAGGGGAGTTCTCTTACATTTGTCCTTTTCAGGGCTCTCCAGTGGCAAGGCCAACCTGCATTTAGGGGCTCAATTCTCAGTGGTGTATTTTGACAGGTGTACTTAATATTTAATAACAACTTAGTTTTCATTTTGTATTTTAGAGTGATGGGCAGTTTTAACAAATTCATTTCACATGGTGAGTTCAAATATTTTTTGACATTTCACACAAAATATGAACATCAAAGCACATCAAATTAGAAAGAATGAAAGAAAAGTATGAACTTCTTGAAATTAATTCAAACTAAGAATTCTTTAATTCTTCATGTTGCGTCACACTTCAAACACTGCCCTTCAATTAGTGTTTTCTTTCCAATTTTGAGATTTAGTTGAGGTGACAGTCATCCATAAACACATTTAGCCAAATTTGGCTATTAATAAAATATGCAAGGAATTTTATTTTTTACATACTTTTGATTGCCTATTTGAACCAAAGAAATTTGATGATTTAAATTGAAACATGTTTTATTTCTGTTGAATTGTATTGAAGAAATCATTGGAGTTGTGACCAAGACAATAGTTTTTTTTAAATTTTAAAATTGGAATTTTAAAAACCTTCACAAACATCTTCACTCAACCAGGCAGCAACGTTGCAGAATCAAGCTCTCAAGATATTAATTTAATTAATAATATGCTCATTTGGAATAAAGGCTTCAGTAACATATCATTTTAGGAGTTTGCATAATCAAAAAATTCTAAGATAACATTAATTTCTCTTTTTTATTTTTCATTTATTGCATCAATTTGTCAATTTTTTACATTTTCATTCATCTCTCAAAATGTACCCAAAAGTTGTATATATGTTGCATTTGATATCTCACAAAGACTCTTTAGTACCTTTCCAGGTTGTGGGTGTTTTTCTAGTGGTGTTGTATTTGATAAATTTTACTAAAATTTATATAATTTTAAAACTAATTTCCATGTAAGTTGTCTCTTGGAGATATTTATTAGATATTTATTATTTCACTTTCTAGAAATTGGAAAGTGTGTACTTCATTAATAGAATCCCATAATAATAAATGAAAGGTAAACTTATGACATGAGTGGAAAGAAATTTCCATTCGTTTCTTTATGAACTAAGGCATTACCACAATTCGGGAGGCTACCACTTCACATGATCCCTTATTTTGACAATGCCCTAGTCCTTGGGTTTTACCCTACATTTTGCAATCTATTTTTTTTTCTTTTTGAATATTTTGCCACCATTTTCAATAAGTAAGCCTAGGATTCCTTTGCCTCAAGCACCAACCACTTTGTCTTTGCCATAAACCATTGTGCCCAAAAATCCTTGGGAAAGAATGATCTATTCCCAAACTATTTTACCAATCAATTTGCTAACTTAGGGATGACTTCTGCCTCATCATCACAAATTAAAATATTGGGATTTTAATTACGATCAACTTATGGAATGTACATCAACACATGAGTTGTTTGAAATTTTTACAAATGCAAAATTACAATAGAAACATCACAACATCCTACAACTATGCAAATTATTTTCCACTAAACATATAGTCACCCTTTCTATCTTCCATGCACCATTTAGATTTAGTTGTCAAATGCAATGATGGATCAAATTTCTCAATGTTCATTCGGTTTGGATTTTCTTTTCTCCCACCATGAACACAACAAAACCAACCCCCAATGATATAAAACTCTTGTTGCATTCCTTTAGATTTGCTTAGTACAACATGATCCCATCTAAAAAGTTTTTGTGATTACCCATTTCAAAATTGATGAAATAAATCACCTTTCTATTAACAACTAGGTAACAATGAGCTTCTTTTGTGATCAAGAACATTCATATGCACTCCTAATACCCAATTCTTTCAAGATCAAGTTGCATTCCCAAAACCCTTAGCTTAAAGAATTTAATAATTTTCCATTATCAAGCTACTCTCTTGATCTTCCCAAATTGCCCAACCCCAATGTTTTAATATCTTTGCAAAAGCCTAGAGCTTCCAAAATTCACCATCATTAACTCATTCCTTTTTAGATCTTTATTGAACATGTGTTACAATAGGCAAGGAGATTTGTGTAATCAAAATCTTTGGTCACAGAATATGTTATCCAACGCCTTGAAAACACATTTTCTTTGCATTCTTAAGGACATTAAAATACAAAAATAAGAAACAAATGGTAGTCTTTCAAACCTAGTCTAGTCCTAGTCTAAACCTCACTAAACCTATGGCTGCCCTAAGTTGAAAACCCTAAACTGAATTACATATATATTGCTAAAGTGTAAGAAAGGCACCACATAGAAGCATATTGAGGCATCACATGTGCCTCATTAGTTAGGTTCATAAAAGATATGTAAATTGGCAAATTCATCTTTGGGTGATATCATTAGGAACATCACACCTTGATTTATTGGACCCATTGAACTTTTAAAAATTTGTAGGAAATACTTAAATAAATATTATCATAATTTTTTTTGATGAGTACATTTATTAAGTTTTACAAATTTTTAATTTTCAATAATATAAAAATTTGTGTATTTTGATGTTTATAATCATTGCATTTTTAAAAAGTTTTAGAAATGCAACACTAGTTTTTTCCTTGAAGTTTTTGGTTAAGAACACATATTTGAAACTTGATTTAGGAATTTTCTTGGGAATGTTTTCCTAAGATAATTTTGAAGTTTTTTTTAAAAAATTATTCGGCAATAAATCGAGTAAGTATATTTAGTTATGAATTTCCAAAGTTAAAAAATGTGATTCCAAAAAGGGTCATCATTATTAGGATTACAAATCCTTAAACAATTTCAATTTTTTAAATTCTAAAATAAACTTCAAGCCATACATTAAAGCATGCAATGGATAAACCAAAAAAAAAATTATAGTTGTGCAAACTTTTAAAGGAAAGGGCTTAGGAAAACGATTTGATCACTTTTGGTTTCTTTAACTATTCTTTGAAATGGTTCTTAGTTGTACCACCCAATGATGGCTTTGTCAAAATATAATGTTTTATTTTAAAGAGGGACAAAGGCCTTTTTTCATCTTCTCTTTTGCATTGTAACTTTGCCTTCTTGAAGTTTCTTTTTTGATTGTAGCTTGTTATTTATAATGTAAGAAGGTAAAGCTTTGGGATTGGTCGAAAGTTTTAAGGGTGGTTTAGATTTATCTTGTTTTCAAATTTTTTTTTAAAATGTTGAGTTTTTTCCTTTTTTTTTCTTTTTTTTTTTCCCTTTTTTA
>Ga0209208_10011456_pt1 | contig 11352 bp, 3 predicted proteins | sample S1TSphfallax_3_FD_187694 | JGI IMG/M metagenome (GOLD analysis project Ga0209208, IMG submission 187694) | Host-associated microbial communities from peat moss isolated from Minnesota, USA - S1T2_Fd - Sphagnum fallax MG (SPAdes) (version 2) | ecosystem: Host-associated > Plants > Peat moss >...
CTTTGCGCGTAGACCTCCGATTAAAATGAAGATTCAAGCAAAGTTGTAGTCTTCATCAAGAGATTTCCAACGGTATGTTGCATGTCACTTGCATGTGAGGAAATCAGGGTGATTCATGACTTTTAGTGGTCGACAGTCAAATTGCCAATTTGACTCCCAGCCCTTCTTTTGGCCATAACTTATGTTTCACGTGTCTAAATGGGTCATGCGAGCCCATTTTAAACATTTAGAATTTTCCAATGATATAAAAAACTCCTTAATCCAATGGGTTTTGACCCCTTTAAAATCGTTATTTAAAGATTCGAAAGTCCATTAGGACTTTAACCCCCAAAGTGGAAGCTCCCTTGGGAGTGTGAAGGTTCATTCCCTCACACTTTCCTACATTCCCGAGAACATGAGGTGTAACTCCCACGCTTCCTTCTTGGCCCACAACCTTGCAAGCCCTTGCTTTGGTTATGAGCCCAAGGCTAGGGTTGTGAGATTATGTAACTAACATGCAATTAGTTGTCGTTTACAAACTATCTTTATCATGTTTGTAACTACAAATTTGGTATTGTATAATTTTTGTGTTATACGGTTGTGTGTGTAATTAAAATGCAAATAAATGTGTACAACATGGACACGTGTCATGAAAATAATGGCCTAAACTTATACATACTTAAATTATTATATTTAATATATTTACATAGGCTATATATAATACTATTATGTACCTCTAGAATTAAAATTAATCGTGGCTAAATTAAGCCAAGTTAAACTAATTATGATTAAAATAAATTAAACTAAAATAAATTAGGTTAAATTAACCATACTTAAATTAAATTAGGCTAAAATAATTATGGTTTAATTTATCAGGCTAAACTGATTATGGTTAGATTAGATTAGATTAAATTATGTATGGTTAAATTAAGTTCCGCCAAATTAATTATGGCTAAATCAAGTTAAGCTAAATTATTTATGGTTAAACTAAATTAGATTATATTAATTATGGCTAAATTAGATTATGCTAAAAAAATTATGGCTAAAATAAATTAAATTAGGATAAATAAATATGGTTAAAATAAAATTATGCAAAACTATTTATGGCTTAAGTAAATTAGGCTAAATCTAACAATGGTTAAATTAAGTTAAGCTAAATGGATTACTGTAAAATTAGATTATGCTAAATTAAATTAAGTTAAAATAAATCATGCTTTAAATGTGTTTGATTTTATTTTATTTTGGAATATTTCAGAAAATGTAAATTTGATTAAACAAAAAATTATTCAAAATCAATTAATATGTTAATATTAAAATTTATTACAAATAACCATAATTATTAATTAAAATTTTATTATAATTATAGTGATAATCATATATATATATACTCAATAGCCATAATATATTTAAATTTTATTCTTTATGTAAATAGGCTACACAAAATAACCTACAAGTACACAAACATCTGAAGTTAATTACTAATTTAAGCTAGATAATAATATTAAAGTCATATTTTAATTGAGTAATCATAATTATTAAAAATACGTTATAATCATCTTTGAAGTGCAAAAGAAATGGAGTAATGAAAAAATAACAAGAAGAAAAATAAGAAAGATAAGCTTTCCAAGTTAACAAAACTTTTTTTTTTTTCTTTAGACCCCTCCTACTTTCAATCCTCATAACTTTCTTTTTTCTTATTCATTTTAAATGATTTAAAGTGTTATAGGAGTACCATGTAAAGTTGTAAAAATCACTTTGGAATTTTAATAGCAATAAACAACATAAAAAAAACTTTTTGGGTGTTCAATAGTTTTGTTTTTGAATTTTTGACCCCCTTTACTTTGGGGGGCCATAACTTTCTCATTTCTCATCTGTTTTCAACGATTCTTAATGTGTTAGATGCGCCAAAAGGAGGGCTTCAAGTTTTTTTTGGACACTATAAGCAAAAATTCCTTCCCCTCGCTGGTATACTCTAATACAATGGTTGCATGTAATGTGTAACTAGATTGGTACATGAGGTTTTCAATGGAATGTTTTAACCCATACCCTTTGGTTTCTAGTTCTATCTAGTTCATTATATAAGTAGGAGCAATAGCTACGTAGTAGCCAAATACCAAGTGCAATTGGGGATGAGTGAATGAAAAAATGTTGACCTTTATGAAATGGTTAAACCTAAAAATAAAATTGGATTATTTCAAACCTACCTATATAGCTTAAGCTTAGTTATTTTCAACCTACTTACATGCTTAAGTAAACTTATTTATTTAATAGGGTTTAATTATTACCTACCTACTTGAGCACCATGTGTCAACATTTTATTAGCCATAAATTGGATGACTTAATTTCATTAATTAATATTTAAAAATTAGAGATAGGTAGGCCTTGATTGCCACATGTCACCATATAATTGGTGTTTAAAATGAACACGTGACAAATGGTCAATGATGGTTCCATGGTGTGCCATGTGTCATCATCCTAGTGGTAGAAACTTTAGTGATTAAAATTAGTTCAATGAATTTTTAATTTTGAAAACATAGAAAAAACATATTAACATGTGTCCACAAGTTAGTTGTTTAATTTTTAAACATGTGTCATATTTTGATTAATTACATTGTAGTTGTAAAGATAATTGCACATAAGGTGCAATTACATTTGGATTGGTATGTATGGATGAACATGTATATTAACAGTGTATATACATGTTGCATAAGTAGTGTCACATGCAACTAAATGTCATGTGCAACTTGTCTTAGGCAACTACACAAATTTGTAGTTGCATGTGTCACATGTAATTGAATTTTAGTTACAAAACCCAAAAAATTTAGTAGTGCAAAACACATACGTAATTAGTTCATCACATTTTCAAGTTGGGTTTTTAGCCAACATAATGTCGATTTCTATATTGGACATGTTGGTGTCAATGTGAAATTTTAGATCCCACATTGGTGTAATCAAGATTGATGCGTCCACATAATGTTTAAGGTTTAGGGTGGATGGGAAGTATCCACATAAACCTCCCATGCATGTTAACATTTGGGAGTGCATTTAAAAACTTTCGATTTTTTGTAACAATTTGGTGATTTGGGCCATGAGGAAAATGAAGTTCTAAATAAAACAACAATAAAACTGGGCCATGTTGTTGAAAACATGAATGTTCTTGGCAGTTTTTAATTTTGACATGTTGGCTATGGCTGCAATCTTCTTAGGATCTGGTAGCTTCCCTTCTTTAGACACAATGTAGTTAAATATGACACCAAAAAATAGTTTGTTGGTAGGTTGGGGGCATGTTATTTAATTTAAAAGACATGACTAACCACACAAAAGTGCCTCATTCGGTGATGAAGGTTGTTTTGTATTGATCTTCCGATGCTGTCATGATTTAATGGTAATCAAAAAATCCATTCAAAAATGAGTATATTTTGTGTTCATCTACCATATCTAAGACTTCTTTTGTAAATGGTAGAGGATATGGATCCTTTTTCATGGTTGCATTTAATATCTTGAAATTGACACAAATGCATAGTTTACCAATTTTTTTGAGGACCACCACAATGGGCGAAAGCCAAGTTCCATCACAACAATGAATCTTCTAGTAAAGATTTTTTCTAGATCCTATTTGATCATAGCTACATAATTGGGATTGATTCGATACTGGTTTTGATGGGAAAAGAATATCATTGTATCTAGTTCAATCAATGTTGAGCAATGTGAAGAGATACTCCTTTGAAATCCTTGTAGGACCATGAGAAGACATCCTTATAGTTTTTTTGGAACAAAGATTTTGCTTTTGTAGCTGTCAAAAGGTCGAGATTAGTGTCGAACTTCACCAACTGTGATTTGGTAGGAGTGTCTAAATTCGAATCTAGACATCTTCTTGTAACATCTACCTAGCAATTTTCAAATCTTGCACCTAAAAATGTGTGGGGACTTCATCTATTGGAATTTCCCCCTTTCTGAACTAAATTCTGGAACAATGTAGGACACAAGGTGTGCCCGGTTCCAATAAAGTAATTATTTGAATGGTGAACAATTTTGGTTCTCCCTAGAGGAGAATTTCCTCCTCCTCACTTGTGATGGCATTGACAAAATCATAGTAGAGAAGAACTTTTTGGTTTCTTGGTATCCTGTCCTCAATTGACCGTTGATTTGGAGTCTTATTTTACTGCACTTTTACATTTGTTTAGAAGATAAATAGTACACATGATGTGCATATTTACCATCATCAATTATTTTGCTTCTCCAGCTACCATATCTACATGTGCATGTCCTTTTTATAAAAAAATTCAAATTCTCCCACAAGCAATTATGAAGCAAAGTTGAGCTAACAGTTGTTGCCATGGGTCAACCATCTAAGATAATACTTAAATGGTGATGTAACTCTCCCATCAATTTGTGTATTGGTGAACAATGAACATTAACAAGACTGAATGGAAATAACTCTCCAAGAGAATTGGTGAACATTGGAATGTAGTCGAGGAGTAAACTAGTAAACCCATGCATATTCATGTTGTTGTGGAAGAAGCCTAGCACGTTCAAAAGCCCACATTGTCCTATTCAATGGAAGGGGAGAAGGCATCATACACCATGTTCCACAGTTAGTGCCCTAGCCATTAGCCTACACGGAAAAAGGCAACGAACACTCAAGGTAAGCGACAAAATTCTCACAACCAATGAGCTGAGGCAGCCTGGACGAAGGGGCCCAATCTTTTTCTTTTTTCGGTGGTTGGGGAAGGGTGGGGTGTTGGATTTTTTGGATTATTGTTGTTCCCAATGTATTCCCCCAGTTCTCAATATATTCACCCATTTCCCAATATGTTTCCCAACATGTTCCAAATCGCACCTCACTTCATCTTTCTGACGTTACAATGCTAGATGCTGCAAAATTGAAAAAGGCTTGTGATAATTCAAGTTTCAACATCATTTCAACATCTGCGAACAAATATTTGAGATTTGACTTTGCATGAGGATTGTCATGTAATCATCATCTAAATTTTAGCAAACAAAGAAAAATGTGCATTTAACACTTACAAACTTATTTGACAATGCGTATGTTGATTGCACATGTGCATGTAAATTGTTCAATTGATATGAATTTAAATGTTTCCATATTCAATTCGACATGTTTTGATGCGATATTTCAAAGAACTGTCCACCTCATCCCCATCACATCAGGTCTAAAGAAGAATTAGAGGTCGAAATTAGACAGTCAAAGTTAAAAACCAAATATGTCCATTTCCTATTTCTAAAAACCACCTCAAAATAATTCCCATCAGATCAAGTTCGAAGAAGAAAAAATTCTGAAAGTAGACAAAATAATTTATGTTGATTCACTGAAAATTTTATCCACATAAATCATTACAAATTTTAAATTATAGGAATGATTAAGCCCAGGTCAATCATTATAAATCCATCTGAATTAAACATAAAAATCCATACATACACAAAAACACTGCAAGGTCATATTTATAAAAGCACTGGTACACAAGAAGCATAGCAACTCATAGATCACATCATTGATGGTGTTCAACGGGTTTTCTATCCGGAGCAAACTATGCAACAACCATCATGGCCATACATGTGCAATACTGCCCACCATGAGATCACGAAGTGGGTGATCAGCAGTTTGAGCTTTTACATAGCCAGTCTTGTCTCACACTGATCTTCTGCAGCGATTCTAGCAGCTGCAGTACGATCTGTAGAGCCGGTTATTACAATTGTAGAAATATTCAGATCTCCCTTTTGAGACAGTTCCTGGTCATGGATTTTTTGGCTCTTCATCATCTCCGCTGCTTAGAGCAAGCTAGCTTTTGTGTGATTCAATCTAGCTAGCTCTTGCATCTTCTGCTCTTGCGGGCGACGATCTAGGCGTCAGATTCACACGATCCAAACGAAGTCGGTTTGCACGGTTTGCGTGGGAGCACGATCTTGCCAGTGCACTCGTATTCTCCTGGAGAAGGAACATTATCATCTCCGCAATCGATGACCTCCTTTTCGTCTGGGGAATAGCAGATCAGCGCCTCGTACAATTGTAGCTCTCCAGTTGCACTGTTACTGTTGCAACGGACGCGTACTTTGTGACCAACCGCAAGGCTCAAAGCTTTCTGAAAATCATCCTGGGTGTATTTTCCTCCAGGCACGATACCTGCAAAAAATCATTAAGGAGTACGATTGTTGAATGGGCATATTACATACTTGGGGCCGTATACATAACTTCATAAGATTAATCTTCAAGAGCAACTACTCAAGTCCGATTTTATAACATCTAATATAACTTCACCTTGATGCTGCACTGCATCGAACCTTTTAGAATTGTCGAATATGTATGTCATGCAGAGATTTAGCACTAATAGCAAAATGATTTGTCCATCCAGTTTCTTGTGACAAAGAAGGAAACGTCGTCGTACCTTTCTCAAGAAGAGCGACTGTAAATTCCGGCTGGAAGAGTTTGATGGCTAGTGTGAACCATGCTGACTGACTTAAGCCGGAGCATCTTCCGTACACGTTCCACATTAGCTTCCAGTACTGAACGTTGGTGTACGAGCAGTTCAACGACGGCCAGTAAAGGTTACTGTAGGCTAGAACCTCCGCCGACAACTGACAGTTTTTGTCCACAGAAACGACACCCAGCGCTTCTCACAGTCAATTCCTAAGAACCACGATGCACTACTATGTCCCACCATTTTTCTAGAAAGTCTAAAATCGCTGACATGAAATTACGTTCTTGCAAATTTCAAAGAAGTTGAAAACTCAAGAAGATTGGCATCATGAGCATGATCTCAGTACTAGCAAGGGACTTTATAATGGATCCAGCCTCTAAACCACACTGTGAACGGAGTGGGAACTCATTGGCGAAGTGTACCTCCTTCTCGTTAAATAAAGGACCGTTGCATTTGGTTTCAAATTCTCTTTTGCTGTTAATCGTCCAGATTGCATTGATGAGGAAATCTGGTGCTAGGTAAGGCGATAAGCAGCATGATTGTTGTTTCTTGGGGCAGCAGTACGAGTATCCCCACTGCAAAATGACAAGAGTACAAACTGCTCAGATACATAACAATTGCATAAAAGCCTTGGCGTGATCATTCTAGGATTTACCATCACACTTAACCATGTTGGTGGATTGTATAAAGGCAGATGACACTTGAGATTAATTCACTTATGTTTTGCGAGTGAAGTTTGTGAGTCGGCGCTTGGCGAAACTTGACACAAACACATATTAGAGCGAATGTAAAACGCACAGACAAACACTCATTGTTCTTGACCCGGCTGCAAATGTAAAGGTGAAATTGAGAAGGCGACATGCAGGGCTGTATGATTTTGCTAGTTGGAAAGCTTTTGAGCACATTAAACTTGAGGGTGTGATGGGTGATGGATCAACAATGTACATAACAAAAAGTTCAATTTCTGTGCGGCCCGCCTCGTATCTTCTCTCTAAGCATGTCGCGCTCTATATAATTTTGTTGAAACTTCAAACAGTGTATAGCTGAAAGTGACAATAAGGCGTTTGAAATATACCTGCATCACGAGTATCGATATATTCTTCTCAGCTGTTGCCGTTGGCATCGAGATTACTTGGGAATCCTTGAAGTTTCCATTTTCCCATGCCGTCACCACAGTGAGCATGCAGATCACTCCGAACAGAATCGGTATCACCAGCTTCGACGCCATCTCGTCACCTTTTCTGCGACTTCTCTTTGGAATCTGCATATGATCCAAAAATGCAATCCTTGTGAATTTCCAAAACACATGAGGATTAGGAACTGAAAAACCGAGTCCTAGTTTGGACCGACTCGTCAATTAACTGGGCTATGTTTTGGGAGTGGCAGATCGCAAGAGAAAGTCGATCAGTTTGAAAGCCACAAAAATCCCCATCTGGTAGGTAAGCTATAGAAGAAAGCTCTCCTGCCTGGGTATGGACATCCGGTAGGACAGTGGACTGTACAAGATTTCTTCCATAGCTGCACTTGCGTCTCTTAAAGAATAATATATCACGGTTCCCAACCGTTGACAGGACATGCAATCCACACATTAGTATATCACATGACAGAATTGCATGTGTGTACTTCATGCCGAGTCAAGTTCGGTTGTCTTGCTGATTGCAAGAAATATAAGGCTGCAATGTTCTTGGGAATCAAAATCGGAAGATGTCCTAAACTGGAACCCTGAATTGCATCTGATAGTAGCTTGCGACTAGACCTGCACATACAATCGCATGAGCGGGCCCTGTGACACTCTAGTACATAGTGATCTCCATGGACCGTGAATTTAGCGGATTTCTAGTGTCTACGCGTTTTGTTGCTGTATCCATCGACCTCGAAACACAACTCTCAAAATTCTCCCTCACACACACTGGGTATGGAGGGTGCGCACGGTGGAGAAATCTAGTATGTGATCTGCATAGATCCTGAATGTAACGGATTGCTAGTCTCAATGCATTTGGTTCCTGTATATCCATTGACCACCGCGAAACACAAGTTTTGTCAAAAGTTTGAGAGAAAGGCCTCCCGTAAGCTCTAACTAGCGGCCGAGCTCAAGCTCTAGCATGGACGAGAAATGAAACAATGCCAAGAGATCAGTAATGAGATGCGGTACAACTAGGATTCATGAGAGGAGAGGGAGAGGGAGAGATAAAGGGAGTAGGCAAGTCTCACCTATTGAGAGAAAACAAAAGGAACAACGTTTCAGAAACAGGAAAGAACTTGAAGTTCTAGTGTTGCACACTGAGCTGAATATGATTTACGATCCACTCCTACCCACTCTTTATGCCTTTCAAGAAGGCCAGGGTGAAGCAGCACCCACGTTGATACCTTTACCTTTTTGAATGAGGCCTCTTAGTGACCATATTAAGCCCAAAAAATGTTAGATTTAAACTCAGAGACCCTGATTCAATCGTAGCATAGGATGTTTGTGATATTTAGAAATAATTTAAAAGAATTTTAGGATTTTTACCATGGTACCAACGTTGGTACCGGTTTCAGCCTTTGTCCTATCTGCTCCTCGCATTGGACCCTCAGTGCAATTACGAGAGGTAGGCACTCTCAATTCCCGTGACTACAAAAGCTGATCGATTCATTGGCTGAAACTTGATATTTGAGCGCTCTCAAGTTGGCACATCTTCATGCATGCCCATCTTACACCAGATGCTTGCATCAGATCCGTTCGTCCAAAAATCTAGATTGAAAGCAATGATGCAGAATTATAGAAACTCTTTTCAGCATTTCCAAATCCATCCCTGCTGCGCGCGCAGCGCGTCGACGGCCCCACTTCCGCGGTCGGCTCTTGAAGGTACCAAGTCTAGTTCCTGGATTACATTGCCGTGCAGGTAGGTCAACGTCAGCATTTTCAGTTTTACGGGAAAAAAAATGAAAGAAATCTAGTGTCTATAATTGCAGATAATTAATTGATCTGGGTTTAATTATGTTTTTCTTTTACAAAGTTCAAATCATGATGATCAATCCGCAAAATGATGATTTTGTTAAAAAGTTTTCTAATTTCTGGAGTAATATGGACACCTTTTCCAAAAAAAATTGACAAAAATATGACTGAAATCCTATTTAACGATTTGATATTAAGTAATTAGAGCTTAAGTATGAAAATTTATTGCATGATAACTTGAAATGATTATTTCTTTCTTTAATCTTATTTCCCATTTCTGGAGTTTGGAGGTTTTGCAAAATTTGTGATAACAATTTACTGAGACTCTAAATGTTCCTATAAATAAATCTAGTTTGATTGTGATGCATGATGATCTAAAATGATCTGATTTCATACATAAGATTTCTAATTTATGGAATTTGTGGGTTTTGCAAAAATTGGTGGTTATAACAACATTTGCTGAAAATTCTAATCAACAATTTCCAAATGGTAGAAGAAATGTTTACTGGAGTTCAGCTCAAACTGTAATGTAGCAGATGATGACATTCTAAATGGCACGTGATCTGTGTGCATACCTTTTCACAGCTTTCTATGAAATCCTCCCGTACATGATTCTTATATCTAAAAGCATACACGAATGACTATACTATGGTCCAACAAACATATCAATTAAGCTACAACAGTCTCTGACTGATAGTATTATTATATGTTCAAGCATATGCCTGGATATGCACTAGAATCTTTTTCCTAATATTGCCAATGAACACGTTTTGGCATCCTTACAAGTCACAGTATGGGCTAGGAGGGAATCAAAACAAATTATGGCTGCAATGGTACCATGAAATTGTTTTATAAAAAAATCGTCATGAAAAAACCTCACGTATTAAAAATATCCATAAAGTCAGCCTCACATTCACAGGGGGTCCCATACCCTGTTTTTATTTTGATACTTAGTTCCTAATTGTCCTTGAAGTCAGCCTGACTGTGTAGGCCATCTTTTTCCTAAGATTGCCAATGAACACACATTTTGACATCCTTACAAGTCACAGTATGGGCTAGCAAAAACAAATTTGGACTGCCAATACAGTAAAAGATACGCTGAAACGCAGGAATGCACCAAAATCGATGCATTTCTCGGTTTCGTCCTGTCTTTATTTCCTTTGTGTGTCTTCATCCTGTATTCTTGACTGTGCCCTGTATTTTCAACAAACACAGGGTACTTAGCCTGTGAAATGGACACTTTATACGGATATCTTTATTGTGTAAACAAACACTTTGTAAAGAAGCTATCTGGACTGAAAGCAGCCATAATGTACATGCCCGGACCTGAGGGTTAATGTGAGGATCTGAATTGAAAGTAGCTATGCTAGGATTATCTCCAAGGTTCCCCCTCCTAAACTCCGTAGCCTACTTATGTTACTCCACCTGCAGTTTCACATGTCCTGTTTTCATTCCAACTTTTTTTTTCCATCTCCATTTTTGGCAAAACTTGGGTCCAGTGTCTTCAGTTTGGGTGCTTTATGGCTAACTCCACTCTATTAAAAAGGATTTGCAACCAAGTTTGGGGTTATTGTTCAGGTTCCAGTAAGAGGCTGCTTTCACATGTCAATTCCACTTATTGAAAATAGACTTATTGAAAACAAATTCCAAGGCACATAACAATGCCCCCACATTGTGGGCAAATAAAGTGGATCCTGTTCCCACAAACCACACAAGCATTAGCTCCACCCCTAAGATTGAATGAACTTGGGGAGAACATGGAATCCAACTGCTCACATCACTTCTTTGATGGGTTTGAGTTTCACACTTGCCAAACAGTGCTTTGGATGTGCCGACTCTTTGATGTAGTAATTTGCTTGCTAGCTAGATGTGCGGGAAGATCGATCACTATTTTTTGATAGTTTTTTTCATGGTGCATGGCGATCATTCATGTGTTGTATTGGCTGCAAAATTGGCACTAAATGGATATGTGAGAGTCATATGCTTACTTTGAGGTCACTT
>Ga0209208_10011457_pt1 | contig 11352 bp, 4 predicted proteins | sample S1TSphfallax_3_FD_187694 | JGI IMG/M metagenome (GOLD analysis project Ga0209208, IMG submission 187694) | Host-associated microbial communities from peat moss isolated from Minnesota, USA - S1T2_Fd - Sphagnum fallax MG (SPAdes) (version 2) | ecosystem: Host-associated > Plants > Peat moss >...
GCAGCAGCAGCGGAGAGTTACGTTTCGACTCCGTCTGGCAATGACACTGACAATACCTCCCCCGGTGCTGCTGCGGCTGCTGCTTTCTACCGAGAAGGTTTGTGTCTCCTTTTTTTTTTTTTTTTTTCGTTTTGTTGCTTTTAGCGAACTAGAAACCGCTTCGCTGCGCAAATTCATGGATAACTTATAGCTTTACCATTTGTTGATTGTGTTTTCATGTTACTAGTCCTCTCTTGGAAGCAACCTTATATGACACGAGGTTTAAGCACTCTGGTTTTCTTAGGTTCATTTCATTATGTCTGAAGAAGTTCCATCATCATCTCTGAAGCTCTCGCTTCTTACATAGCCTTTTTTCTTGTGCGACGATCGTGGTTCTTCATCCGTGTTTTGCTTTTTATAATGGCTGCTACTTATTTTAGGGCACCGTCGGTCCTTCGATTGGCAGGAATCTTTGTAAATCAGATACTCACTCACAGAGGAACATAGAACTGTTTTGAATTGATAATGTAGTAAGTGATGTCGGTGTGAGTCTGATCATACAGGAGACATAAGGGAAGGAGGTTCCAAGATTCAAGCAGAGCAGATCAGCAAGGAAGCGCCACTGCAGGGAACAAACAATTACGCCTCTCTACTTTCAAGCCCTGGACCAAGTTCCATTCCTAGTCCTTCCTTCAAGGAAAAGCTCTCTAATGACGTCGTGCATTCCCTCTCAAGTGATTTCTCAGTGTTCGTTTCCCAGCCTTTGAGAAGACTTGAGGGCAACCCTGTACAGTTCATTATGTGCCCTCCATCTCCTGGATCAGAGTCCTCCCAGATTTTGGATGTGAAAAATGTAGAGAATGCTTCTCCTGTTGTGGCAGTCTCAAGCATGCCAGAAGAGTCCTTATTATTGCAAAGCTTTAGCCGACTGGTGTCACTGCAGGACCTTAAAGACGTGATGGCATATAAAAGGCCTGAGACAGAGGCATCCACTCCTCCTGGCATTGATTTGTCAGACTCTTCTTCTGCAAGGAATTTTGTGGAGCATGCGCAAGTGATGTCCATTGTGAAAGCAGAGCAAAAAGAGTCAAGCAACTATAATCTACTTCCAAAAAAGGGGAGTGCTGTAAGTCCTGCTGTGCCAAGAATTCATTCCCTTGAGGCAAAGAAAAGTGAAAATGCTCAAGCCGGGATGATCAGAGAGTCTCCACCTGTTGGAATGGCAAGGCGAAAACTTAAACACACAGATGTGGAAAGCACAGAAGTGGCTGCATTGAAAAGACTGGGGGGAGCACATGTCACAGGGCCAAGGCAAATCCCTGTTGGAAAGGGTCCAAAGAGAGCATCATCACCAGGCAATGCAGGGTCATCACAATCACAACCTCAGTCTACTGGGAAACCATTACATTGGAAGGCTGTGCCAGGGCTGCGAAGCAAAGAAGGTTTAGTCTCTCCACATAGGGGAGTCCCAAGCATAGGATCCACTGGAGATAGACTTCTTGGGAGTCCTCACTCATGGCCAGGACCAGAATCAACCTTGCTTGGTTCTCCTTTTCAAGCTCCCTCAATGTCTAGGGTTGAGAGTATGGCTGGTCAAGGGATAAGGAATGCTTGTACATTTCCAAAGACTAAAGTGTTTCCTGAGCATTGGTCCCCTCAAGAAGTGAGCAAGGCTATGGAGGTGGGATCCTGACATTTCAGTTCTCAGATTTTTTTGATTTCTCAAAGGTGCTAGGCTGTTGCATGCTTTCCCAGGGTTGTAGTCATGCTCAGAGTTATTTATACCTTCAGCAGAAGGCTTGTGAGAATGTCTTTTTGGAGGTATGTCTAAAGTTTGCCCATGTCTCATGCTTTGCAGGCTGGACAAGTGTTCAAGGCATGTTTCCGGATCAATTCTCACAACCGCAGTGAGGTGACTGTGGTGTCTGTTTTGCAATCTTTACTGTAATGATCAGGCCTTTAGATTATATTCTTCTCTCTTGTGCTTCACCTTTTTTTAGGTTGAATGACTCTTGCATAACATGAGCAATGGAGTTGTGTAGTTGACTCTTCTGGGTTTCTATCTTGTGCAGGCATATGTGACAATTGAAGGCATCCCTTTGGACATTCTCATTTATGGAGTTGCAGCCCAAAATCGAGCAGTACATTTTCACAACATGCCCTTTCTTTTCCTGAATTTTATTTGAGCCAGTTGCATCAGAAATCCAAAGGAGCTCAATCCCATATGAGAAGATCAATTTGAGTCCTTCCTCTTCCAAGAGTTTCACACATCAAGCGATGATTCTGGGTGCAGATGGAAGGAGATTTTGTAGCTATCACATTGGAGCCAACATCATCATGGCCCAGGCTCAAGGGATCTCTTAACAAGCAGGCCAACAGTGAGTCTAGCTCTTCCAAGCAGGGTGCAATGGAGTCTGGGAAAACTATCAACATAGATGCCCATTCTTCACAGGAAATTGTTGTTGACCACACTGAAGCACAATTTCAGGATATAGATGCTGGAGCAAATGCCAGAGTTTTGCATGAGGGAGAGATGACTTTGGAAGCTCATCATCAACACTTTGTGCAGGACACAGCTAATAGCAATCAAATGCACATGAAGCAAGAGACTCATGTGCTCCCAATCGAAGTGTCATGTGATGACAGTAGTCAAGCCTTTGAAAAGCATACAGAAGGATCCTCTAATACTGTCATTCAAATCTTGAAACTACAAGGCAGTGGATTGACTCCAGTTGTGGACTTGCAGAGTTTGGCACAATCAAATGTGGAGAAGGAAGAGGGGTCTCACCCTAGACCAGGCAAGGTTGCAACGGCCATTACCAGCCTTGCATTGCTTGTCATGTCATGTCCTGGAAGAAGGCCTACAGGGAAAGTTGTTGCGATTCTTGAAAAGTCTCCTCGGCGGGAAAGTGTGGTAGGGTTTCTTGAGGCACTGCAGCACTCTGGTAACAAACCCAGTAGGAGAGGACAGCAGGAAAACCACTCACAAAGGAAAAGAAGTTTGGGCACAATGCTTTTGGTGCCTGTGGACAACCGGTATCCTAAGATGCTTGTGTTTTCTGCTTGCTTGCCAGATGATTTATATGAGCGACTCAAGGAAGGTGATGCCACAATGCTGACAGAGCTTGTTGCTGCCCAGGTAGATGAATGGCATTCTGACAGCCATCTTCCAAATGCAGTTGTAAAAAGGAGCTTGGGACAAGGAGGGCAGATTGAGGCCCAGTTAAAGGCAATATTGTTTGAGCATGGGGTCGATAGTGCAGCATTCTCACAAGAGTCACTAGATTGCCTTCCCAAAATACCCTGGAAGATCTCCCCACGTGAAATAAAGAGGAGAGTAGACTTGCGGGGCCAGCGCATCTTCTCAATTGATCCGCCCACAGCAAAAGACTTAGATGATGCACTCTCCTTTGAATGCTTAGAGAATGGGGTGGTCAGAGTTGGTGTGCATATTGCAGATGTGTCTTACTTTGTTAGCCCCAACACTGCACTTGACAAAGAGGCTCAGTCTAGGTCAACAAGTGTCTACCTTGAGCAGCAAGTTGTTCCAATGTTGCCACACCTTCTTTGTGAAGAGCTATGTTCTTTGAACCCTGGGGTTGATCGGTTAGCATTCTCTATTATCTGGAGCATAAGCCCAGCAGGTGATATTCTAGACCAGTGGATTGGCAAAACGGTAATCCAGTCATGTGTGAAGCTTACATATGGACATGCACAAAACATGATCGATGGGGTTTCCACAGATCTGGAAGAAGTGCAGGCCCCCAGAGATATGCAGGAAACTGAGTCATCATTACCAAAAGTTCATGGCAAGCATACTTGGCAAGAGGTAGTGGCTGATGTCCAAGCACTGTATAATGTGGCAAAGAAACTACGAGATGGTCGTTTTGAAAAAGGGGCACTGAAACTCAACAACTCCAAGCTCATGTTTTCACTTGATGAAGATGGGGCTCCATATGAGAGCACCATGTTCAAAACAAAAGATTCAAATTTTGTTGTTGAAGAGTTCATGCTTTTGGCCAACATGAGTGTAGCTCGTGTGATTTCAGATGCTTTTCCAGACAGTGCTCTATTGCGGAGACATCCAGAGCCTAACATGCGGAAGCTGAAGGAGTTTGAAGATTTTTGTGACAAGAATGGGTTTGAGCTGAATGCATCGTCTTCAGGTGCTCTGCACATCTCACTGGAGAAAATGCAAGAGCGTTTTAAACATGACCCTGCAGTTTTCAACATTTTGATGTTGTTAGCCACCAAGCCCATGCAGCTGGCAAAGTACTTCTGCACTGGAGAGTTAAAAGACAAAGAGGAAGAATGGAGTCACTATGCTCTTGCAACACCCCTCTACACACATTTCACATCACCGATTCGTAGGTACCCAGACATTTTAGTTCACCGCATGTTAGCTGCAGCTCTGGAGGCAGAGGAGGTGATAATTCAGGGTGAAAGCTCTCTACCCGGCAGCAGAGGTAAAAGTTCTCAGGCACTGTCTTTGGGTCAGAGCAACCAGTTGGCCGGCAAGTGCTTTTCAGGTGCCAAGGCAACTAAGGAAGCAACTTTTATGCCATCTGCTCAGCAGGCACTGGCTTCAGCTGCAATCAAGCACAAGCTTCCTGGAATTGCAGATCTTGCTGTCATAGCTACACACTGCAATGAAAGGAAGTTGGCCAGCCGGAATGTAAAGGATGCGAGCGATAAGCTGTATCTCTGGACCATGTTGAAAAAGAAACAGGTATATTCTTTGTATAGCCTGATTTTCAGGGCCATTCCTGGTTCATGGTATCACAACTTGAGTTTGTCTTTCAGTGCTGGGCATCAATATGCATGAATTGCTATTATGGAAGGTGGTCATGCTGGAATTGGAAGAACAGTGAGTAAGAAGTAGAAGAACCAGCATGATTCTAGCATTGTAGAGAGATGTATATAATCCACAACTGATAAGTTGTGTCCCCATGTCTTGTATTTTCAGGGTTTGCTTTCAGATGCTAGGGTACTGGCATTGGGCTCAAAGTTCATGTCCCTTTATATCTGCAAAGTTGCTGTAAGTATGATCTCTCAGTCTCTCTGCCAGATCCAGATGGTCGTGGAGATTCTTTGATAGAAGTTCTCATGTATTGTCTTTGTTACTGGGGAGCTTTGTTGGCTGAATTATCTAGGACACATATCTGGAAGTGTTGAATTGCTTTACTATGAAGTCATTGCATGATATGCTTAATGAACAGCAGTGGTGAAATCTGCAGATGGAGCGGCGGATATACTATGAGGAAATAGAAGGAGTGAATGCAGAGTGGTTTGCGGCAACAGGGACACTTGTCCTTGACATCTCTCCACCAACTGTTCCCAAAAAATGGTCAAATGACAGCAAACCTGGAAGGCAGCAAAGAACAGTGGCTGACATAGCTACAGTTGTGAATCCAACAGACAGTATTGGCAGTAGTCCAGAGGAAGAGTCTTATGAGGACATTATTCGTGAAGTAGAGGAGAGGTTGGCTGGAAAGATATACACAGATGATATCTCAGCAAATGTTTTCTTGGGTGAAAATCATCTCTCAAGTGAGGTCAAGGTAGAACCTGCTGTCTTACCCTTAACTTTGCGATTATTCTCCATGGTTCCAGTCTCCTTGCATGCAGCTGGAGGTGGCAATCAACCTCTAGAGATCACAGTGAAACTGTACATCAGTTCCTATGCCACTGCCTAGCAGAGGCTTTTGATTCACCCTATTTCAGCTGTTGGATTGTCTTGTGTTTTTTCTTTGGGGTGACAATTACTGTTGGGATGTGTGTTTATGCCTTGAAATGTTTAGCAGCCACCTCAACTGCCATGCCTTCCATCATAGGTCAATTGTAGCTTACCAGCTTTAGATCTTCCTTCAATGCACACTGCTTTACTGTCAGATTACTAGTTGTGTTTTGGCTTGTTTATATGGCTTTCCATCTGCATAGAGATGTTTTACATCTTGCCTCTTGACCAGTGTTCTTGGGTTCTTGGGTTCTTGTTAAAGGCAATACCAAAGTTTTGGAAAAATAGTATTGCCTTGTGGAAAGACTGAAAAGTTGGCATGCCGAAATTTGAAGTTTATTTTGCACATTTGATCATAATTCTGTGATGACATGTTGCTTCCTTACCTGGTTCCTTCATCTTCTGTGTCTTTGATATTTGATTAATGTCATGTTTTGTTTTCAAGTGGAATCTATGTACCATTTAACTGAGGATTTGATCATTTCTGTTTTAGTGGACAAAAGATCTAAGAATCCTTGACGATGCATTAAAGCTTTTTGTAAAAGAAGGAAAAAGTATGCAGTAGGAAATTAAAAGTATTCCTTGCAAAAAGCACACAGAGCTTGAAATGGGTATGAAATTGCTTTCATTCCCACTAGTGCTAAAACAAGTTTTACCCTGTATGCAAAATCATGTGCAATAAATGAAAGGCAAGGGTGAACATACACTGATACCTTTACCTTCTTGATTTAAGGCCTTTTAGAGCTCATAATTAATGGAAGAAATGTTAAATTGTGATTCCCAGTCCCCAGATTTAGTCTGGGGATGGGATGTTTATAATGTTTGGAAGTAACCTATAATAGAATTGGGGTTAGGACCAAAGAAGATGGAGGAGCTGTTGGTCTAAATAATGCTTTACTTCATGTAGTAAGCCTTTATCCCCAAACTTTATTTCATTATTGCCTCATGCGTTTTTATGTCACAATGAACTTATGATTCCAAACCTGGCAACCAAGTGGAGCTTCATTTGGTTAAATGTTAAAACAGAATTCACCTTGCACTTACTTGTCTTCTCACCTAGTACACATGAGATATTAGTCTCAATTGATGAACACCCAATTGTGATTACCTTTGTATCGTGGTCCTCAAAACACTGATGAATCTGGAAGCCTTGATGAATAATTTTCTTAGTGATTCCCAAAATGCCAAAAAGTTGTGCACATGGGAAGATAACCCCCCTTTGATGGGCATCAAATCTTACAAAATTTCTTTTTAGCACTTTCCCATCATTATGGCCATATGCTACAAGTAGTGCACCCTTGGCAAGTCACTGCACATGGTGACCACCAAGTCATAACAATTTTAAGCAACCCACAAAACTTCCCATCAATGGGTTCTCCTGCAATGAACAGATGGAAGGTTACAAGGGGTGAGAGACTAAGGAAACAAGGGAGCAAGGGCTAAAGTGGGGGAAGAGAAAAAAGATTGGGGAACTCAAGGTTTGGAGAGGTGCTTTGAATACTGCTTCTCTTGAATAGCATTATCAAACTCTAATGCTATTCAAGAGAAGCAGCCCAAAAAAAACAAACAGCTCTCCCCTTCAAAAGAGTGAAGGCAGTGCAAAGCCTAGAACATAAAAGCTCAAACTATTTCTCTTACTAGACAAGCCTGAGAGTATGCAAACTGGTTTCAAACCTTGAGGTAGGACAAAAACTAAAATATCATCTACAAAACCTCTTGCTAAGTCCTTACCAAGGTTCACAGAGAAAGAAAAACTAGACAGGAACTAGACTTATCGATCCTGAAAACAAAACCCATAGAAGAAGAGGTAGTAGTTAGCTAAAAGGATTGCACAATTGGCACTCCAATGGGATACTAATTAGAAAACCCAACCCACAACCAAGAAGATTCATCATCATGAGCTTCACTGATTCAATAAATTGATGGTTTCATCTACTCCAGAGGAGGCTTAAAAAACCCAACCCACAACCAAGAACACCTGCACCAAATGCCATTAGTGCACCTAACATTGCTGATAGGTCCCAAATAGCTAAAACTCTAAGCACGATGTAATCTGACTATCTAACCTATCAACCACATCCCCAGAATTATGCTAGCCTCAAAGCCAACCCCTTGTACAGTTAAACTATCTGTTAATCATTCAACAGCAGAGCATCCTTGTATAATAGTGGTTGAACAGGAATGGGTCTGTGCAGTCTATTTAGCACCTAAATCCCAACTGATCACATTCTGTCGTTGAAACACAGTTCTTCATCTAGACCTTCACTGAGTAACAAATCAAAAGTTGCCCTCTATTGGAATGCCTTCGAGACACATCATATGTGTATTCCATAAACTGCTCAGGTCTAAGCTCTGAAATATTGACAGTGGTACATGTTTGCAGTTTGCAAAGATTTTGAGAGCCAAAACTGGGCTGTCATTTTATACCAGAAATGCCAACCTGTGAAATTGAGCAAGAGCAGGAGTACAAAGGGGGGCACAATCAAAGACTGAAAAAGGGAAGGAACTACACACTTTCCAGAGTACAAACTTGTTTGAATTACTAATATCTCACAGTCTACCTGTCATCATCTCTGTCCACATCTTCTTCAGCATTTTCTACCTCAGCATCAGATGCAGCTCCACCACTTTCATGTACTCCATGATCACCCTCAGAAACCTCCCTCTGATCCCCAGCTGTGTCTTCTTCCTCATCACGATCTCCACTGTCTTGCTGGCTATGATGATCCTTCTCTTTATCAATGGAGCGTGTCAGAGAGAAAGCAGCATGGTGGTGTCTCCTATCATCGCTCCCAGCTTCATCAGATGACTCACCCACTTCCACCAAAGCTCTGTGGAGCATTTCTTCATGTTCTTTAGCTTTGTGTCTCACACTCTCCAGCTTTTCAAGATCTTCTTCCTGATCCAGGTCATCCGTCTCCTTAACAAATGCTGCCAAGTCTGGAATCTGTATTGCGACTGTATGGCCAGTTTTCCAGTCAGAACCATTGGTCTCAGCTCCAGCAGCTGCCCCTCCCCTCCCTGGCCTGGTTGGTAGGGCAGAAGAAACAGGAGCCATTTTCTCATGCAAGCCAGCCGGCCTCCCTCGCTGGCTGCTCTTAACTCTTCCTGCTCCAGCCAATAAACCACCTCTTCCCCCATGTTTCAGGCCCTGCCCAGCACCCCTGCCTGCTGATAATGCTGGTGTTGTAGGAGATGCCTTCCCATCAAGCAAAATAGGAGGTCCCTCAATCCACTTGACATCCTTCTTGTCCATTCCCTTCAGGTCAATCCACTCCCACGTTTCCCGTGGTGTACCCATATCATAAACAAGTGAATGCAAGTGCTTCACTCTGTCATAGTCGGTCACCACTGCCTCATAGAAGGTGTTATCATCTGGCCATCGTGTCATAACTCTGTGGCCAACCCATGGATCAATATGCGAATCTGAAGGGCCTGCACCTATGTGGTTGCTCCAAAGAGCAGTGGCCTTCACAGCATTACTCCCTCTTCCTGCTGTGACCCCTACAGGTGCAGAAGGTCTTGGTGTGGTCACTGGAGGACCCACTGAACCTTTACTCCTGGATTTCTTCCCTTTTGGACCTGTTCCAGTGCCAGGAGCAGGAGCAGGAGAAGGCAAGGCACCTCCAGTGGTGGGTGCCAGTTTGAGTAAAGGTGGTGGCAGTGGCGAGGGTAGGGTTTGAACAGCCTGACCTGTTTTTGGCTTCTTCCGGGACTGTGACACAGCAGGGCTTGGAGCTGGGTCATGAGAGAGGGTTGGAAGGCCTGGATCTTCTCTGAATTGCCTCCACTCCCGGATATGCCGCAATGTATCATCTGATGCCACTCTCCCAAGAAGCTCACGGTGCTGTTCATCAGCAACCCGAAGCTCCTTTCGCAAATCTGACATAAGCCGTTCTTTGGTCCATGTAATGACCTCTGACTGAGCCCCAAATGCCCGAAGAATTGCTGTGTATGCATCAAGCTCCAGTTTCCGGATCTGCTGTTCAATAGAGGCAGCAGTCCCCCCAGATTTACCATTTCCTCTTGGGCAACCTTTTCTTGTCATGGAACCCAAGTGTGTTGGTGGTGGGAGGTCCTCATCATCTGTGCCATCACTCTCAGACTTATTATAACCCATCCTCCCGATGGTCAGAGTTGAGTCCAAATTTTGTTGCACTCTTTCTGTCAAGTCCATGAGGTGCCCATAAATTAGAGCATGACCACTTCATCTCTCAACTTTACCATTTTTGATAGTACCTACTTTTTGCCTTCAAATTGACAGGGTAATTGAGTCCCATGCATCTGAAGTTCACAGAATCTCTTCATTCTTCCATTTTCACATCTTCCCACATCTGATTTATTCAGTGGCCTGGTCATAGCTTTAACTCTAATATAGAACTTTTTTTTGTCAGGTTCACAATGCAATACCCTATATAGACATAAATGATATCGCAGACTTTTTATCCAAGACTCAATTCAGGAGAGCTGGAGTTACTCTGGAAAAATCATGAAAGCTTTGCATCGGATTGGAGGAAATCTCCACAACAGCACTGTCATGAAAACTGATAACTTCCCAACAAATGCTGCCAGTTTCTGAAAGCAGAACTACTGCTTCTTCTTCTTTTTGGGTATACACTAGAAAAAGCCATCACATGATGAGCTGAGACAGAAAAATGTTGTGCACACAAGGAGGTAGTAATGTAGGAATATTGGCTATAGGAATAGAAGCTTCAATCACACTGAGGCATGCGTAAGCAGACAAAAACACTACCATAGGGCAATAATGCACACTGCCATAAAACAACTAAAACTATACTTGTGAGACTGCAGAGAAAACTCCAAGAACAACAATTTTATATATTGAAGGTGACTATTCTCTCAGTTCAAACAAACCAAAAAAACAAAACACACAATAATGAATATGGCCATTGTAACCTTTATGAGAGCCAATCACAAAGCATCAGACCATCACCTTCATCATGAGTAGCAGCAGTGACAAGCTGCCACCATGACTCCCCGCTGAGTTCATCAGCTCACCAACAGTAAGTGTGGAGAAAGTATAGAACAATCCGCACAATTTCAGTGCAAAACCATTATACAAACATCAGTTTGACCTGTGTTTCTGTCACTATTTTTGGATACAACAGTGAGCAACCCTCTGAGTAATAACCATGTTGGCTAGCACTCAAGAGATGTAACCGATAAGTAAAAAGTTAAATAGTGCATATCCCCCCCCCCCCATTAGTTCAAGTTGCAAAAAGCTCATGACAGTAGTAAGCTTCAATTCATTTTAGCTTGTCCCTGTAGGAGAAGCATGCATCCAAACCCTAAGGCATAGATAGAGACAATGACCGACAAAAAAGGGTAGTGGTTGGAATGTTCTGCACGTCCTTTAGGGTAAACCCAGAGTGGGGTCACTCTCTCTACTTTGGCTGCAGAACATCATCCGTGTTGTAATGTTATCTATGAGCTTTGTGGATTGTGTACTCCACAGCAACAAAAACCCTTTAAAGCAAAGCCAAAAACTAAACACAACAAGAATGAGTGCTGGGTGCAAGAGCATAAGGTAAACATAGGGTTCTTCTTCATCATCTGCTTCATGAGAGCATGTAATGTTGGAACCCTAGTAATGTGAAGCAAAAAGAAAACCCGTA
>Ga0209208_10011458_pt1 | contig 11352 bp, 8 predicted proteins | sample S1TSphfallax_3_FD_187694 | JGI IMG/M metagenome (GOLD analysis project Ga0209208, IMG submission 187694) | Host-associated microbial communities from peat moss isolated from Minnesota, USA - S1T2_Fd - Sphagnum fallax MG (SPAdes) (version 2) | ecosystem: Host-associated > Plants > Peat moss >...
GGATCCGTGGCTGGGGGGGGGCGGAGCTTGAGGGGCGGTGGGAACCACATAAAGTGCAATAAATGGGTAAAAAAAAAAACTGCTATTAAGTGGACCGGACTCTGCCCACTCCTCACTACACTACACACACAAAAATTTCCCCCAATTTTTTTTTTAATTTTTTAATAAAAGAATAATAACAAGTATTTAATTAAAAAAACCCTTCTCCCTAAACTAGACCCACTAGTCCGACCCACTTGAGATTGGTTTATTGGATTTGGATGGGGTCACTAGCTTTTATGTGTACAGATTAGGAAAGAAAGGCAAATAGAGCAGGCAAAACTAAGATGTGGCGAGAGAGAAATTAGTGCAGTGATGATCAATGTGGTCAACTAGGTGTTCATCAACTAGTTCGCAGTTAGTTATTCAATAGGAATCCTTTTTTTAAAAACAGTAGAAAATTTTGCTTGTGCCATGATTGCACATTTTCACATTTTTGTGGCTTTTTAGTTGTCTTTTGTCACATGAGAATCTTAAGGGTGCTTCAAGTTTAGACCATAGTCATAACTACACCCCCATCTACCTCTCATCCTTTTTTAAGTAGATTCATTTGTGTTCTCTGTGTCTATTGCACAAAAACATTTAAACCTCTTCATACTTCATCAACCCAAAACCCAAACTCTTGAATACATCCTTGAAAAAGCTCTTCATATCATTGATTTGGACAAAACATACCAATGACTGATATGGAGTTATTCTTGATAATATGGGTTGAGATACATGAAAGTATTCAGGCTACTCCCAGCATTTTTTTGGCGAATTTTCACCACTTGGTGACAAACAAAAAATCCAGTGTGACTCATACATACAAAGGATTTCTTTCGTGAAAAAATTCATCAAAGTTGCCTTATTTTGAGGAATTTGTCACCACTTGGTGACAAACAAAAAATTTGGTGTGACTCATACATACAAAGGATTTTTTTGGCGAAAAAATCCATCAAAGTTGCCTGATTTTGAGGAATGTTTTTCTTCTGAAATTGCCATACTTACACAATAGGTTCCAGCAAGTCACTGAAGCATAGTGGGATTCTTAAGTTTTACTTTCCTCTCGGACTTGTAGCCAAATTTGGCTAATTCTTCTTGTCGATGATTGCCAGTGTTGTTGTTACATCACAAAATTGAGAACAAAAACCCATCCCAATTTTCTGGAACATTGGGTATGAAAAAGTTGAGAACTATAGAGTGTCAATTTTCTTAAATCACATTTTTCTTAATGAAGAAATTTTTCCTTTATTTTTCTCACAATTTTTGGTTTTATGATGTAGCTTCTTTGGCTGAACAAACTCCCTAAATCCTCCTATTTACCATGCATACTATCAGGCCATGATTTTTTGTGAAAATGCAAAAGCTCATGTGTGGAAAACCATCATAATTTCACAGTTATATGCCCATTATCATAGTAGTACATTTATTAAACTAGTATAAATCACCACAAATAGGAAAAAAAATGTCAAAAGTTAAGAACAAATTGATGTTTTGAATGTGTATATATATTTCTCATTCTTGTCAATTTTGGAAGCTGAGCCTGAGGCTTCCAAATATGGAAACATGTGTGATCTGCACAAAAGTTTAGTCCAGATGCATGACCAAAACAAAAAAAGGACAGGTATGAAACGGCCTAAGAATCACTAATGTAAATAAAATAGGTCAAAGACGGCTGAGAAGTGAACAGTGGTTGGCGTTTGTAGTCCAACGGTTAGGATAATTGCCTTCCAAGCAATAGACCCGGGTTCGACTCCCGGCAGACGCATCAGGAGACAATTTTTGAATTCTAAAGCCTCTTTCAAGACTCCGAATAAGAGACCAGAGAGAATTCTTTTTTACTTCGAAGGGTTGATTTATTATGTTTTCCCCTTTAGAAGATAAACCAACATTTCTCAGTGATGCAATTGTGATAGAGTTTTAAACTGTTGATTTTAAAGTTTTGCCATTTATCAATAAAAAATTATCATAGTAGTTTAAAAGACACGAAATTCTCATCCATTGCCAATAAACAAAAATAAAATTCAAGACAATTACATGATTGACTTCTAGCCTTCCGTTTCTGCAACTGTTCCAAACATCTGTACATCAAGAGCTCCTCAAGTTTAGTTCTGGTTTGAATCCACCCAGTCTCATGGCAGTGCTGTGTGCACGAGGATTTTTGCATCCTGGTGACAAAAACAGTGGAGGTGCAAATGATACAAAGGACTTTTCTTCAGCAAAAATGGTCCCAAGTTGCCATATTTAGACAATATGCTCAGACTTTCCTCTGAGCCAAATAGGTGACAAATACATGCTGCAGCACAAACCCTTCACCATCTGAGATTATGTTCAGCTCAGATTTTATTTGACAAAATCTGCTGCAGCACAGACTCTTCCTTCAGAATTTGTAGTGACACAAAATTCAGAAAAAATCACAGTTGCATTGTCTGGGCAAAAGAGAGGGTTGCAGTGTCTTTGGCAAAGGAGTGAAGAGTCTAGAGAGAGAGAGAGAGAGAGTGTGTGTGAGAGGTATTCTTGTAAGATATATAAGCCAAAGGGGGGCAGTCTACTTATGAATCCCTTGGAATCCCTTTGCCCAAATTCAACTCTGCATTGACAATGTCCTTAGCCAAAATCCGCAGCAAAAACATCAACACCCACTTCTGATTTGCCCCTTCAACTGTTTTGAGACATTGTGTCTAAGGCAAATGCAGATTTGCTTTGCTACACCCTCAGCTTTTCTTTAGCAGCTTGTTTCTGTGGTGGAATCACAAAAAATAATGCTTTTAACCAATCCCTTCAGCTCTGCAAACTGAAAAATGACAACAACAGTCACCATGTCACACCAACCAGTACAAACCTGACTGTACTTGTACTGGTAGGAAAAAGCAAGGGGGAGGTGAAAGAGGATTGGGGATATCACCCACCAATCATCATCATCATCATCTGGTGTACTCTGAACATTCAGGAACATCAGAAAGCACTTTTTGAAAGAATTCTCATGTTGGTGGCTACAAAAGTGCAGCAACCAAGGGTGCAAAGATTGTGCAAAAGGTTTGAGGCTTTAAAGACGTCCAAGAGTATTTTAAGATTTGTCGAAAAGATGTCTCCAACTTCGAGGGTCAGTGTCCCTTGAACAGATATGTTTGAAGGAGCAGTCTAAAGCTGCTCCCTCAACCACTACTACACCCTCCTGTTCTAATGAATATGACACATTAATACCCTCTAGGATCAAATGATAAACCACCTTCTGTTGTCTCAATGTGTGATCACAGTTCATGGACGTTGCAGCTGTACCATTATAATAAGCTCTGGTAGCTGAGGATTTATCGACTGGCATTGACAAAACGTCAGTGAGCTGCTCTTCAACACATTCTCCATTGTTGGGACCTCTTACTGGCAACTCCTCTGTATCAGTACTTCGTTCAGCACCATCTGTTTCAACTCCCCTGTCATGATGGAGAATGTTTAAGACCCCATTGTGGGGCCTTTGGCGTTGATTTAGTGACCGGATATCTCGTGATAGAACTTGCTCTACCAGACTCTGAATCTCCACCTGGCTTGAATACAATGAGTTTTTGCCCTGCGCACACATGTACAGATGCATTTATTTGTGAAGGTTCTCGAGCAAGAATCCACAAGCTCCCTCAACCATGCCTCTCCTGTAAGTCAATCTTGGGAAAGCAAGGTTCTGGAATTCACAGAGTGAAGACAACCCACCATCACGTCCCAACACTTGGCAAGCTCAGTCACAAAATTTTCAGTAAAGCTGACTGAAGCCATTGCTATAACATCATCTTCGCCTCCTGCCTGCAGCTGAATATCTTTAGACTGCCCCTGGTCTATCTCCATGGCCAAAAAAATAAATTACTGTTGTCATAGTTTTTTAGTCCCTGAAATAACTGTTGCTCACAAATAGCTGTTTGTTTCTATCTCTAATTTTGATGCTAATGTAGGAGAGTTATACAAGGATTAGGGGATTCTTACACTCCAAAGCATATAATAATCTCCCAGAAAGAAAAAGTCCCTGAATGTGTATGATGGCCATGCCACATCTTACCAATCTTCTCCCCCTTTGTATTATGTCTGGGACTGGGACAAAATGTTTCATCAACTAAGGAGCTCATGTTTTAAACAGGGTAAAAAACCCACCTGAACCCAAGATGGTGCTGAGGATTCTGGAACAGAATCACAATATGGCAAATATGGCTTTATGTCAAGAACCGGCTGCAACCAACACCAGCCAAACCAACATCCTGGTGCAAATTCAACATCCAGTGACTGTACATTGCCAACACCTCACAATTCTGGTAGAAGAATCAAAGTAGATTGTGCCCAACAGAGAAGCCCTCTGAACCCTAAGCCAAAGCAAGCTGTGAAGTGGAAAAGAGAAACAAAAGGGTATGCAGTTTAGGCAGGAAGAAACATTACCGTGCCATCAACCAAATCAGCACCTGACAGAAGTAAGGTAGCACCTTTTATGCCTTCCACCTGGTGTAATCCAGACCCCAATTATTTCACTTCAGAAACAGAAGCAGAACTCATCAACAGACATAAACAGAAAAATTGCACAAAGAGCATCTCCCATGTAAGATGGTATGAAAACTGAAGCAAAAACAGTAGTAACACACTTCAAAATGACAACTACTTCAGACATCAAAATGTTGTCATTGGAAAATGTTTTCAGAAAGATCTGGACCTAGAGAGAGCTTCCTACATGGCAACCTTACAAATGCCAACTATAAATTCTGCTATTCAAACAATCAGTTTCATCAGTCTCAATGCTTATAGAATTACATGTGACAGCAGATCTCTCATGTGTTAACATTGGGAAGGAATTGAACCTTGGCAACTGTTAGTCCAATGGGGCAGGGGCGATGTGGGGTGCGAGTTGCAAACACTCCTAATTTTCCACCCTCCAATCGTGGTACCCGGACCTGATGTCCCACCACCAAGCAATTATTTACATGAATGTAGTTCAAATGTAGCACGATGCTGCAGGCATATTGTAACTGGAAATTCAGGCAAATACTAGAATGCCATTCTCCACTGAAACATCCCAGAAAGGAGGTGAGAAGGAACTTCTGCAAATATTCAAGGACTTCTAGTATGCCTCAGGAAGTAAATTACATTGCAACCTTAGGATGACACTTAAGTGTTACATTCCATCCTGAAATAGAAGAAAGAGTATGTCTTAATCCAATATCATCAACATCTGCAACCTCTTACTTTTGCTTTAAAATCTTTGTGGGCAGGCTGTTTCCATAAACTTGGGAGATCAGTATTCTCATGAAACACATAGAGCAGCCAGCAATGAGAGTATTTTAAGAGCCCGTCCAATGATTCTGCCGGGACACCCTTGCTCGACAGCACCAAACTTGCCCTTGCTAATGAAACCAACATTGGTTGCCGTGGAGTTCCATTTCTGCAATGACAGTCAGTTGCATGTTTCCCCACCAATCACAAACACAAACCTGGGTGCCCTCAACCTGTGAATGATCATTGTAACCCAGAGGGTGGAGCTCATAGTTAGATTCAAAAACTGACAAACTCCTAAGTTATGAAGAAGCTCATCATGTGATGACTTTGCCCTGTCATACAGTGGCAAAAAGACGTAGCTGCTGAAAGGGGCAAGCTTCTCAATTCCCCAGATCACAAAGAACATATATATCTCTCATAAGAACAAGAAATCTCCATTCTCAAAATTAAGAAAAGGCAAGCAAGGTTATAACTTCTTCAACCAGCCACAGAGAATTCCAAAGAAGGAAAGACAAAAACAAAGAACAAAGGACCACAAAACAAAAACAACATGAAAGCAGTATGAACAACAGTGCCAATCTCACACCTGTTCAGGGACCATTAACAGTAGCATGTATGATAGTCAGTGGGATAGTTACAAGAGAAGCCTTTAGAAGTAGAATTCAACTTGCAAGATGTTTTTGGGTATATGCCACCACTGAAAGAGTATTGGTCTAGGTACATAAAATTCTCAAAGTCTGGAAAATCATGAACAAAAAGATCATCCACAAACCTACAAACAAGGGACAATCTATGAAGCACAACAGGATGTGTTATTCTTCAAGAGACACTTTAGGAAGTCAAAAGTCATAGGAAAAAAGATAGAAATTAGCCAAATAGACCACACAATTGGTACCCATGGGGATACCAATACATTGTCTATAAGCACAATGACCAAAACAAAGAAACAAATTATCTAGCAAGAAATTTAACAAAGAGATCAAATCTGAAGCTTCCACAACTTTAAAGCTATGAAGATTTTCAAACAAATTTATCTCTTCTTTATTTTTCAACCACAAAAACCTAAAGTTCAAAGCAGATCTTTGAACTGACAAAAACTTGAAACAATGAATCTTCAACGTCTGATGAAACAGGTTATTGATCAGAACTTTCATACTAGCTTTTAGGTCAATTTTAATGTACAGAGTTGAGAAATCAAAAGACTGCAACAGGAGAGAAGTTTTATAAAATTCTGATCTAGAAAGATTCAGAATTTTTATCACATCCACTACTCCTGTAGAGTCATTGAGAATCCAACTACTAACACAAGGAACATCTGCCTTTCTGAGATTTGACACCCAAAGGTCATTGACTGTAGGAAAAATAGGTTTGTAAAAGAACTCAGCCACTTGGAAACTTCAGTAAGAGAAGTAGAGCTGGCTGTACAAACAAATCTAGGTTTAATCGGATTTTCATGAAACTTCCAAACAGGACAACGAATTAGAAGACAAGGGCCACACTTTTCACCACTAAAATTATGAGCCTTATTAAAAGAAAGATGAGATATATTTATTGAGCAGGAACCAGACAAACTTTTACATAGTTCGAAAAGTGCCTAGTACTGTGCAGTTGCAAATCAACCTGTCTTCGATCTGCTGGAAAGTACCACATCATGATGGTTCCACAAGGAAGCCAGGAGTAGTTTAATACCCCATACCTGGTGGAAAAGCAAGAGCGAACTGTCCCGATTGGGGTCATGGGATAAGCCACCACATTTCCTTCTTTCAAATTCTTGCCACCCAGTAATGCTTGCCGCAGCTCCTATACTCATACCATAGATGCCATAGCAAAGAGTTAGATTCAGTTAATAGCAAAGGCATGTTAACAACAAGCTTTTGAAATGGTAATCAAGAGGGGTTTACATCATAGAACACCAGTTTGGCACAGCAGGAACGCAGAGCTCAGAGTATAAGAAAGTTGCCAAATCAAGCTTAAAACTACACAAGTGCCCAGTTTTGCAGTCCATGTTGGAGTATCAGGAATTTAGTCTTTGAGCTTAGGGTGTAGGGTTTTCTAGGGTTTACATCATAGATTACCAGTTTGGCACAGCAGGAATGTGGAGCTCAGAGTATAAGAAAGTTGCCAAATCAAGCTCAAAACTACACAAGTGCCCAGTTTTGCATTCCAAGTTATAGCATCAGGAATTTAGTCTTAAGCTTAGGGTTTAGGGTTTTTCCGGTTGGTTTGGAAGAGGAAATATAAGAGTGTGTACCCGCTGGGCGCGGATCCGACCAGTGCGCTCTGCTGCCCGTTGCTTCAAGGCAATTGCCAATGCTGCCTCAAGTTCCACAATATGCGACTTTGTACTCCTCCACTTCCACACTGTCCATAACAGACACACCCTTTTCCATGCTCATTTCTCCCGTTTACAGACACGGAAGACTTCCGCCCCTTTTGATGAGCCCAAAACTATGCGTTTCTTCTTTGCAACCATCACCAGCCCATAGAACAAAAAGGCATTGTCGCCTCTCCTGCATTCACGGATCCTTTTGAAGGGGTCCTAAAAAAATTCCTCATCGCATTTACCTGTTTACTTCCTCAAATGGAGAATGGGAATACTTAGAGTTGTGAAACGCGTCCTCTTGTGGTATGATGATTAGGGTTCCTGACATGGTCTGAAACGTTTATCCATCCGTGTACAGACTTTGTTCCAACATAGAATTTTCTGCAATCACTCAACATTTGGACTTTGTTGACTTTGTGCTTGTAATATATCCTTTGAATTCACTAAGAAAGTAGAGAGATTGAAGAGATAACAAACCCGAGAAGGATATGGCAGCCACGATGGCCCCTGCTCCAAGGGGCAAAACAAACGTCCACGACGTCCGCATCACAGTCAAGGATATGTATATTATTCTCCTCACCAAGAACGCCCTCTCTATTCCTTCTGTTCTCAAAACACACCCACGACGAACAGTCCCTACTACAGAAGGATCCTCAAAGCATTTGTGTTAGGAGTAAGAACTTTCTTCTAGGTCTTTATTTGCAAAGAACTCCCGCACACCATGTCATTCAATTGGTTGTTCATAACATGCATTGACTCTCGAAGGAGGGCATGCCATTGGCCTGTTTTCTCATAACCCGCATCTACTACATTTGGTACAAGGGGAGTGAGTGACCACTTGATTTGATGCTCTTCAACAACTGGTTATGTTCGGTTATTGCTCTTGCTATTTGGTTACCACCAATAATCTCACCTCCCATGTGATTCAATTATATATGATAACCTCACAACTTTCAGGATTACCTATTCCTTAACTTAAAAAAACATTTAAATGAACCCCAAAGTGTAAGGTAAAGCCTCATGGTGGGAACATTTCCAAAACAAGGGGCTTACTATGAGGTGGTACCTAAGTCAAGCTTCACATTGTGGGAATGTGCTTCATTCTTCGCCTTTACCCATTGTAAAGCACAAGGCAAATAGTATCATGAACTTAAGCTACAATTACACTTGGAGGTAGTAGGTTTGTCAATTTTTGCCCTACCTTTGTGAATAGGTGGTTTGTGGAAATATAAAGTTACATATTAATATCTTACCACTAGGGACTTTGCACTTTTGAGTTGGAGTCACACCTATTCATGATGGAATTACATATTTAGGACCTTGATTTTTCAACATTGACATTCATATTTCTTTTGCACTATCTCTCTTTTCTTGACCAATAGTTTTTTTTATTTGTTAATTTGATCACTTGTTTGTTGTTTTTATTATTATTGTGTTTCATGTTTGCCATGGACAACAATGAATTCATGATTGTAATGGGGACAATAGTTTTGTTGATAGAATTTTTTTTGCATATTTGGGAAAGTCCTAAGCTATCCACCATTTTTACTTTTTGATTTCGAAGGTTTAATGTTCAAACATTGATTGCAAATGTTTTTTTGCACAATTTTCATTTGTGATGCAACTTGATTACATTGACCTTGAACTTTGGATTATGAGTAAAGTCATAGAACATGACTTAATTTTTTGTGATTTGCTTACAAAATATGTTGATTCTCAATGGATTGAAAACTTTTATATGTTTGAGAAAACATTCTTTGATGGAACAAACAAAATGAAACCATTCATATCCAAGATAGATACAAGGTATTGCCTTGAAAATTGATATGTCTTACCATATGTGAAAGGTGCAATAGATGGCACCCACATATCTATTTCAAAACCCAACATTCCTTTTGTAAAAGATTATTACTTTCATTAAACATGAGGGTAGTCTATTGTTTACCAAGTAATAATCAATCAAAAAATTGTTTATTGACCTTTTTGTAAGCCTCCCAAGTAATGTGAATGATTCAAGGGTTTTACATAAACCAAGTCTTTATCAGTAAGCTCAATATGGAATCTTTTTAGCATGAATAGAGGCCTATAAAGGTTTCATCCTTACCTCCCAAAGTATGTGTCAATCATTGTTTATTAAACAATACAAAGCCCACACACCTCAATGGAGAAAATGAGTTTGGAATGGATGTTTTAATTTTTATCACTCAACACAATTTGATGACCAAATGATTCGATCGTCGCATTAAATGGCAATTGAAAAAATTTAATCACCCCAAAAATGACAATCAAATAGTTTCAATTACTGCAAGTTGGGTGATCAAAAATTATTAATCACCCCAAGTTTGGCAATTGAATTTTTTTAATCATCGTTACAATGGCAACCAGATTTATTTTGGTTGCCATGTGTTTAAAGGGCAACCTTTATGAATTTTTTATTTTTTTTTCATTTGTCTTTATGAACAAATTAACATGTTAAGAGGATGCCAATGTGACACCCGACACAAAATGGGTGCATCACATTTTCATAACCCTAGCCTTCTTCATTTATAGATTCATTACACATCATAAATTGTTGTGCCATAGAATTAATGAAGATGGTAATGCGATTGTAAATTATGTTGTAAATAAATTATGCAAATCATGAATCTATTTCAAGAGATGAGATACCTTTGAACATTAATGAAGTTGATGTATTGGTGAAGATTTTTTGTTTGGATATTGAACTAACTAAGTGAATTAACTAGATGTATTTTAAACCATTGTAGAAACTTTTAAATATTTTCAACCATTGCTCTATTAGGAAAAGGTTTATTTTTCAAAATGAAGTTGATAACAAAAACTAAATGCCCATCCGCCTTTTCAATTGCCACTAGATAGGTTGAAATGAATGCAATATAAAACATGTGTAAAAGCTTTTTTTAAATGAGAAGACCATGAAATCGAAGAGGTGGGTTTTTTATAATGACGTTGGTATTATTATGGAAGACAGTAAAAAATTAACATGGTACTTAAGGTGCATGCAAAAAATTATAAAACATCTTAAAATAAAGGTAGAATTGTTGACCATATAAAGTTTGTGAAGTTGAATGATGAAGGTATAAAGATATTACCAAAATATTGCAAACAAATTAGAGGACTTCAATATTCATATGGTGGTTATGGTGGTCATGAAATTGACTTTATCAATTTGAGTTCAACAATATGTCTTATCACTTTGACAAAAGATGTAAAAACATGACTTTTTGTTGGCACAATAGAGCAAGATAGTTTTGAACAAGTATGTGAAAAATGAAGAAAAGTCCAAAGACTAAATAATGGTGAAAGGTGTACAAATCCATTTACACTAGCTCCACCACAAGCATGTCCAACAATTTCACCATCGATAGACTCAAGATTGTTGTTGCCAATAAGTAGTTCACATGTTCCTCTTGTCACTAGACATGGGAGATGAGCAACATGGCTTGCACAATACTAATCAAGGTACAAAATCCCATCATAAAATACATCTCAACTATATATCATTTGAATTTTATTATAAGTAATTATAAGCACATAATAAACTATAATAATCCCAAAATAAGATTTAATTAATCTTCTTATGATGTAGCCCCCTCTTTATTATAGGGGAGTTGCTACCCTAGGAACTAGACCTTTAGCTAGAAAATACCAAAAAAACACATTTTTTTTACCCTTTTTTGTGCAAGATGTGATATTTCTTTCACAAAACTACAATCTTAACCTTAAAATAGAAAAGGTCACCTCACAAT
>Ga0209208_10011459_pt1 | contig 11351 bp, 5 predicted proteins | sample S1TSphfallax_3_FD_187694 | JGI IMG/M metagenome (GOLD analysis project Ga0209208, IMG submission 187694) | Host-associated microbial communities from peat moss isolated from Minnesota, USA - S1T2_Fd - Sphagnum fallax MG (SPAdes) (version 2) | ecosystem: Host-associated > Plants > Peat moss >...
AATTTCAATTACAAGCAATTGAATTTGGAAAAGGGGGCATCTAACTTTATACATGGCAACTGAAAACAACTAAAAATTTAATTAGCAACGGTAGAAAATAGCGTTCGCAGTGACTGAAAAATGGTTTTAGTTGCCCTATTGTTAGTGACCAAAAACTTTTGGTCACCATATGAATGGTAACTGAAAATGGATTTTGGTTGCCATCTAAGAAATTTAAATCATTGGATGGCAACAAAAAAAATTTAATTGCCAATGACAAAATTTGGAAAAGGTGCATGTAATACGTTTTTAAAAAGTTCTTGTTGAGTTGAGCACATAATGGGCAAAGGCAACCAATATTCATGTTAATAGCGATTGAAAACAACAATCATTGGTAGCCGAAAAAAGGTTTCAATAACCAAATTCTTGGCAATTGAAAATTTTCAATCATCATATGAATGGCGACTGAAAATGGGTTTCAATTGCCATCTAAGAAATTTTGATTATTGGATGGCAATCAAAATCGATTGTGGTAACCAAAAGCTACCAACCAACTGTGGTGACCAAAAGGTTACAACCAAAATCTTATGGTGACCGAATTTGTTTTTGGTCACCATATATAACAAAGGCAACATGTGTGTCAGGATGCACATCAATGTGACACCTATCACAAAAAGGTTGTGTCACATCAGTTTTGACAACCTTAGTTTAGATTGATGTGTTAATTATGGATTTGTGAATTTTTTAGCTAAGTACATTGGAGGAGGTTTTAAATATGACAAGGAATTCTATCCATTCCAACCACACATTTACAACATGTCCAAATCAACCTTTTTTCGACTATTGATGTGATTATCCTTTGTGGCACGATGGTAAAAACGACTTGTAGTCATAAAAACAACTCAAAAGTGGTTTGTAGTTGCATATGCAACTGTGACTTGTGACTAATATCAACCTAGATGAAAGTGAAGATGAAAAGTGGACTTATATAAAATAATTTAATGGCATCTCAAAATAAATGAAAATGTGATTATTTTTGCAACTTGGGATGTGGTTCATAGGCCACTAAACACCACGTGGCATCTTATTCAACTTTAATTGTGACTATAAATCCTAGTTACAAATGCACATGTAATTAAATGTAACAAAAATGAGTTGGCCAATGAAATTGTTGGATTTAGTGACCCTTATTTTTTCCTTAATTTTTTTGAATGAATAAACCATTAAATGTGTGATAGGGTTTGGTAAGTTTGTGAAACTTTAGAGGACCCATGGCAATGGTAGATATGGACCATTATTTGGAATTTTAATCAACATAAAATTTTATCATGTTGATATATCATAATGTTTTTTAATTAGTTAATTCATTAGTTAGGCTAGGTAATTAATCTATTTATAATTTAAGATAGATTGTACGTAGTAAATAGCTAGTCCATCATGTGTATGTGGGTTAAATAGTAGGTACTTTGTCATGTTGATATGTGGTATGTTTTTAATTAATTACTTAATTAGGTAGGCAATGTAATTTATTTATTGATAAGATTAACTAGGTAGTAAGGTTAATTGATAATCCACATATAAAATTATATGTGACTAAATTATATATATTATATACAATTTTTAAAATTAAATAGAGGTTTGAGATGTGAAAAATATATAATATATTTTTACATAATTTTTTTATCACAATTTTAAGTAAAATTTAGTATATTATAAATTTAAAAGTAATAAAACTTATAGTTCCATACAATCAATTAATTGTATGGCATTAATTAATATTTAAAAATTCAAATCAAATTTCTAAATTAATCTTTTACATTATAAATATTATGGTTAATATAAGATCTTTTATTATATTTATATTATAATTTATGTATATCCATTTATGAACATTATATGTGAACAAATCATATATCAAACATATGAATTAAATTCTATTGCTAATATTATGATATTCAAAAGCAAAATTATAATATAATTTTTAAAATCAAATGAAGATTTAAGATACTATTTTTATATACATATTTTTTTAATTTATTATCCACAAGAAAAATTCCATTTATAAATCATGTGCTTGAATTAAACTTTTCTAAGGAATGTTCATTACAATGGTATTCAATAATGAAATTCAAGTATTCTTTTTGTTAATTTAGTTTACATTTTTGAAAGAAAAAAACATATTTATGTAAATTATTGAAAAAATTTTAAAATTAAACTTTTAATCTTATCATTTGGCCAAATATCAATAAGGTATCAAATATAAAAAATGATGTTTTGTGTAATATTTTAAATCAAATAAAGTAAGTAAAATGCAAATTACTATATTGTTGCAAAAAGTGGGGTGGTTTGGTGGTAAAATAATTGAATACCATCTTTGGGGGTTGAGGATCAATTTTCACAAATGACAAGGGTTGTGATCAATGGTGGTTAGTTGACCAAATATTCCCTACCTACATAGCCTACTAAATAGACTAATCATCCTACCTAATAGCTTAAACTAAGCTTTTAGCCTAGCTTAGGTAATGACACATGTCAACAATTTATAAGTTGAAATTAATGAAATTATCAATATTATAAATACATAAATAATAATTTTATTTTTAATATTTGAACAATATTTATACAAATAACACAACTACATGGCTTAATCTTAAAAGCAGTATGAACAATGCCACGTAAGCTAGTTTAGATGGATGAAATGTTCATGTAAGTCACATCTTTATGCGACTACCATTACGACTTGGTGCAAAGTTTTTTTTTTTTGTGATTGAAATTTTATGTGACTTGTCTAAGGCAATTAGAGCAAATTGTAATCACATATGGCATTTACAATTAAAAAATAATTGAAAAAACCAATTGCTAATATGCAAATTCTTTGTAATGTATCTTCATGTTTGAACATGATATTATATCTTTGAAACTTGGAGCTTTGGGTTACCTATGGGCCATTTAAATTATTTTATCCATCTTTTTTTTCTATAATGTAGTGTTTGGATTGGCACATACCTCTTAGTGGGTCAACAGGTTTATATGCTAAATTCTATATCGTTTAAATGTTTTAAAGCTCAATATATTTCATGAAAGAACTAATCATTTGGTTATTAAACTAATTATTTAGATTTTTTAGGAGAACTAAATATATGTATGTATGTATGTATGTATGTATGACACTTGATTTTCAGATTTTCAAAACCCATGGCTATATATTTGAATTGGTTGTTTTGATTTTTTGAAACCTATTAGTTATCTATGTGTTTTTTTGATAAACTACCCAACTTGGGTTTACCAAGGACATGTAATTTTGTACCATAATTTGGTAATTTGGCTTTGACAAGCAACAACATATCATATGATATGTTTATGCCATACTACTCGCCATAAGCCTAATGTGGGTGTGAAGTTGGCAAAGGGACTTGTTGTCTTCTTTCAATTGTTTTCTCATTAGACTCATCACAAAAGTATGGAGCTCTAAACATCATCATGCCAATGGCATCTAAAGTACCATTAAACATTGTGATGAATAAGACATGGGATAAGAGCTTTTCTATGAGTTTGTCTATGATTCTTGATCTTGCAAATTTCTAGCTCAATTTCTCTCTATTGGATCTCCATGGCTCCTTTTGAGCATACCATACAAGTCAGTGAAAATTATTGTCCTTATTTGTGAAGACAACAATTACTCATACTCATGGTGTTTGCACATGTAACTTATTCCTTATGAATGAAAGGGATGTTATCTTTTTAGGTGTAAGATCCCTCCTGTTCTTCCACCTCATGATCTACATATTTTTAATTCATGAACACATTCCTCTCATTATTTGCATTCTTCATAATGCCCAAGTGTGAAAAACATTCCCAAAACATGGTCTGAGATTTAGCTATTACCTTGGCCTACACCCCTTCTTTTGGGTAAAGCCCAAAGGTGGGTAACATTCCCAAAATATACTTCATATACTTCATATTAGGCTAATATAAAGATGACTTGAAGTACGACTTCAACATTTCATTTGTTGAATTTTTAAAAATAAACCAACATAAAAAATTTCCATCCTTTTTTTTTTGTTTAGTTTTGCACAAAAAAAAAATGTTGCCAACGTTCATGAAAAAGTTCATCCACATTTTCATCCATAAATATCATTCATCCATGGACACGTGGCAAACTATTCCTCCATGTCACACAATATTATATCCCATGTGTCAAATAATATTCCCTAAATATTCCATCTACATTAGTAGATTATTCCCAAAAAAATTCATTCATGCTTCACTTGTTCATGCTCACTTTTTCACCACTCACATTCACAAGCTCACAAAATAACATTCTTGGCACAAAAAAAGTTAGTGGGGATGTTGAAAAGCCATGGGCCCTACTAGGGGCTTTTCAAAGCAAACCCAAGATAGGTGCTCACATACAAAAGTTATTCAAAGGGTGTCCATTCTAGTTGTTTTGTCAAAGTATGTGAGCACCTATTGGGTTTGTTATGCAACATCAACAATCAACACCCATCTTCAAAGTTGTTTATGATCTATTTGGATGCAACTTTAGGTAAGTTTTGTTCTTAACTTGGTACATAATTCTAAATGTTTATGAAAGTGTTTTCCAATCATATCATTCTAAGTAATTTATATCTTCCTACATCAAAATTTCCTTTGCTTTTTCACATAATGACCAGACTTGCATGTTGGAAGACAACATGATACATTTTAAGGTTCATTTCTCCCACCCTAACTCAATCCAACAAGCCTTTGAAGACATAGTAAATAAATCATGTCCTTTGGTAGAAACATTATCATTGTATTTTTCCTGACAATGTATATAAGCAAAATGGTCAAGGTAGGGATTGTGGCAATTGTAGGTGTGGAGGCAACCAAGAGTGGGGCCTCGGTAGCATCAATAGTCAATTTCTTCCAAGCTTTATCCCACCACACTAAATGTTGGTGTTGCTACAACTTGCAAGATTGCAAATGGGATGTAACAAAAGAAAATTCGATTGATTTTTACCCTTTAGTGTTGTTGGTTGTGCTTCAAGTTGTCCTTGATAGTAAATTCTAGACAAATCCCTCACCTCAAATGGTCCACTCAATTTGCTGCCATAGGAATATCTGACTATTGGTGACCAAGTGGAGGGCCTATGAGGAGTATTGACAATTCATGCATAATTAAAGTCAACCTACCTTGTGTTTGTGTGCGGACTTGACTTGTTTTACACACACACTACTTCATCCCAAACATATGATTCTCATTGAGGATTTTAACTATGCTTTATTACTCATTACTATTGTTGCCTTACTCATTGTAATTGCAACAACCTATGTTCTCACAAAATGCGCAAGGAGCTTGTTCAAGAATGGAAATGAAGTAGAACCATGAACCCACCCAATTTATCCTTCATACCTATCAAGTTGCAAAAATGTGTGTCTTAGCTTGAAAATGAGGATTGGAAACTTATGTTCCAATTAACAAAAGGAGGATTACTCATTGGATTGGAATGTGACTTTGGATTGGGTCCCAGAGCAGAACTCACCAAAAAAACCTATACCTATTTACATGCAAACTTGTAAACAAATTTTGTGTTGCTAATCAAAAATAGCCCCAAGTACCCAATTTGTACTTTTATTTCCCCATCAATCTAGGATCATGTTTTTATAAAATATTTGTTGTTTGAAAAATCTAAAGCTTTATCTTATACATAATTTTGGTTAAATCTACCACATTACGTTCTTTCTCATTGTGTATCTTTTTTCCATCCCTATCTTAGCATTGTGAGGCATGTTTAGATTTTTCTCTTTCCTATAATCTAATAATCCATGGATATGATCTCTCATTTCTTTCCAAAACATGAGCTACTATGTTGGCTACATCCTTTTATAAATGATTATTTCACCATTCTCTTTCTTTTAATTGACCATGTATGCTTTCTAGAAAAACTCATTTGAAGGGCAGAAAATATTTCTTGGGAAATTACACTTTGACAATTGGACCTTAGTTTCATCCATCACCTTTTCATGAATTTTAACATGAATTGGAAGCAACATTGGCTTACAAAAATAATCATGAAATCAATTCAATCCAATGTTATTCTACATGAACAACCTCCCAAGTCTTTCAAATATCAAAACCTTGTTCATCTCATGTTTCTGACATAATAATTTGTTGTTGGATGCATTAGACAAGCATGCAATTGCATGACTTCTTTTCCAATGGTGGATAAAATCTAAAGTATGAAGTATCATTGAGGTGTGTGGTCTACTAGGCTAGCAAAATATACATAGGGGAATTTGTGCATTAGGGTGAAGATAGTACATGCAATTGTTGTGACCTTAAAACTAGTGGTATTGTTATAATCAAACAAAAGCTCAATGAACCTACTCATAGGTACTAATTACTCTCACACTTCTTCAAAATCTTCTACAATGAACCAAACATTCCTTGTCATGCTTATCTTGCAACATGAGAAATTCAACATTCTCTATGTATCCAAAATTCCACAAACAAATTTTGAACCATAGCATTCTTGCCACAACAATTCAATTGTGTCATAGGGTTACAATTTATGATCTAGGTCTTGATCATTTCCTCATCATGAACAATCAGATTTTCAATTATCATGCACAAAGGCAAGAATCCCACGTATTATCAAGTGGAGTTTGTTGACACAAGTAATTTGAGGAGAAGCTAATAATTTAGTTTTAAACTGAATTATGCACAAAATCATGATATATGAAACAAGTATGTGTTTGCAAGGATGAAGGGCCAACAAATCGTAAAGAGCAAGGTTCAACCAAGTGATGTTGAGTAGCCCCATCTACCTATGTAATCCTATTGGTAGACTATTAAGGTACTAGAGGATTTTTGACACCTAGTATTGATCATAACAATAACAAAATTTACTAGCCAGATTGTGAAAAGCCTTGTGATCGATCAATGTGCCAAATGTTTATGATTTGTTTGATGCTTGAAGCTTTACTGAGATATTAAATTACATTCATGAGATTGCAAATTACTAAGAATGACCACTTGGGTGTTCCAATTGTGTTTGTTTCCTTCAAATTTGTAACAAAAAAATAAATCATAATGAAGTTCTATGCAATTTCATAATAATGGAGAAAGAGCATGATTATTAGGGATCAATGCTATTGATGCTTGGGAACAAAACCCATCTAAGGGCCACCAAATAGGATGTATTTCAACCATCTTTTCATGTAATTACATAAATTTTCAACAAGAACCTAAATTTGACACCAAACTCAACAAGCCAGGGATCAAAACCCATCTTGTGGCCACCAAATATGACATATTTCAACCATCTTTTCATGTAATTTTCATACATTTTCAACAAAAAATTGAATTTGACACTAAACTCAATAGGCTAGGGAACAAAACCCATCTAGTGGCCACCAAGTAAGATGTATTTCAACCATTTTTTCATGTAATTACATAAATTTTCAACAAGAACCTAAATTTGACAGCAAACTCAACAAGCTAGGGATCAAAACTCATATGGTGGCCACTAAATAGGACATATTTCAACCAAGTTTTCATGTAACCTCATTAATTTTCTAGAAAAAAATGAATTTCACATCAAATTCAACAGGGTGCAAATGTCAAAATCGGTGTAGTGGTCACCACATAGGAGGAATTCCCACCATGCCAACATGCACTTTCATAATTTTCATTAAAAACTTGAGTTTCCATACAAATTCAATATGATTGTCTAGTGGCTTCCGAATTACTAGAATTTCAAGCATATTTTAATTATTTTTCATAAAATATGCACAAGAACGTGAAAATGCAAACATGTTTTAAGTCAATTCAAACTTATAAACTCAACTCTAACCGATGTGATGTTCACCAAATTTTGAATAATTATTTCTATCCTCCTATCATCAATTGCAAACAATATCTTCAAATTAAAATTCATTGAATTCAATATAAATTAAACCAATTGGCTAAAATGAAAGTTAGACCTTGCTAACAACAAATCATAAACTTAAATGCATGAGTCCAACATTTTTTTCATATTTATCACTAATGCCACCAATTGTTGACAAATTTTTCATCCACCCATGACATTAAAAAGGAAATTTTCACACATCACCTCTATAGTAGTTTTTCATGCACACTTAAAATGACAATTTAAAACAAATATTGTCCATATTGGCAAACGGTCGACACATTGGAATGTTTATAGAGAGGATAAACATTAATATTTTCCTTAATGAACGCACACAAGTAAATTGAATATATTCCAAAACATTAAAATCCCATTTGAAAAATACACAAAACCTACTATAACGACCATAAAATAGCACCAACATTTATGCATAATGTTCATATAAAATTCGACCTGTAATTACAATGCACCCTTAAATGTATGGGTTACACTAACACTTATCATAGACTAAACTATTATATTGCTTCTAGTCAAAAAAGAAAACACGACATAAGAAATTTTGACCGATTGTTTTGGGTCTGCATGATTACACTTCCACTTGCTTAACCAACAATTATGATATAATTCCTCATCATTATTAGCTCCCATTCTCATAAGAACCCACCATTGAACATAGACCTTCTTATAATTCTCATTATTTTGATCTCTTACAACATAACTTTCAACCATTCCCATCCACACAAGATAGATTATAGGGTCTGTAGGCCACACAAGAACACAATTACTAACAAGCAAATCATGAAAAGGTGTGTATGCAACAATGTTCAAAGAAGGGCGCATACTTTTAAGGACATAGTATGGAGGGTGACATGATCCTCAAGGTCAGATTATAAGGTCTGTAGGCCACACAAGAGCACAATTACTAATAAATAAGTCATGAAAAGGTGTGTATGCAACAATGTTCAAAGAAGGGCACATACTTTTAAGGACATAGTATGGAGGGTGACATGATCCTCAAGGTCAACACCTACAACAGTAAGAATGGATGTGCGCTCATAATTAACTCTCCAATTACTAAAACGCCAAAAGCCTTCCAATATTATAGAATTCTCCTATGGGATAGGTCTTGACAACAACTCCAAAATGCTCTCCTAATATTTCACATAAGGACCCATAATTCTAGAATATGAATCGTCCTTCAACATCCCAAGCTTTTAGAACTCAATATACTTTGACACCCCGCTACTAACAAACCTTTCCTTCTCACCTACCCTCAATTCATCATTCCCCCATATCGAGCAAAGTGGAACAAGATTCGAAACCCCCACCAATGGTTTTGGCAATCCAGTGCCATCCTCCTTCCACAATTGTATGGTTGGGTCATTTTTAAGGTTCCACAAAACATTAGTAGGAGATACTTTGTATTGCATCATCAGCCACCCTACTTCGTCCACAAAAAATTGAAAGAAATGCATCTTCGTATGACCAACAAGGATGTCTAGGCCATTCTTCAAATGTCCATTGACCCAAGATTTGAAATTAGGGATTTCCTACATGAGTTGTAAAATGAATGGACAATCTTGGGAAAGCATGAATGTTTTCATCAAATTTGCCATGACATAATTATTTTGCTCTCTTAATTTCTTTAACAAAATCCAAAATTTCCATCAATATCTTCATGTGTGTGCTTAACTACAAGAAACCCCAATTGAATTTCTTCAAAAAAATTGCAAGCAAGGAAAAAAACGCCAGCAAGTGACGATTTATGTTATCTTTTACATAATTGTCCATCTAAAGAAATAGCTTCCTTGGTAATGGCTTCACACCCACAACTTTATCCGTAGGCTTCAATGCATTCAAACAATGGAAACTTCTTTACAAAATTTGTTGGAATAATGTGTGTTGGGGTTCGAACTCAAATAAAACCCATGACTCCTTAATTGGCTCCTTTTCAAGGCTATGAAACAAACGCAAAAATGACCCAACGTGAAATTAGGATCATTGGGCCATAACTCATTAGAATATTGAGCGAAATCTTTGTCCCCATGTCCATGAACAATCATTCTAATCAATGTCACTAGCAACTCCCCTAACCCGGACACCATTTCATTTTTCACTTGAAATCTATCGCAACCTTAACCTTGGGCTTGTGACCAAGGCAAAGGGGTTGCAAGGTTACGGGCCAAGAGGAAGCCTGGGAGTCAGATCACATACTCCCGGGAGTGTAAGAAAGTGTGAGGGAGTGAACCCTCACACTCCCAAAACAACTCCCACTTTGGGAGATGGACTCCCAATGGACTCCCGAAACTTCAAAGAGCAATTTCAGGAGTCAAAACTCAATGGCTTGAGGCGTTTTTTATATCATTGAAAAGCTCTTGGAACTTAGATGTTGAAAATGGGCTCGCATTGCTCATTTGAGCATTTGAAACACAAGTTATGGCCAAAAGAAGAGCCAGGAATCAAACTGCCAATTTGACTCCCGACCAGAAAAAGTCTAGAATCGACCCGATTTACTTAGTTGTAGATGATGTGTGACATACCATTGGAAAGCTCTCAACGAGAGCTACAACTTTGCTGTAGACTACACCTCAATCTGAGGTTTGCTTGCAAAGTTATGGGGCTCCAAAGTCACGGAAGTCCGAACTAGCGCGAGAAAAACCATTTAGATGTGGGCCCCGTGGAGAGGTGCAAAGTATACTATAAGGGGGAAGGTGGTGGCCTCCCCCAAGTCAGGGCTGTGGTGAGTCTTATATGTCCGTGTTGCCCGTGGCTCGTCCTAGCACCAAAGGTGCTCCAACTATGCACTAACCACCTTGTGTGGGTTGTGTGGAGGCTCATGTGAGTGAGTGAAGCTTTTCAACTCATCCTAGTCCCATCCCGGAACTCCAACACGCCCCTTTATCCCTCAAAGTGTTGTGAACTAAGGAGCGTGCCCTGACTCCTCCCCTTTCCGTTGTCTTGTACTTGGACTCACTTTTGAATCTTACAAGGAGTTGGGAGTGCGTCAAAGTCAAAATAAAGTTGTTTTAGAATGATCCATCTTATCATGAATTACACATAAGAAATCTTCTTTAAATTGCATAGATTTAACTTTCTAGGTGTGATATAAATGCTAATAAGATTATTGGTGAATGTTATGCTCTTTCAATTTAATCTTTTGCTCCTTCACACAAGGGATGTTTTTTTTTGGTTTTAAATATCAAATCCTTCGAAGATTCACAAATGGTACACTTGGCAAAAATAGATCCTTTTTTTTAGATATCTTACGTTCAAATTTTTTTCTTTATCAACTAGTTTATAACAAACTAAAAGATACTTCTATATTGGAATTCCTCGTTGATATATAAATGTGAGGAGAAACCAAATGTTAGAATGATAAACAAAAACATTAAATATCTATTGCAACTTCAATTAAAGCCATGTTACTTTGTAGACCTAGTGGCCGCCAAGTCAAAAAATGGTCAAAACATTGTAAGA
>Ga0209208_10011460_pt1 | contig 11351 bp, 4 predicted proteins | sample S1TSphfallax_3_FD_187694 | JGI IMG/M metagenome (GOLD analysis project Ga0209208, IMG submission 187694) | Host-associated microbial communities from peat moss isolated from Minnesota, USA - S1T2_Fd - Sphagnum fallax MG (SPAdes) (version 2) | ecosystem: Host-associated > Plants > Peat moss >...
AGCAAAAAGATGTAGTAGAATGTATATGTATAGAATGTCAGGTTCAAATTGAAAGGAGAGTCAAGTGGTGTTTGTCATTTGCCCTTTTTCAATGAACTTATTTCTTTGTTTCATATTGGGTAGGATGCTTTTATGTCATGTCAAACTTATAGTGTGGAATTGCATAGGTAGCCTAATGTAGTGAAAGTTATTAGGTCATGCCATTCATGACTCAACCAATGTTAATGGATCATTTGATGCCCATAGAAATTTTATTATATCCTTCATTTTGAATTCACCAATTTTAAACTTTAGGGTTGCATATCAAATTTGTTAAATGCAATTATCATGAATGGGATTTCTTGAAGGTGACTTTGTAATTTTTAGACCTAAGGTGAGGGAGGTTTGAACTTTGATTAATTTTCATCTTTACAATTCAATATTAAAAATTTTTTTTTTCACAATTGGGTTCTATTGTTAAGGTACTATTCACACTTGGAGCAATTAAATAATCATGTATTTCACATTCAGGCCAATGGCATAAACCACACTAATGTTTTATTAAGGAGTAACAACCAATGGCTTGTTTCCTCAAAACAAATGAAATGGTTTTCATGGTATTGTAATAAATGAGCTTATTTAATATGTTTGATATAATTTTGATAGAGTGTTAAATACTTACATTTTTTATGAAAGATTGCAAAACATTTGCATATTGCATCTAGCCATTGTTTTATTACCAAGTTTTTTCCCAAAATAAAAATTACAAATAAAAATTTGAAAATGAAATGATTTTGGAAGGTTTCAATGACTAGAAATGGAAAAAATGTATATTTGATTTTTAGGGAGTAGCCATAAATATAATACTAAATTTATAATTCATATTTTATAAGAACACGAATAAAGATTTGTAGTTAACATTTGGGTAAATCTTCCTATGGATGATTGCCAATTAAATTACATAAAAACATTTCCAAAAACAAACAATAGTTGCATCTTGATCATGGTTCATATGTGATCTTTAGGTGTAATGAAAAATCCATGGACCCTAAAGTACCCAAAGCTATGGGTATAAATATTCAATAATATGCTTTAATAACTAAAGATGCCAATAACCACCCACCATTTTCCCACCCTAGCTTTGAACACACCTATTCCTCTTTCAACAACATTTTTATTCATTCCTCTAATTCTATCTCCACATCATTCTAGAACCAACTAAAATTTTGGGAGATGCTACATCATGAGGTCTATTACACACTAGAGAAATTTCAAATCAAAGCAACAATACCCAATCAAAGAAAAAATGAAACAATTGTAACATTAATAGCTCAATTAAAATGGGTTTAACAAACTTAGTTTTGGTTTCAAGTTTGAATGTAACATATCCTTGAAAAGCTTGTGAAAATGTCCTTCCAATGACACTAGATTCAAATTGATTGGACCTAACCATTGTCAAATATGAAATTTTGAAATTTTCTGTTTTTTGACTTAACCTTAACAAAAAAAGAAAAAAAATTTATGAAACTTGGTCCATGGCTCATATAAAATCAACTCCTTTCCATTGTAAGAATCATCATTTTTTTAAATAACATTTTTTACACCAAGTAACTCAAATTATAAACATTGTTTGTAACTCACCTTTGCTACACTTATTTTGTGGCTCCCTACTTTTTTATAGTATTAATTTTCTAGTAACAAAGTAATGGATCTAGGATCTTTGTACACACCACCCCATGACCCCTTTATCCAATTTATATATTCACGCTTCTAATTCATTGGCCAATTAAACATACGTAAAATTAGATTAAATAAATATTAATCATAATATTTGAATCTTGATTCTGATCGCTCAAAATCTTCTCACTACTTTAAAATATACATTGTTGTACATCTAGAGAAAGCTCAAAACTTATCATTTTTAACCACAACATAATTGACATCCTAAAATGTGGGTTCCTAGCTTCAAATTAATGTCTCATACTAATGTCAATAAGAAGTTTGTTTCTTACAACTGAAAATTTTGAATAATTTTTTCTCCAACTAAAATACTTGAAAAATTCTTGTAATGGTGTGCAATATTTATATTAATTTACTAACCATTCTCTTATAAAATATTTTGCAGCTATTTCAATAGAGGTCAATTGTAATTGAAAGGTCATTTTAACCATTTTAAAACATTGTTCCTATGTATAGTGTGACCAATAATTGAACAACCACTTGACTAATTAAAGGAATAGACAAATAATTAGGTGACTTACAAGATGCAAACCTTTATTAGTCTAATGAATAGAATAACAAGAACATGAAGGGTGCAAAGGAGAAAAATCAAAAGATCAAAAGTTTTAAAAACCAAGTACATGAATTTTCAAACAAATCCATCAACTAATAATAAATCAGGCATTTAGTTCTAGATGGTTTCTCAAAGAAGAAATAAAATGGAAATCTATTCACATAGCATTGCTCATTTTATGACATGGATGTTTACATTCTTAAAATGCAAGAAAACCCCATTGCTTAAAAAATATACATTACTAGAATTCCTAGTTTTTCAAACCAAGAATTTTGATCAAAAAAATCAGATTTGAACAATGATAAAAAAAATCCCTTGTTGTTTTGAACAAGTTGATTTTAACATTTTCAATGTGACTAGCGTGGTCTTTTTTATTTGCAAAGTAAAGACCATTTGATTGATCATTTTGATTCATGAATAATGGACAATCAAATGATTTAAATGACTTTTTAAAAATAATTTGTATGCAATTAGGTAGGTAGGTAGGTAGGTAGGTAGGTCATAAAAATGCAAGTAGGTAGGTGGTAACTTAGTTTAACGTAGCCTAACATACCTACCTACCTTAACTTAACCTAGTATAACCTAATTAACTTACTTAACCTAACCTAATTACCTTAACCCCCTAGCATGTACATATATATGTTACAAGTATTAAAAATTAAACCCTTGACCTCCCCAATGATAAACATGCTAAAAACACGAAGATCCACAAAAACAAAAGTTAAAGGAAAGGTCTAAATTTAACTTTCAAATAAGGAACAAAACAAGATTATGCAACTCAAAACTAAAACACAAAAAATAAAAACTAAAACATGAGATGTGAAAGATAAACATGAAAACAAATCTTTTTTATACTAACATATGTAAACATAAACATGAAAAAAACATAACAAGGCTATGGTGCAAGACTTTAAAAAATGATGGGTCCTATTTTTATTTATACCCCTTTGGGGACTTAGTTCAAGGAAACTTCTGAAGAGGTTTCTATCTATGTATGCATCAAATAAAGAAGTTGAACTTAAGAACCTTTCTAATTAAAAATCAACTACAAATTAATTAAAACTTAATTGAAAGTTTTTAAGTAAGATTTAACTAAAAGTCAACTGGAAATTAACTAAACTTATTAGGACTTAACTAAACTTAACTACAAGTTAACTTTGAATTAACTAGGACATAATTGGGAGTTAACTAAAAGTTAATTCTAAATTAACTAGCATTTAACTAAGACTTAACTCAAAGTTGACTATGAATTAACTATGAATTAACTCAAACTTAACTAGAATTTAATTAAGATTTAATTAAAATGAACTAAGAATCAACTAAAAATGAATTATGAGTTAAGTGGAAGTGAACCAAAATTTAACTAGAAGTTAATTTAAAGTGAATTGAAACTAAATTAAAAGTTATGTACATGGATGAACCTTTAATTAAATAAGCCCCATGGTATTGGCATTTGTGACAAAACCAAATCTTTAACCAATGGACCATACCATCAAAAGGTGTTCAAGGTTTGTCGAGTTTTTTAATTTCACATGTTTATTTCAACACATCATTACAAGACTATGAAATATGTAGGTAGGTATATTGTAGGAGGTACATGGGTGGGTGGGTATATAAATAAATAGATAAAGACATATGTGGGTGGGTAACTAGGTAAATAGGTAGGCAATAATTAATAAATGGGTGGGTGCGTGGGTAAATCGGTTGGTAAAGTAAAAAATGGGTTGTAGTAGATAGGTAAATACAAAGGTTGGTAAATTTTAGTAAATAGTTTATACAAAGGTAGGTAAGTAAGTAGGTGGGTAGGTAGGCAAGTAAGTAGGATGCCCCATTTGACTATACTAAACACTAGCCATCTTGAGTAAAATTACATTGGCCATTTTGACCAGAGGTGCCATTTTTTAATGTCAAATTTGACTAAATGTTCCAATTGACTAAATGTCATTGGCCATTTTGACCACGGTGGTCAATTTTTTTGTCCAATTTGACTAGATATCCATGTTGACAAATAGTCAAATAAGTCATTTCAACCAAGTTAACTAGTCAAAAGATACACATATCGTTCAAGCCTTTAACTTGTAGTCAAAATGTACATGTTCACTAGTCAAGAGAGACCAATTAGTTAACTTGGACCGTTTGAAAAACTAAGAATTTTAGTAGTGATAGGAATGAATGAACCTTTGGACAATTTATGTTTGCTAATCATCTTATACACATGAAATATATATCTCCTTGGATAATGAATGCAAAATCATCATGGATTACATTGTAAGACCAAATATACGCCTTCATGGATGTAACAAAAGAATACACATATGATCAATGGGTTGTTGCAAACGCATTGGAATGCCCCAGTTATTATTTAGTGAATGGGTTTAAAGTAAGTTTAAATGTTACCTATTTAGAATGTTGAAGGTAAAATAAATGGATGAAAATCTCATTTAAAAGGAAGCCAATGCCAATATCAATTGTAAGAAGTTATTTAATGTATATGGAAATTGAATGACATGATAAGTAAAATAACAACACCTCAATTACCAACCATTTATTTATATGTTTAACAGGTTGGGATCCATCCTCCCCAAACCCACTAAAGTTCCAAAAGGTTTGTTGCAATCGATATTTAACCAAAATTATTGTAAGTTTCATCTTTTTATAAATGCTACACCTTTCAATTATATAATACAATTTTCTTCATGTTTGATATCCTATTCATATCCAAGTTTTTTTTTTTTTTTTGTGACATGTATATTTGTTTAAACAACCAACCACACTATTTCTTTAATGTTTAAATATAATTAAAATTTTAAAACTACATTAGCAAATTTGCAACTCTTAACACCAACAAACAAACACTGTTATATTCCTACAATACACCATATTTCCACAACCTCCTTCCTTTTAAGTTTCTTTTTCTTTTCCAAATTCAATGACATGAACTTTTAGTAAAACATTTCCCTTTCATCTTTATTCTTCTACTCACTCCTAACAAAATCTCTCCTTCCCTCCTAAAAATTCCTTTGTTCATTTGTCCTCCTTAACTTCTTCCTTTCACCTCTTGGTTTTTTTTTCATGTTCATTCTTCTCATACCTTCTCCATAGTTTTCAAGCTACCTCCAATTTTGTTTTCAAAACAACAACAAATATCTTTCCAAGTAGATGAAGGGTCAATTGTAAAAGGCAAGTTTTGTTAGTATGTCGTGGGAATATGGTGTATTAATGAAAGTTACAATTTACATTTAAATTTTGCTGAAAAGAAAAGAAAAATGTATCATTGTGGAACAAGATCTCCAAAAAGAATGGTAAATGATATTTAATGTTTGAATATTAAAGTTTAAAATATTTAACCCCAAGTATACAAAATACAATAGTTACATTTGAAATGAAAATATACCCCTATTGATGTTAGCAAGCAATTTGACACCAAAGTACATCTTTGTGTGGGTTACCTTCAACTAAAAAAAATCCACAAATTGTAAAATATAAGGATTAAATTATGAAATGTGCTACAAAAAGTTTAACATGGAAAGGAATCATCCAAAAAAATGATGAAGGGCCTTGGAAAAATAGTTGCAAAAATTGAATGGTTCACAATGGAAAAGCAAAATCTCATGTTTCATGTCCTTCAATAAGGTTCCAAGAAAAAAATGTTTGAAAATTTAATGAAACCTAACACCTTAATAGCATTTTAATAAAATTTGTTGTAATATAGAACATGGCAATGGAGCAAAACTACACAAATGAATCAACTAATTGAATTTATTAACACATAAAACACCCACGAATTAAATTGGAAACTCTTGACAAACCTACCTTGGTTGGAAAGCTTATTCATTGTTGAGGTACCCAAAAATGACAGTCTTATAGGTAAAGGATTGTAAAGGACTAATTTCGATTTTTGTAATGTTTATTACATTATAATTATTAGGATTGTTGTATGTCTACTATTAAAATGATGTCATGTTAAATTAATAAAAAATTTAAGAATAGATTGGATAAAATATAAATGTTTGTTTGAATCATTTTAATTAACTGGAATGGCCTTTGTTTAAATTATAAGTTTTTTAAAGGAATGCATTAAATAATGCAATTGATTTCAAATTTTTTTACAAATAAAGAATATTTACATCTATCTTTAATAATTTCCATTAGATGCATTTCATTATTTTATACACCATACAACTTTTTTTTAAATTATGAAAATCATTCCAAAGGGCTATAAGGAAAAGGTATTTTTTTGTCCATTTGGTTGGCTCTTTTTATCCATTAGGCTTAGAAGTTGTAGCCCTAATTGTAGTTCACAACGCAAGAATTCATCATGCAAGTGTTTTTTTTTTTAATCTATGTAAAATTATTTAATTATTTTGAACCACAATATTGATGCACAAATATGTACGCATGGGAAAAACCATCACCACCACCATATAAATTATTTGAACTTTTCAATTTTTCTAACTTAAATTTGTTTCTTGTAAAGTAGACAACTAAAAAAGTTTTGAAGTCTTTTGTTTAAAAAGTAGTACCCCAACCATGAATGTATCTCGGATGACAATCAAAGGTGAATGAATGTCATGTATAATAATTTCATATATCATCATTTAATGGTCATAACAAATTAATGAAGACAAAAAGGGTGAAGTTTTTCTTTAAAAATGTGAAAGTGAAAACACAATGACCAATCCTTTGAAAGGATCTCCTCAATAACAATAGTTCAAATTATGCTATTGAAAGGTTTGATCATAGTTAAACATATGGGTTAGTATAAAATCGTTTTCTTGTCACAATTACAATCTTGTAAATATTCAAGGCCTTGAAATTGCCTAAATTTTTTTGGAAGGATATGACATGTGATTAAGGAAAAAAAAACTCCAAATATCACAAATGATATCTTGCAAACCCCCAACATAAGACATAAAAAATATAATGAAAACTTGGGCTTCATACTACTCCACACTACCAGTGACATCAATTGAAATTTGGCATAAGGTCAAAATATTATTATATTTAATTTGTATTTTTTTAAAATTAGTTACCAAACATTGGTAGTGCACATCATATCTAAACTATCCACAAATCATTTCCACTTCCATTAATTCTAAAATATGACATTTAATTTTCACCTACTAAAATATTAACATTTTTAACACCCATGATGTTCTTTTTGGCACCCTTTGTTTCAAAAGTATTTTTTTTGGGCTTTTCCAATGTCTTTCTTACCATGCTTCCCAACAACCCTTAGTTTGAAAATGGGTGAAAACACAATCAAAAGAACCATGGGCACTAAAATAAAAGTTTTTTTCCAAAGATTACACATGACATGTGTCATTTTTGTGTTGGCTTATAATTTAAAATTTTGTATTTTGGATATCTAGTTTAACACTGCATGTTAGAGATAAATAAATTCTGACTACAAACTAATTTTTATATCATATATATTATGCATTCATGTCTTCTATCACATAAATATGAACAATTTTTGTTAAAACCACATATTCAAAATCCATAATATTCAAGTCAAAAACACATTTGAACCGAATGTACTCAAATCAGTTATAAAAATAGTTTTCATTAATTCAAGTCCTTTTGCCCTTCTAATCATTAATTTTAAAATCTTCTCCAATTTTCTAAAAGAATGGTGCAAATTTGGTAGGAAAAAATGACATTTGAAAAAAATAAGGATTATCCACTTTTGAAGTTTGAGTGCTTTGAACATGAAAAAAACAAATTTTGATTTGTGTTAAATTTTCAATATATAAAATTTGCAATTAATGGAAAATATTCTTAAATTTTTTATAATAATCCAATTTATTATGTTTCCTTTGTGATTTTTCAAACATACAAAAATGCAATTTTAAGGAGTGCCCACTCACTTGGGTGGTTCCTTTTACCATGTTTTTACCTAAATATAAAATATAAATATTTTTGACCTTAATGCCTATAATGTCCCCTATGTACTTTTTGGTGTCCTCTAACATTTTAACCAATGTCTTTAACCTTCAAGCTTCAACATCGTGATGCCCTTTATTATCCAAAAGCAAATCATGTCCAACTTAAAACTTGGTGTTTAATCATCCATTAAAAAAACCCCTATTATTGCATGTTTTCATTTTGTCATTTTTTATCAGCATTCCCATTTTTTTTTGTTATTCCTTATCTTTCATTTAAGTGTGTTTTTGTTGTTGACCAAATTTAAATCATTCCCAAACCAAAACACTACATTGATCTAAATTTTGATTAGGGATGTCCAAATTTGGAAATGTTCATTAAATCAACATTTTAACTTGGGATGTCCTTTTAGGACCTTGGCTTAAAAACAATCATAAAGATTTAAGGTTCAAAGATTTTTGGATCTATTAACGTTTTCATTCATAAAATCATAATGTGCTTTCACATTTGTTCCATTTTGCCCTTTATATGAATCTCGCATAATATTTACATAATTGTAAGAAATTACACAAAATTGTACAATTTATGATTTGTAAAGATTTTTAAAAATTTAAAATTAAATTAAGTACCATGCATAACTCCATTATGGTTATTTTGACATGTTAAATGTAAAAAAAAATTTCCCATTCTCACTTTTTGCATTGACAATTATATCTATTCCTTTGTTAAACAATTTTTTGAACAATGTCAGCATATCCACATGGAGCCTAATTAGATAACACATGTTCATATGTCAATGACGTGATGTGTTGAAATAACCTTCACATAAATGAATTTTGGCCAAAGGATAATAATGATATGACATAATGTGTAACAAACAATAAATCTTCCATATTTTCAACAAGATTAAAAGCATAAAAAATAAATAGATATCCTTACAATTCACAATTTGTTTTTGGAATTTTCTTGAAAGGACAAACCCTAATGAATTGAATTCCAATTCAATTCAATTCAATTCAATTCAATTGAAAACACATGGGATGCAAAATGGTGGAAAAAAATTTCAAAATCTTCTTGTGAATATGGTGTTGAAAAAAAAAACTTTAAAAAAAAAATTCAAAAAAACACCTTTCCACATGTAGCCTTTTGATTTAGGAATCTGTAAATTAATCTTAATTTGGTATTGTCCAATATGATGATTTATATAACCTAAAGCTAACTTACCTAAACTTACTTAAACCATCATCACTTGAATTTCATGATTATTTAAAAATTATACAAATTTTAAATATGAAATTTTCTTATACTTTAGGTCATCATTCATGGATGAACTTAAATAATATCCATGAATGTCTACTTTTATCCATAATAAACCTTTAAGAAGATTCTTGACAAGGTTATTAAGATGGTGGGCCATATGAAAGTTTTGATTTGAGTTAGGTTTTCAAACATGTACAAATGGAGATACCCCTACTTTTGGGGTTTAATTATTTTCAAATTGTTCAACACCAATTTTAAATACAACATTGTGTTATGGCATTTTTTTTTGTTTCATATTTCTAATCATTCCATGTTTTGAATAAAATTATGTTTGATTATTTTCTTGCATATTTATCATGTTGTGTGTAATGATTTGTTTTTCAATTTTATGGTGTTACCACATTAGCAATCATCGACTAGGAGATTTAACCACATTTGGTTATACACTAGCTATGAAAGTAAAAGTTTATTAAAATATTTGTATGTTTTCACTACTTACTTAAACATTGTGTAAAGACAATGCAATTTTTTTCAATTTCTAGAAATTTTTAAAAAGGAAATTCCACATAATTTTTTAAAAAATCTCCAAACAAAAAAAAATTCCAAACATAAGGAACATTGATTGCGTGGTTGGGCTTAGGTTTTTAATTATTTTTGTCGATTTGCCTTAATTCTTGTGCATGTTGGGAATTCATCAATCATGGCAATTTTTGTGCCCTCAACACCAAATCTTGATTTAATAAAAATTATTTACAAAAAAAATTTAACCAATCAAAATTAACATGAGAAATAATTATTGTGTTGAAAAATATTGGGTTAAAAAAAAATGATGATAGATTCACCTTGCATGAAAATATTCCATTAGTTAATATAAGGCCAATTTCATGTTCAAAAAAAGATTTTGAAGCTGAGCTTGTAACCACATGCATTGTGGTTTTCCCAATCCAATACCAAATTTGGCAACATTTTTTTTCCCAAGATAACATTTGCCATTTTGAGGATAGTCAATACATGATGTGCAAATCAATATTAAAAAAAATTCAAATGAAATTATATTTGAAACTTGAAGTGGAAGTGGAACTAATGAGGAATTTCTTTTTAAAAATCTACATGACAACAAACATTTATTATGACAAGGTAAAATTCTTAAAATTAGTCTCAATTTGACCACAAAGCGTTTGAATAAACTTTTCACATCTATACAATTTATGTTCTCGCAATATGATATATATAAGTGAAAATAAGATGAAAATAATACATCAAAACCTTTCCCATGATCCCTTAAACAAACATAATAAGTGTTTTCCCCTTCGACAAAGGTTCTTTTTATAATAATTCCATGATGCACACATCAACAACCAAAATGTGAAACACATTTTAAAATTTTTGTGTCATTTTTCCCACCATTATAACAAATTATTATTTCTTCCTAATATTTCCATGCTTTGCAATAAATTTAATTTTCAATATAGACATCATCCAAATTGTAAGATTTAGGCCTTGCTTTGATTTTGTACCATAATTAATTCATTGTTTGTGGGTTCATTTGCATGTGTATAATTTGTAGGTGTCCATATCATTTGCACATTACAAACAATAGGACTAAAAAGTAAACACACCCTTGCCCCCCTAGTTTGTTGTTTTTGTTCAACTATTTAAACTTATTCCCCTTATGAGCATTTAAATTTTCCTATTATATCATATATGGGTTTCAAGATTTACAATGGAGATGAAATTTATTTTGACTTATGGGGCTTTTGTTTCAACATATTGTCATCTCTTTGTTAATGCCATGGAGAATTGAAATGGAGATTCATGAATAGTTATTTCAAATTTTAGAAATGATGATGTAGAAACTTTGAACTTTATAAAGCTAATGCGCAACATGTTGCTTCTTATGGGACTTGACATTGGATTGAAGTACAAGTTTACA
>Ga0209208_10011461_pt1 | contig 11351 bp, 6 predicted proteins | sample S1TSphfallax_3_FD_187694 | JGI IMG/M metagenome (GOLD analysis project Ga0209208, IMG submission 187694) | Host-associated microbial communities from peat moss isolated from Minnesota, USA - S1T2_Fd - Sphagnum fallax MG (SPAdes) (version 2) | ecosystem: Host-associated > Plants > Peat moss >...
CCTTCTTCTATGGGGGTGTTGCAGAGAAGAAAAAGGCGACGATAACTATTGTTGCCTTCTTATTTGGTGATGTTAAAGAGAAGATGAAGAAGGCAATGGTAGCACCACCACAAAGTTGTTGTTATTGCCTTCTTCTTTGCCTTCTTCTGTGGTGGTGTTGTAGCAACAAAGGTGACAACAACTTGATTTTGTCACCTTCTTCTTTGTGTTTGAAAAGAAAAAGAAGATGATGATAACTTCCATCACCTTTTTCAATGGCTTTGCTACAAAAAAAAGGCGACGGTAATTGTTGTAACCTTTTTGGTGGTTTTACTATGAAAAAGGTGACAATAGCAATATCATCGCCTTCTTCTATGGTGGTGTTGCTACGAAAAAAATGATGGTAACAAGCTATCATTGCCTTCTTTCATTTTTTCATTTTTTTCTTTTCTGGTCTTTTTGGTTTAGTTCATTAAAATTGAGAATAAACAATGAAATGGTGGTTTTTCATTATGTCTTGGTTGTAATGGATAGACAAAGGAGACTAAAAAAAGGTGGTGATTTGGAAACTCATAAACAAAATGTTGTTTCATCATAATAGATAATTGGAAAACAAAATGTTGATCCATTACAATCGAAATTTGGGGAGCAAAATGTTGTTCCATTAGAATTGAAAATTGATGAATTGAGCAATTTATGTGGCTTAGAATTCACAATGGTGACAATTTGCAATTCAAATCATGAGATCACTCCCAATACATATTGGGAATTTCGATCTAAAAATTATGGGTTAAATTGTTTTAAAATTTACATACATTAGATTAAATGTAGATAAAAGATTGTACATTTTTTTTTTAATTTACTTATATCTGTAGCTTCCATCATTTGATGCAAACTGTGGGATTTTTTTGTCAAAATGTTTTTATTACAATAGTTGCATTCTATTTTTTTAACTTTTTATGTGTAAAGTTTTATGGTTAGGATTTTTATTATTATAAAGTAATGACTTACTTTTTCATATTTTTTGGTTTAGGTCCGGAACTTGAAACTGACCAAACTTCTCAACCATCGGCACCCCCTTGTCCACCTAATATGGCTCGAAAGGATAAAGAATGGATGAAGGTTGGGTGGAAATGGAAGTGTAAAATTAGCATTTGTATTGTCACATATTGTGCCAAATGGTTGTTAACCAAACATTTGAAAAAGGTGCATGGTTTGGTGGCAGAAAAAATAAAACGTGGGAGGCCGTTAACTTTTAAAGGAGGTGTTTGACATCAAGACCATGCTAAAATGAACACTTACATCTTGGGAAATGCCATGGTTGTGCAAAAACAGAATGATCAAAATATTACTAGTTGCGTTCATGCTAAAACCCAACGTGAATCGGATAAGCTAGTAATTATTACAAAATAATGTCCATCATTACCAAAACCAACTTTGGTCAAATTAACTTCAAAGTAATTATTGCAAATGTTGGGTGTTAATGTCTAGGGCATGGGAAACATGCCTCGAAATGCAACATCACATATGAAGAAGGGTGAAGGTTTATAAAAAATGATTCGATCCACTCGTTTTACATATGCACGATCATTAAAGATGGCATGGGATGTCAAAAATTGGGATTGATAATCCACTAAAGCAAGTTGGACACAAAGGTTGACAAATGTATTAGATTTCCATGAATCTAAATTAATTCATAGAAAGTAAGAAACAATAATAATCAATGTTTATTATTTTTTTATAATTTTGTTTCATCCAAGGTGTGTTAGGGTTTAATTTGGTGGTTTTTAGATGTTTATAGGGTTCAGGACACAACAAAAGAAGAGTTTGTTGCAAATGCAATTCAAGTTAAGATGCAATGCCACCATCTGCACATTGTTCACCATGCAGCAAGGGCTACAAATGCAACAACTACTTACTAAGCTTAACACATGATTATAGTTAATGATATGGTTGAAGGTTTCCACTTTGTATAGTTAGCTAGGTTTTTTTAGCTCTTTCATTTTTTGGACTACCCAATTTTTGAATTTTTGTCCTTTGATATATTATAGAAAACCTTCTTTTTCATTGGGTTCTTTAGCAATTTTTGATCCACCCATTTTTGTACATCTTTTATCAATATAGTAATTTTTTCTAATCACATTTGTTTGATGAGTATATGGTTAATCATATATGTCTTCATTTTCATAATCTTTTTAGTACTTTAGATGTAAGAATTAAAACTTAAATACGCCCATATGAATAGGTAACATTAATTTGTTTAAAATTTACAAAGATCAAAATGAACATTATGCAATACCTACATCTAATGTAATAAGACTCACATCACTTAAATTTTTTTAAAACAATACCCACATTTTAAACATATAATACCTACATCATTTTATATTCTAAATTACATAAGGCCATTCGTCTACATTCATTTCAATACCCACATATAAGTACCATAATAGTTATTAGTTTTTTACATTCATTGCAATACCCACATACAGGTCTCCAATGTAATATTTAAGGGACTCATATGACATAATAATTTAATCTAAGCATCAACAAATAATGTCATAATTAAAAAATTATTAAAAATTCCTTCAGATAACATAAATGATTGATTATCATATTTAGACAATCATTTTTTTAAATATTAATTAATCAATTATTTGGTTGAACCTTAATTATTCAAATAATTAAAATTTAGATTAAAAAATCAAATTGATAATATGATATTTAATTTATTATCGTAATTAAATTCTTTTAGGTTGATAAGTTATTCAAATCATTATTTTAGATAATTATTCATGATAATTAACTATCGTAAAATTAATTCAGAATAATAATTAATTTAGTATATAAATAAACATATTTTGGGTACCCAAACCACTTATTATTTTGAAATGATTTTACATGTGGGTATTGCATTTAGGGTTGGGTCTTCACATAAGGTTTGTTTTAATCACTTATGGATTATTTCAAAATGAACTTGCATCCAAGTATTACATCTAGGCCATGGTCTTCATTCAAAGGTGCCACCCACACTACATATTGGGTATTTCAAAGTGACCCTACTTGTGGGTATTGCATTTAAGGTTAGGCTTTCGCTTAAGGTTTTATCTAAATCACCTATGGGTTATTTTGAAATGAACTTGAATATGGCTATTGCATTTAAGGTTGGGGTTTTATATAATTTTGCAATATCCACACACTTACTTATTTTCACCAACTAAAAATTTAGCCTTAATTTTTTAATAATTAAATAAAATTTGTAACAAAACACCAAAGAAGGTGTCTCTAACCATTTATTAATATCTCCAAGCTGATTTTTTTCACTTTCTTTAAAATATATATATTGCATTGTTTTACATATAAAATTCCACCCAAAATGCACCCTAGATTTATAATTATTATAGACTTGTAAAAAAAATGTTAATTAATTTATTTGTCCCAAATTCTAAACTTGAATCATAATTCAATAATTTATACTTGTGACAATTATATGAAAAAATGTGCTTTCTTTCTAATAAACTTTTTTAGTTCAAATTTAATATGTTATGGTATAATAAATAATAGACATTAAATTGTCATAAATGCTTATTAAGCTTACGTGGCCTAGGTTAATAAACTACCTACATAATTAGTAAGTTTAATTAATAAATTCAACCACCTTGAATACCTACCTAAATCATCTAAGATATTAACCTAGAAAGCCTACACTAATGAATAAACTACATAATAGGCTTATATTACATAGGTAGCCTATTAGGTAATTAGTTAGGTTATTTAACAAGTAGCTTACTAATCTATTACTTATATTTAAACTAGGTTATCTAGCTTGGTCAATGTTGACACTTTAGTCAATTTAACAACCTTGATGATGAATTTTTGTTGAAGCTAGTAATGTCAATCCTATGGATTTTTAATTGTTTTTTAATGAACACTATTATGTTTTTTAGATAGTCGAATCATGTTTTAAAGGTGTCGAAAACATTACATAACAGCTTGGCCCTCTCAAAGCTTCCAAATCCATATAAACATTGGCATGGCTTTAAAGAGCTTATGAACATTTTCATACCTAGCTAATAATATTTTGAAATTTTTTCATTCACATTTTTAAAAAAATCATTAAAAATAATTACAATATACATAACCATGGGTTAATATATGTAATTTAATTTTTATATTATTTTAAATAAATATGAAAATATTATGTGTATTGAAATGAATCAACAATATAATTCCATAATATCATTATTTTTATATAATGTGTTATAAATAACAATATATTTGGACCAATAATTAAACCAATATTATACATCATAAAAAATAAAGTTCACATAAGAACTCGTGTTATATATGTATGAAATATAAAATATTGCTAACCCATTATATGATTATTTTAACTAGGAAATTACTTACTGTATATCAAAAAAATATAAAATAAAATTTCAATCAAACATAGGATTAATATATGGGAGAGATCATTTATATTAATATGTGAAACCAAAAATAAATAAAAAATCATGTGCTTTGACTTTTTTATAAACATGGTTTGAAATCTTATTAAATTAAAGACTTTATATATATATATACAACTTTAAAAGGGAAAAAAAAAAAAATGAACATATTTGAAGAAAATTTAAGCATGATCTTTTAATTTTTTGATCTTGACAAACTTTGTATTACATATAAGGTTGGGTTTTCACATAAGGTTTGTTTTTTATTTTTATGTGATCTTTCCAACCTAATTTTTCCAATATCTTTGAAAAAGATATATAATGAAATTGTATTGTTTCACATATGTTTAAACCCTAGAAATTTCCCCTCAATTTAATGTATGATTAAAAAAATATTTTTGATAATTAATGAACTATCAACAAATTTTGTCATATAATTAAATAATTAGTAAAAAAGTAGTTTGAATAATTTAAATGATTAATTATCAAGAATTAGATAATCATTTATTTATTTAAAATATTTAATTAATTATTTGGTTTAACTTTATTTACTTGGATAATATTAAGTTGGATTTAAAAATCAGATTGATTATTTTGATATTAGATTGATTAAGTTAATATTATATATATAGGGTTGGGTTATTTCAAAGTGACCTTGCATGTAGGTGTTACGTTTAGGGTTAGGTTTTCACTTAAGGGTATCCAAACCATCTAAATGGGTTATTTTCAAGTCACCGTGCGTGTGGGTATTACATTTAAGGTTGATTTTTCATTTAAACTTGTAATACCCACACTTATATTTATTTCTACCAATTGGAAATGTGGGGTTTCGTTGTAATACACACCCATACTTACCTCTACCAATTGGAATTTTGGGGTTTCATTGAAATACCTACACTTGTACTTACTTTTACCAAGTACAATTTTGGGACTTAATTGTAATACTTGCATTTGTGCTTACTTCTATCAACTAAGATTTTGGGGCCTAGTTACAATACCTACATTTAACACTAATATTATCACTATCCTTGTGTTTTTGCATTTCAAACTTTTTGTGCTTATTACTTGGAAACAATAACAACTTACATAGCATATTAGACTTCATGTGTGTGTTGAATACATGATCAAAGAATTTGGGTTATGGTTTCCTCCATATAAAATTGATTCTAAAACAAAATTCTTAGTGCCAATGCCAATAATTTGGATTAATAATTGACACATCTATTCATGACATCATTTAGTATGTACATTTTTGTGATTGATCATTGTTTCATGCCAATTTTGAGCCTTTTGACACTATTTCCCAATCCATCTTCTATGTGGTGTAACTTTAATCCTAGGTGTAAAACTACATCTACCTTTGTGAGGCGTATGTTATGAAATCTACATGCCAATAATCTCATGTGTGAGGTGGCCTGTTCACAAAGTGTCACATCCCCTTCTTTACATTCATTTGTGATCTTTTGCATTGTAGTGACCAATTATGCAAAAGCCCTTTCCATTGGGGTTGTTGAATTTATTATGTCACTAGACCCTATAATGGCACCCATCGAGAGATCACTTTGTTCCATGCTCATGAGCCCATCAAATTCCATGATCCCATCATCATTTTCAAGATGTTCATCTTTGTCATCGTCATTGGATTCCACATCTTCTGGAATTTGTCGTGGGTTCGCAAACATGTGACCCAACCCTGCACAATGTGATCTATACCAAGTTCCATAGTAATGAATGATATCCTCTTGAGAAATGTATGTGCATGTGAAAATGATCCCAATTTGGTGTTTACACATGTTCCCTCACAATCCCATTCACATGTCCAACAAAATATTTCGATGAATGGGAATTTCATTGTGTAAATGACATTGGGAAAACATTGGCTCCATACACCCCAAGCTCCATCACTCTCAAGGGTTGGTTGGTACACATGGGTGAGTGGAATAAAGGTTGCCTTTCTCACACTTCGTGTAATAATGGCCTCCATAACCTTGTTTTTTATGAAACCTTTTTTTTTCATTTCCAATGTGTGCATGTAGTGGTGTGTAATGGTTATTGTTAATTGCCACACCAACCAATCAATCCTACACCCTCTAAGGCCTTTTGTGTTAAGAGCAAACTAATGTTTCAATGCACCATGATATGATTCAATGTTCATTTGGGTGTCTTGATTGGAATGGGGTACTTTTCAAACACCCACCATCCATAATTTTGCAAACATAAACACAATGCACAAGGATGAATAACATTATTACAAAAAAAATTTGAATACGAAACCATGATAAATATTATCACTTACCAAATTGATGGTAGTAAGTCCATAAGTAATTTATCCATGCATCAGCAAGCCTATGTTTGTGAAGGTTTTTTCTCATAGCAACCCTCCCACATTCTTTGAAGTCATCAATTGTTTCTCCATGATTGATGGACATGTACATCACATCATGAAGTTCTTGGAGGATTCCACCTTACATCTCCACATCTTTGATTTTTTCAATACCATGTAAACGCCATGCTTTGAGAACATGCCAACAACAAAGGTAGATGGGAACCTTGTCCATACCCCATACGACCTTAATAAGGACACATATGCAATAAAATCACCATGAATGCATGGGGTCAATACAACATAAAATAAATTTGAAATAATCAAGAATTTTATGAAAAATATTTTAAAACATCTAAGGAAATAAACACAAAGTAAGTACTAGGCATAAAATTAATCGTAATGCCTTCAATTCTTGAGGTGCATCATCAATGAGAAAACATGATAGTTTCCAATGTAGCTTGTGTGATAACATCTTATCTTTTAATGGTTTTAACCATTTGATCAAATCTTCAACTGTTTGCTTGTAATGATCTAGGCTAAAAGGACACCCATACGATGATCATCAAACCCCATCAAGGTGAATAGATGGAATTTCATGTCATTTGTGCCAAATGTGGCATCCATAGGAATGGCACCATTGTGACCATATGATAACATGGACTCACATTGAGTTGGTGTTTGAATACATATGGTGAATGGGACTTGAATTTCGTTGATTTCACCAACATCTTGGAAAAAGAACACATCTTCCGGATGTTGGAGACCCCAAGATTAAATTGAAATTGCAGGGTTGGTGTGTAAACGCCAATTCCCTTTCTTATGTTTCCAATCTAAATATGCAATGTTTCGAAGCCAAATGAAATCATTTTGTGTCATGCTTTGACATGCATTCACATGATCCCACCAAATTGTTTTATGCTTGTCATGTATTTTTTTAGTTGTGTAAACTAAGCTTAGTTGGGCCCATATGTGGTCTTTCAATGCTTGTGACATGCGTGGAGCATAATGAAACATACGAGAAATGGATTTTGGGTCATGCGCACCATGTGCGAATGACCCATCAGTTCATGTATGGGCCTTATGATAAATCATGATCTTAGCCACATCAAGCCGTGTGTATAGACATTTGATTAAGAATGACACTAGGCATCTTTATTTAATAGATCGAGTGTGGTTTGAGTTTTCCTGATAGTCCTTTAGTCCATATTTACATTAATACTTAGACCAAAAAACTCTCAAGACATAAATGATTACATCTTTGGTATATGAATTAAAGAAATTAAAAAGGTTAATGCCATAAATGTTTACCATGTATGCACAAGGTGGTTTTTAATAGTTGGTTGTTTGATATCCGTTTAATTCGAAAAGTTTTTGTAAACATTCTATTCCACATGGGTGCTCGTATCCCCTCATTCACCTTCCAAGAATTTTGAAATGCGAACATATGGAACATAAGTAGATTGAATGGTCACTTTATTTTGCCCTCCATGACATATCTCGGACCTACACACTGAATCCTTGTTTGAGAAAGGGAATTTGGTGGGGTTTTGGACATGAATGGAATGGGACTTTGGAACCTTTCCCATGATTGAAGGTATTTTATAAACATTCATCATTGAACAAAAACCCAAAATGCAATACCTACATGGTTCCCTTAAAATTGATGTTGTGATTTGGTGATGCATTCCCAATTCCTTGAAGGACTCAAATGTGAGTTCAAGTGAAAGACAACGGAAGAGGGAGGAGTCGGGGCATGCTTCCTAGCTCACAACACTTTGAGGGGTAGAGGGGTGTGTTGGAGCTCCTGGATGGGACTAGGAAGAGTTGACAAGCTTATTCACTCACACGGGCCTGCACGCAACCCACACAAAGTGCTTAGTGCAAAGTTAGAGCACCTTTGGTGTTAGGACGAGCCACAAGCAACACAGACACACAAGACTCACCACGGCCCGGACTTGGGGGAAACCACCACCTTCCCCCTTATAGTATACTCTGGACCTCTCCACGGGGCCCACATCCAAATGGCAATGAAGACCTAGTCTTTTCAGATCATGTAGAGATTGGTTTATAATGAAATTCCTAACATAAGGGCATACCATCACTCTCCATTCAGTGTGCCCATTCTCTTGAACAAAGGCATATATGACATTTTAGATGGCATCATGTGTGGTTATTTGTTGACCTCCAAATTAGAAAAGAGCTAACTACATGTTAGATGCATCCAACTTGTGTTCACATTCACACATGAGAAGATTAGATGCTGAGGGCTGAATCACAACATTGAAATGAAAGTAGAATGTCTGATGCAAAATAAACAAATAGATGGCCTAGCAACTAAGCATAGCCTTACCCCCTTGCTGGAATAAGAATGAATGCGAAGTTTGGATGTTGAGGAAATGGAATCATCCTCTAAGATAACCTAAAGGATGTGTCGTGCTACATGTCCATCAAAAAAGCCTATAGACCTAGTGCGCAAATAACTACTAAACTCTAAAAAAAAAGGTGCATTTTTTTAATTGTAGGAGGAAGGTCATTTCACGTTGCATGTAAACATGAGTAAAGCATGTGTGGGCCCATTTCAACCTAAGAAACATACTCCTCCAAAATGGGTCTATCGAAAATACAAAAATTAGAACATAAATACATAACCACTAAAGCCCAACTCCCTACAATAACAAATGGGGCATAATCCTCCATAAAGAAAAGGCCTATAACCCCAAAGGATATCAGTAATCAAGCTTGACACCTTGTTAAGGGGCCCTAGAAAGACTCCCATGATCTTAAACGCATAATGTCCCCACCTACCTACATAACTTTCTATCAAAACCCACAAAAAGAGACAAGAAAGAAGAAAAAAAAAGATTGTCCATGTGAAATATAAAGGTCAACGAATTACACATGAAGGCAAAATGCCAAAGCAACCAGGGTGTCTCCTAGGAAAAAAAGATTATCGATATGTGCCACATCTTGATATGAAATTTCATCCAAAAAATGTGTGGCAAAATCTTGAGAACCCATTGTCACAGCTAAAATGCATAAGCCATTTGTGACCAAAGTGTAATCTTGAAGAATTTTTATGCCTAAATAAATCTTTAATGGGCTCTAAAATTTACATTTTAACATTTTGACCCTAAGCCCAATTAGGGCTAATTGGGTCAAAAGGTGGTCAAAAGTGCAGGTAATTTCATCCAGAAACCCCACAATGATGCGCTCCCAACTCCTTAAGGGATTCAAATGTGAGTCCAAATTGAAAACATCGGAAAAGTAAGAAGTTGAAGCACGTTCCTTGGCTCGCAGCACTTTGGAGGGGTAGAAGGGCATGCTAGAGCTCTAAGATGGGACTAGGAAGAATTGACAAGCTTAAACTACTCACATGAACTTGCACAAACCAACACAAAGGTGGTTAGTGCATAGTTGGGGCACTTTTGGTGCTAGGACAAGCCACGAGTAATTCGAATTCACAAGAGTCATCATGCCCTAGACTTGGGGAAAGCCACCACCTTCCCCTTTATAGTATACGTTATGCCTCTCCACAAGGCCCACATCCAAATGGCATTTTGTCCTGGGACTCCCAAGTGGGAGTTCCGAAATTGCCAAAGTTGAGACTCCCACGATTTTGGGGGCCCATAACTTCGCGTGCATACCTTGGATTGAGATGCGATCAAAAGCAAAGTTGTAGCCCTCGTTGAGAGATTTTCAACGCTATGTCGCACGCCACCTGCAGGTAAGTAAATTGAGTTGATTCCCGACTTTTAGTGGTTAGAAATCAAACTGCCAATTTAACCCTTCTTTTGGCCATAACTTGTGTTTCAAATTCCAAATGGGTCATATGAGCCCATCTCAGACATCTTCGTTTCAATAGCTTTCCAGTGATATAAAGAACTCCTCAATCCATTGGGTTTTGACCCCTGCAATCGCTCTCTGAACATTCGGGAGTCCATTAAGACTCTAACTCCCAATGTGGGAGTTCCCTTGGGAGTGTGAGGGAATAGGGTCTATTCCCTCACATTCTCTTGCACTCTCGAGAGCATGCGGCCTGACTCCTGGGCTTCTTTTTTAGCTCGCAACCTTGTAAGCCCTTACTTTGGTCACGAACCCAAGGTTAGGAATGCGACACACAATGTGGGTATTATCCATTAGGGATGGAGAGATGCAGCGTGGGCTCAAACAATGGTCTTTAGGAAAGATCGATAATGGGCTAAAACAAATAAAAGACCTCCTAGGGGGTCACCTTGCCTCATGCTTAAAAATGATTGAATAATGTTGACCTTTTGCAAATGTCGCCCATGTTAGTAATAAAGAGAAAAATGAGGGTCATAAAACACCTTAGTAAAGGGGACAATGCTCGCCAAAGGCCCCTTGACATCACATAATTTTCTTTAAATAGTAGCTTGAGAAACTCTATTAAAAGTGTTTTTGATGTTGACCTACATCATGGCCTAATGAAGGTGTAGGTTGAGGAGGGTTTGAATGCCAAAAGGGATGGCCCCATAGCCTCCAAGGGTTGATACTCCAAACTAATGGGAGATAGGTGTTCTTGAAATGACCTTGGAAGATGTAAAACAATGGAACAATTAATAAGTTGAAGAAACACCTTG
>Ga0209208_10011462_pt1 | contig 11350 bp, 14 predicted proteins | sample S1TSphfallax_3_FD_187694 | JGI IMG/M metagenome (GOLD analysis project Ga0209208, IMG submission 187694) | Host-associated microbial communities from peat moss isolated from Minnesota, USA - S1T2_Fd - Sphagnum fallax MG (SPAdes) (version 2) | ecosystem: Host-associated > Plants > Peat moss >...
AAATAGTTGCAGCTTAGTCGCATGTGACAATACGTATACAATGTAGTCAAAGGATGAAATGTATTTGTTGACTTTTTTTTTCATACAATACCTTTTGTCATTTGCGACTAATTTATCACATGCGACTTGTCTTAGGTGACTACAGGGATTTTAGTTGCAAAATGTCTCTTGCGACTAAAATTTAGTTACAAACACTAGTCAAAAATACACAATTTTCTTCTAGTGAAAACAAATTACACAAATAATGTGTAAGAACTTCATCTGTAAATAGTAATTACACATTAATAGTATGAATGGTCTTGGTTGGTGATTCTCATGAGGTGCAGTCACAATAACATGTACCATAACAAATGTAACAGTTGTTTGGTTTTTTTCATGTTTTAAGATCGTAATTTAATTCAATGTTGAAATTATAAGATTTTTTAATAATATTCATTAAGCATTGTAACACTTGCTTTTAAGCATAAAAAAACTTGTAAATGGATTTCAATTTTTTTGAAAATGACATTTTTTTCCAAATTTTTAACATGAACCTTAATTAAATAGGATGATTTTTTTTAATTAAAAATTTTATCGAAGATTTTTTCAAAATATTCCAAAAATATTTTTAAAATATTTCCCCAAAAGCAATCACAAAAGCAATAAAAAAGCAAATGGGTGTGGCTTGAGTTATCCCATTTGCACCCCATTGTGTTTTTTAATTGATTATAGATGAATTTAGGTATGTGTTTCAACTTTAAGAAGGTTTGTTAAATTTGGTGTTCACCCAATGATGTTTACAAAACATTTGAAAGTTTAAATTGTATGATAGATTTTGACTTCAAGCCTTGACCATATTATTGAAAGCATCCTTTGGGTGCATTGTTTTTTCTTCAAATTACCAAAATCATTTGGGTGGCAACATCCAAAAACATGTAGATGCAATATTGGTTATTGAAAAAATTCAAGGTAAGTGCCACTGGTTATCATGTATCTGTGTGAAGCAAAATACAACTACTCGGGCATGTGAGTTGTCAAAAACGGGAAGCAATCTTCAAGAGCAAAGGATCAAGGTTGTTTGTGATACCAAGGTTTTGGTGAAAGCTTGTGTGGTGATCCGCCACATTGAGAAGCAAATGAAGTGGCGATAAATTACATTTTGTAGTGGATTTTGTAGTGTTTTTGGTTATTCATAACTTGTAAGACCTTAACAAGTGAACAACATAAACACAAGCTAAGTTGAGTTTTGTTGAAATAATTTTTTAAAAATAGAATAAATGTTTTAAGCAACTATAAAAAGGAAGAAAAAAATCTATGAAGGAGTAAGGGGGCATTGAACCTCCATCCTTATGGATTTTGCCCATTTGAACCCAACTCAAACCTACATAAACCACACTTTTTGGAATTGTGAAACTTGCATACTTACATTAGTACTTACTACTTGTTGTGAAGACAATGTTGTAAAATTGCTTGCAAACTAGTCGCCCAAAACCACCCAAATATACAATAGACCATCATTCATACAACATGTACAACAATTCCAATTTAAGAGTAATTCAAGAAAAAAACAACAATTCCAATTCAAAAATAATTCCAATTCAAGAAAAAAACAACAATTCCAATTGAATGAAATGAAAATTGGATGGAAATCCAAAGATTTATATTATGTTTACTAGCCTTGCAAATAAGGCAACATGTACATTAGGTTTAAAGTTGAAATGCTTCAACAACCAAAAATCTTCATGCCTTGCAAATAGCTTGTTGCCATACAAGCTACAAATGTAACACATATTTTTAAAATGTGAAAAACTTGCACCATGGTTAATTAAATTGGCACAAGATGATGTCAACATTCTAGTTGTCCACTGCATATCTCACCTTATTGTCACTCCACTCCTTGATTTCATTCCCAAAAGGGAAATTATTTAGATTATAATGTCGTGTGCAAACATCCTCACAACCAAGTCCAAGTGTGTGGTAAGTTAGTTCCACAACTTGGACTTCATGAACAACAATGTGGAGAAACGCCACTCATCTTCCATGCTATCCAAAATCAATAATAGATATCTCTGCCAAAACAAAGTACTTAGTTAGCCAATGTTACAAGAGAATATTGGATGCTAGTGTAATCTAAAGTTGAGTGAGTTTGGTTACACAACAGTGATGGTTCCAAAGCGACAACATGGTTATTTTTGCATGGTGATCTTAAATAAGGAAGTTGCAAGATCAAGTTTTGATTCATCCAAAAGGGTTAGGATCTTCATTTGCTCATTTTTTGGACCAATGAGATTTCAAAAAAAAATTGAACCTTGAGCAAGGTTAAGTGTTATTAAAAGTTTCCTTGGCTTGAAAATTCAACCAATAATGCCAATTGCATTCATCTAATCCTAGTTTGGGAACCATTGCTCAAATTCAACAATCAAGGACATAGTTACATGTGAACACTAAACTTTAACAACTTCAAATGGGGATGTCTAATCATCTTGTGTGGCCCGGTGGAATGTTTTAATGAGACGACATTTTTTAAGCAATTGGTATTACTTGCCCATGAAATAAAAAATCACATATTGGACGTTGGTTGATAGATTAGTCCACTAACCAGTCAACATGTGATCATTGGAACATGCATAAAGCTCCAAGAATGCTTTGAAATGGTCCTCCCATTATTATTTTTCCAAGTCTAAGTAAATGTTATATAACTTAACACAAGAAATTTTGACAACATTGAGAAAATCACATACATAAATTTTTTAACCTTGCGCAAACTTAATTAACACATGGACTGCTTCCAACATTGACATTATGTAGGTTAGCCCCATCACCACTTCAATGTCAGAAAGGTACCCAACATTTGTCTTTGCTACTACCACAATAATTAGGTCATCATTCATCTTCAACACTAGAATTATGTACTTTTCAAGAACCTACTTAATAAGGGATAACATGGAAATCCACCTAATTTTGACATTGCGGAGTAGTTTCATCCCTTGGATTTCAAGTAACTTTGCAAGAGCACATTGCCACTTAAGTGAAAAGGATAAATATGTGTAGGTTGTTTATAATAACCCTTGTTTAACAATTAGGGACTAAGCAAAGAGAGTCTTCACAAAGTCTAGGTTAATTTGATGTGCCATGTAGTGCACTGGAATGAAGAAAAGGGTAGATCTAGACCTAAGTTGAGTAGTAACACCAATTTGTAGGCATGTGAACATTGCAACCCCATTTGAACCAAAAAAAAAAACTTGTTGCCAATTTGATCCATTATCAAATCCCCATACTCCATCAAAGATTTAAGAATTAAGGTGGTGAGGTTGTTAGTAGTGCCTTTGCCAACCACTCTTTCAAGATTCAACAACAAAGGCATCTTCTCAAACCCATCAACAACATACACATGTGAGTTACACCAAGATTGATTATTAATCATCATAACCTCATCATAGCTAAAAGCGAGGTACCTAGCCTTTTGCATTTGAATTCTTATCAATTGGATGACAATGCTATCCATGGTTTCAACCATTTGCCAACTAGTTGAGTTGCATCAATGCTTGCACAACATGTTCTTGACCTTCACAAACAATTGTTTCATGCTTTCAAATTTTGTGAAAGGTTGACCCAATTTTAGAAGCCAAAAAAGGGCCATGAACTAAATGAACTTTTGCTTGAACACCTCCAAAACACACCATTTCAATATCATAATTTTGGCCTTTGCTAATTCGCAAATGTTTGTTTTTCACATGTTGCCTATTCACAAAAATGAAATATTGGCCCATAGCGCACCTAAAGTGTGCAACCTTGCATTTCCATCATCCTCCATGTTTCTGTAAATTGTCAAACTTAGGTACCAAAAGCTTCTCCCTTCCGTCAATCTCAGTATAAATCTTAGAATGCACCATGTTAAGCTTCCTTATAACTATTTCAACCCAAGGAAGTTTTGCAACCCACACCTCTTGAAAAATTCAATTCAATTCCCAATCTTTCTTCCTATGTTTTTTTTGTGGTTTTTGTCATGGTTTTAGCTTTAGGTCCAAAAATGGAAGATCAAGATCAAGTTCAAAGTAATTGACATCAACAACATCAAAAAAAGAAGATGGTGATAAATAATAAGGCAAGCTTTGAGAGGAGGAAGCTATGGCATTTATGGAAGTAGGAATTTCAACATTGGAAAACAACTTGTACTTGAAGCCCATTGCCAATTGCAAGGGGCTCATTGTGAAAACCTAACTACAACCCTAATTTGCAACTAAAATTGTAAACCCTAAACTTCTCTTGTAAAAAAAAACTTCCTAAGCTTTCTTGAGCTTTCTCGAGCTTCCAACATAGAGATGCAAACACAAGAGACAAACATGACAAAACTCCCAAAACATGCAAAAAAAGTTTGGAAATGTGGGAGGGCAAAAGGAATATTTATAAAGTAATGCGATCTTTTATTTCATGGGCAAACAATATTGGGAGGACCATTTCAAGGCGTTCTTGCATGTAGCTACAACTACTTGAAAATTGACACCATGAAAACAAGATCTTCACACCACTCCTTGCCAACAATTTGTGAATAAAAACATAAAGAGTGCCATCCCTTTCATGCACAAACCATAACCCAAGCTTAATAACATCCTTGGTACAAAGAGGTAGCGATCCTTTATATTATGGTGCATTATGAAATAGTGGTGATCTTCAACAATAAGATATGAATTATTAACTAGTCCTATTAGTTTAATCATTGATATGTAGGTGATTAAGAGGGATGGGAAGCAAGCATGGATGGTGATAGAGTTAACATAAGGCAAAGAAAGGTGGTAGGTAGTTGGTTTTAGAAAGTGAAGGGATGGCGATGGGGGTGGATGGGAGGTGCTTAATTGTCGACATCGACAAGTGACAAAATGAATTTCGATTACTTTTGACAAGATGGGTTTGACCCCTTTACATTTCCTTCCTTTTGTGTGATCGTAATGGTGGCTAGCTCTAGTTTTGACAATGTTGCAATATGACAAAGTGGACAATAAAAAATCCCCAAATTTTACAAAGGGGTGTTGAACAACCCTGAGTGGACTCACCACTTGGTGAAATTTTGCCAAAAACCAAGTTGTGATTAGGTGCATTTGAAAAGGTTTTAATATTTAGTAAGACCAGATGCTTTGTATAATTAAATTATAACCATCTTATAAATCAATTTACCATTTAAATGCTTATATGTTTATTCATGACCCCTTATGATAAACTTATCATCGATTTCCAATTGAAGAAATGTCAAGGTGAAAATCCTTTAAGGTATACCACACATGATGAAAAGGTTCTAGTCCATAATGTAGTTTTTTTTAACCCTATATTTTGATCCCCATAAAAAATAATGAATCAAAACTTGTCAAAATTTTCAGAAGGACTACATTTTAGACTATTACAATTCTAGATTCCATCATAATCATCCATAAATGTGTCTTTACATGGTAAAAAAGGACTAAGTAAAAAAGACAAAAAATGGTGATGATGTGACAATATTTTTGTAAACCTTAAAGAATTTGCACCCATTAGGGAACATCCAAACATGGCAAAATTTACCGCTAAGGTGGAACCAATTCTTGTGATCATTGTAATCTAATATCTTGGTATAAATGGTGAAGGATGGCTATGAAAAAGATTGCATGGATGATTGGGGCTTATAGTTGCCATAGTTGATGAAAGGAAACGATTTAAACAAACATGTGTCTCATGCATTTTTTCTTCTTATTGGTTTTTGGGTATGAATTCAATTACTAATTTGCAACTTTGCAAGGATGTGATCTTAATGGTTAATTTTGATGATCAGAATGTCTATGTATACATTTATGAACAAAATCTAACCTTTGTTAAGAAATTAATGTGTATGAAAATAGAAAACTTGACCATCACACCAATTGTTGAGGTTAATTTAAAGTTCTGTGAATTTGAATCTAGGGATGATGTATTTTCACAACAAACAACACCCATTACAACATATGTGCTTATGGGATGGGCCATTTTGCAAGTATGGAAGGTTTCATTTTTTAAAGTTTTAATGTTGGAAAGTTAGATGATCATTGTGGAAAAACCATGTGCATAATTGTGCACCATGTGATTTTTATTAATGTGCAAACCTCACACAAATATTGAATGCAATTGGATGGTTCAACTGGAAATGATGAACATTGATCAAGGTACTGACACACTCCCAACTCCTTGAAGGACTCAAATGTGAGTCCCAAACAAGAAACAAAAGAATAAGAAGGAGTTGGGGCACGCTCCTTAGCTCACAACACTTTGAGGGGTACAGGGGCGTGCCGGAGCTCCGGGATGGGACTAGGAAGAGTTGACAAGTTTCACTCACTCACACGAGCCTGTACACAACCCACACAAGGTGGTTAGTGCATAGTTGGAGCACCTTTGGTGTTAGGACAAGCCATAGGCAACACGGACACATAAGACTCACCACGGCCCGGACTTGGGGGAAACCACCACCTTCCCCCTTATAGTATACTCTGCACCTTTCCACGGGGCCCACATCCAAATGACTTTTCTCTCCCGGGACTTTCGACAGTGCGCCAACTGGAATTCCTACAACTTTGAAGCCCCATAATTTTGCAAGCAGACCTCGGATCGAGGTGCGGTCTATAGCAAAGTTGTAGTTATTGTCGAGAGTTTTCCAACGGTATGTCACAAGTTGTCTTCAGCTAAGTAAATTGGGTCGATTCCCGACTTTTTCTGGTTGGGAGTCAAACTGATAGTTTGACTCCTATCAGTTTGACTCCCGGCCTTTCTTTTGGCCATAACTTGTGTTTCAGATGTCCAAATGAGAATGCGAGCCCATTTTAGACATCTACATTCCAAGAGCTTAGAGCGCCACAAGCCATTGAGTTTTGACCCCTGAAATCGTTCTTGAAGTTTCGGGATTCCATCGGGACTCCATCTCCCAAAGTGAGAGTTGCCTTGGGAGTGTGAGGGTTCACTCCCTCACACTTTCTTACACTCCCGGGAGTATGTGATGTGACTCCTGGGCTTCCTCTTGGCCCGCAACCTTGCAACCCCTGTTGCCTTGGTCACAAGCCCAAGGCTAAGGTTGTGACATGTACATTCAGAATCAATTTAAATGGGTAAGGCTAAAAATCTGAATTTTGATATATGTATTCATATGATATGAACTACCTAATTTGGAAACCCCTAATTCACCTATTTTATATAACAAAAATAACTTTAAAAGTTGGTATTTTCTAATGTTTGCATTGTCATATGGCTAGATTTGAGCTAACATTCATGGTATATAAGAAAAGTCTCAATATAGGTCTACATAAAGATCCATTATAGGAAATGAATCCCCCACTTGCACCCTAAATTTTGATTTCAATCCCCTTCAAATACATGCACTTGGCTCTTTAGAGGTGGGCAAGCTCACCATAAGCACAATCTTCCCATATTGACACTTTTTATTTAGAACAACTACACCAAGGTTCAATATGTGTCCTTGCAAAAGAAAATTGGATGAAAAAAAATCAAAACATGTAGGTTTGGCTCAACAAAATGGTTTTGGCCAAACATGTATTCACATAATGTTGAGGTTGGTAATAGGCATAAGAAAGCCTAACACCTATAGTTGATTGATTAAATAATTTGATTGGTCCAAGTGGGTTGCTATTAGTGGTCTCCCACCTATATGCAAACCCAATTTTACTGTTATGGGCAAGGTAATAAGTTGGTAAAAAGTAAATAGCTAAACTTGGAAGTGAGAAATATTTTCGCACGATCAAATACTCAACACTATTGGAAATGATACAAGAGAATAGGGCAGGCTCCAATTATCTAACGGCGTTGCACATTTTGAAAAGAAACCCTTTGAGAGGTTGTCTTTGAGTTAATTAGATGAATGATTGGACTCCATAATAGAACTTGCTTGAATTCATCCATGAACCCAAATTAGGTTGATTGGAACTTTAGGGGTTCTTTTGCTTGCAAAAGGTAAAAGACCTCCAAAAAACAGTAGGTTATTACTAGCAAATAATCCATTTGTTCAAAGAATGGAACTAGACATGTCCATGACAATTTGATTAAAAAAATTTCCAAAGGAAGAGTTTTTAAACAAAGAACATGTGTAACCTAAAAGCATGTCATGTGGGGGCAGGACATCTTTAGGGTTTTTGTTTTACGCTTTCTACATGGTGATGTGACTACCAACTTTTTGGCAATTTGTCCTTGAAGGAGGAAGGCAATGGCTACTAGCAGTGGCATTGTCATTACTTTAATCCTTTTATCTTTGGTTGTTGTTGAACATGTGTGCTAGTTGATAATCTTTTTGTAGATTCATTGTGTGGAGGAAATGCAAGAAGAAGGATGGAGATAAGGAGTTGGAAAGACGATTTAAAAGGAACAACATTCTTGGCAAGATAGGATGTAAAAAAAAAAGTTAAATACCATTGCTTTGGGAAATCATGTTGTTCTTCCAATTGGTTTTGTTCTCTTCAATAGAGGTTGTATCCAATTTTTATTTCCACTACATAGGTAGGTATGGGATGATGTTTGTCCATAAACTAGAAAGGTGAACATATAGAACTCTAATCCATTTTCTCTAGTCTAGGGTTGTTAAAGATTACAGTGAACTATGTGTGTTGATTGGCAGTAGTGTGTTGAATTCTAAGGTTTGGTGTTGATCCTTAAAAGTATCACTATGAGAAAATTGTGTCCATTGCAACTCATCAATTGCATCTAGAAAGTGTCTAATAGAATTAAATTACAACTAAAAAGTGTCCAATAGAACTAGATTACAACTAAATAGACAAGTAGGACATGACTCTCTCATAGTGTATGTTTCCAAAATGTTGTGAATAAAATTTCACAAGCATTTGGATGAGCTATGTATGGGAGTGGTAATGTAGAGAATGTAGTAGGCTGATTTTATGTGCTCCATTTTTGGTATTGAAGCTAGTCTTTTAGTGGATTTAAGTAATAATCTAGTTGTGGATTTGGACTATGGTTTGTTGGGATAATTATAGGAAGTTGGAACACAATTTACAATCCAATGGAACCAAATAGGGGAGCGGTGTTGGAGGAAGTACAAAATCAAGACAAAGTCCTAACTATAAGTGAGTTTGATTTCCCTTTTCCAAGGTTGACATTCTGCCCAAAGTTAAAGTAGTCCACATAGTGGGCTTGGATCTATATTGAACATGGGTGGGTGATTTGGTTATCCTTGTAGAACATTTTAATTTTTTACTTAATAATTCAAGTTTGGTTGAAAACTAGTGATGGAGTAGGAAGCTAGACAATGGTTGCCTAAGAACATACTAGATATTTCTTCTCTACCATCTTTGCCTAGCCCATTAGTTATTGAATTGCATGAAAAAGTGAAGCAATCCTTAGAGTAGGAGATTCATGGATTGTAATTGTTGCTATTTCACCTCATCATAAAATTAAGTTTTTCTTGCTTGGAAGTGAGGAGTTACAAAAGTACAAAGCTTTAAATCCTAGAAATTAGAGTAAAGTTTGATGCAATCAAGTAAGAGCCAAGACAATGAGTGTAATTATACTATGATAGATTGGAAAAAAAATTTACAAGGGGGAAAATCAAGGAGGTGGAGTAAAGATGGCAATTTTTGTCCACATTGAGGCCAAGAATAAGTTGTACATGTTGTTAGAGATTATGCCAACATGGAAGTGCTATTGGTTGTTGCCTTAAAGGTGGTGAAAATTCTAAGGGAATTGGGGAAGACACCATATGAACCTTTAAAGGAGGAACAAGAGGAATTCATGAGTGGAAAAGACTTAGTAGTTAAAAAATAGGCTTAGGTACTTGGCAATTCCTTGATCAACTTCCTCAAAAAACAAATGTTCAAGTTGTAGCCAATAGTTACATTAAGGGGATCTACTAGCTTCAATGGGTGCCAAATTTGGAAAGCATAGGATCACTAGGCCATGACTTGTCCAAATTATGTTAACTCATGGCCAAAAGTGTGGAGCGCCACACAAAACAAAGAATTGTGGTTTAAGGTGCAACTTTTATGGATGGATGGGGCATGTTGAAGACAAGTGTTGAAAAAAAAATCTTAAGAATGGGACTATTGCTACAAACTTTTTGGAGGTCCTTGTTGATGGTGACAAGGCTACTTTGGCCCAATTGAACATGATTTGTGGTCTTAACTACAATGTGTTCTTTCATGTGAGGGTTCCCAAAATAAGGATACCCATGAATGTACTTGTATATGCAGCACCTAATGTAGAAAGGGAAAACCTTGGAGCCAAAGGTGATGGGAGTGATGTCCAACTCAGATTTGATAGAGGCAACAACATGAAATCAAAAATCCTTTCCCATTTCATCAAAGGAAAAATATCTTTGACTCTAATGGAAAAATTCTAAAAGTTTTTTTGGTGAATTGGATTATTTAGAGGAATTGGTCAAATTGGTAAGAAAAAAAGGAGATTAAATGTTACATCAATAGGTGGCATCTGGTGCTCCAATAGTTCTTGGCTTGAGGAAAATTAGCATAAACCGGAGTTGCAACAAGATTGTCCATCTTTTAGTTGATATGAACAACCACATCATAAAAGGACTAGTTGACATTGAAGCTTTAATGTTAGTTACAATTGTTAGTGTAGTCAAAGAATTGGGCATTATGCACTTGGTGATAGGGTTTAAGTTTTATAAGATTGCCCTAGGAGTTGTGAGGTCAACAATGGGAAAAATCAATGAGCTTCCAATTTATGACGTAGGAGAAATGTTGTGCAAAATGGATTTCATGGTGGTGGACACAAATGGGTATGATGTTATGCTTGAATTATATTTTTTAATTAAAATAAAACATGTTGTTGACATTGAGCAATAACTCATCCAAGTATGCCATGGACTAAGAGTTGATGTGTAAATATTAGTGGATGAATAATCATATAATTCCTAACCTTTAGTGAATGCAAATTTGGGATTAGTTGGAATCAAAAAACATTCAATGTAAGGGGAATCTAGGGCAAGGACTTCAATTTGAACTCTTCTAGCCATATGAAGAAATTCAATTTAATTTTGAATCAATTGATGATAATTCAAGGCAGATTTTGATGAAAATGTAGGGGATAATCAACTTAGGTTGATTGTACAAGAATAAAAGGATAGAAAAATGGAACTGAATGATCATGGGTTGGAAGTGTTAGTCAAAGATGAAATTCCCAAGCAAATATTGGCATTGACATTTGAACAACAATTATGAAGAATCTGATGAAGTCAATATTTGCTTCATCAGATTTGAGGATGACAATTGTTAGGATTGGTTTAGGTGGGTCAGCCTTGATGAATATTCAAAGAAAGTAGGCAAATGTCAACTACTTAACATACCTACATTGTTATAAGTTAATGTAAATGGAGGAAACACGGAGTAGAATGAATAGC
>Ga0209208_10011464_pt1 | contig 11350 bp, 8 predicted proteins | sample S1TSphfallax_3_FD_187694 | JGI IMG/M metagenome (GOLD analysis project Ga0209208, IMG submission 187694) | Host-associated microbial communities from peat moss isolated from Minnesota, USA - S1T2_Fd - Sphagnum fallax MG (SPAdes) (version 2) | ecosystem: Host-associated > Plants > Peat moss >...
AACATAAGAAGGCGACGACAACGTTGCTGCCATCGCCTTCTTTCGCTATGTTACGCAATTAAAAAAAAAGAAAAAAAGGCGACAATAGCATTACTACCATCGCCTTCTTTTTTTGTTTTTTTTTTTTTGCAACACAAAGAAGAAGAAGAAGAAGAAGAAGGCGATGACAGACGGCTGCCGTCACCTTCTTCGTGGAGCTGCGTTACAGCTGCACAACAGGAAGAAGGCAATGGCAACTGCCATCGCCTTCTTGTTTTTTTGCTACGTTGTGTTGTAGCGCAATTGCACAGCAGGAAGAAGAAGGCGACGACAGTAACGCCGTCGCCTTCTTTGCTGCGTTGCAGCAACGCAGCAAAGGAAAAAAAACACACGAAGAAGGCAATGGCGTTGTTGCCATTGCCTTCTTCGCAACATCGCAAAGAAAAACACAACGCAACAAAAAAAACAAAAAAAGAAGGCGCAGTGCAACGCAGCAAAAAAACAACGCAACGTAGTGCAACAAAAAAAACAAAAGAAGAAGAAGAAGAAGGCGATGACGTTGCTACTGTCGCCTTCTTCGTGGAGTTGTAGCGAAGCTCCACAACAGGAAGAAGAAGGCGACGATAGATGGCTGTTGTTGCCTTTTTCGTGGAGCTGCGCTGCAGCTGCACAGTAGGAAGAAGAAGGCGACAACAGCTGTTGTCGCCTTCTTCTTCCTCTTTTTCTTGCGCTGCATAAAAAAGAAAAAGAGGAAGCACAAAAAGAGGAAGAAGAAGGTGAAGGTAGCGTTACTGTCGTCGCTTTCTTCTTCCTCTTTTTTTCTTACAAACGTTGCTTGTGGACAAACAAAAGAAACAAAAAAAAGAAAAAGTTAGATGCTTACTTGGGTCCCACTCTTGCTCCCGCACTGGCTTCAACTGCTCTGCTGTTCGAAGCTCCCCTCCAAGCTCCTGCTCCAAGCTCACTTTCGTTCGACGTCTCTGGAACTCTAGCGATGGAGTGAGGGGGGAAGGGGTTGGTAGGTGGTAGGTAGGAGGGGGGAGGTAGGTGGTAGGTAGGGTAGAGAAGAGGTGGAAAAAAAATAATTATGCGGGCAGGGAGGATGGGATTTTCGTTTATCCGGAAAACGGCTTCAACGGGCTCATCCGCAACTGGTGCATTAGTGGTTGCTAATTCACTCCAGCCATACCCGGGTACTCAGGTACCTGTAAACAAAATGATGCAACATAAATATTAATAATGTTTTTGTCTCAAATTGAAAAAAATTGAGATTTGATAATTTAATCCAAAATAAATTAAATATAAATATGTATTTATTTTAATATTATGGATAAAAATTTTGTAGCTTTTTCAACACAAAGCTCTTGCAACTTCATCATTTACGAACATCGGCATTATATTAATGAATAAAAATATGTAACAATTTTTTGAAAAGTCACTGAAATCATTAGAAAAGATTTTAAAATGACATATTTTTTGAATTTTTTATAATGCAAATCTAATATAATTATATCTTAAAACTAAATAATCAAAAAAAAATTTAATAGATTTAAAAAAAAAGGTTCTAACACATTTTACTTGGCTAGTTGAAAACTTATTTATTAAATTTTTTTTTACGATATGTTTTTGAAATTTTGAACACAAGTTATTGTAAACTTAACGAAATGCAAGATGGTTTTATAATAATATTTGAAATGATTTTCATGCTTTTTTAACATTTCTATTGAATTTTTTTTTCTAGTGTTATAGGATTTTTTAAACCTATTTTTGTATGTTTGTTTCTTGATTAAAAAATTGAATTAAATGATACATGCAATCATTAAGAAAATCATATGCAATAACTTACTTAAAGGTTATTATATTAGGTGCAAGCCCATTTTGTCTTACCTTTTGGACATAAAATTTTCCTTTACAAAATTTCAAATTAAAATTTTTTAAGATTTAAAAAACCCAAGGATACTAGATAGATTAATAAGGGTTTTTATATGAAACTGAAAATTAATGTTAAAGTTATTGTTAAAATATTTATATTTTCCAAATTTTTCATGAATTGAAAATAAAAATGAAACATGAAATTCAAAATGATTGGACATCAAATATCCTAATATCAAGTTCCTTCTAGATTCAAGATATTTGAACATGTTTTCTAAGTTTCAAACTATGAAATATTATAGTTATTTCCATTAACATATGGTAGTTTTTGTGTGGGATGTTCATTTGGATGTTCATCTTGATATTTAAGAATTGAACATAATAATATTGATTATTAACATAATAACAATTGGCACTTTGAGTACAACTCAATAAGTAAGCTCCCAATTGTGTGTTCCTTCCATTAACATATGTTGAAAATGGTGGTTCAAACAAATGTAAGAATAAAAACCCTAAACCCTTTGGGTTTCTTTTCTATTCTCAATGTGCCCACCAAGTTCCCATCAAGTTTTTTAAAGGTTTCCCATGATGTTCCCAATAGCACCACATTTTTTTTCCCATTTGTTTTGCCCAAAGCTATTTTCTTTTTCACCTTATATGTGGGCCAACCTTAACACTAAGTCTCATTTGGATGTTGAAACATGTTAGGTTGAGCAAACAACAAAACAAACATTTGACCAACCAAAAAACTTTGTCACGTCACCTTTAAAAATGACATCCATAAATAAATAAATATATATATATATATGGATTGTAATAAAAATTTATAATTAGTTTGAAGTTCATTTCAAATAAATGTTTTTGAAGGATCGTTGACAATGTTGAAATCTTTTGCAATTAGTTCCAAAAACACAAGTGTGGTAGCAACAATTATAAAAATTGGCACAAATGTGAAACTAGACCAAAATGTTTTGAAAAAATAGAAAGAAACTTTACTTGATGAAGTAGATCCATGACATCATTCTCCTCATGCTCTTCTTTTGTGACAACAAATTATACAAGCGTTTTCCTTTAAAAAATTTGGAAGAAAAGAATTAAGGAGAAGAAAACATATGCAAGGAGGAGGAGGATTGGCTATGTGACCATGAATTTGTGTTCATTGAAATCTAGGTTTCCATATAACAAGCACACAATTCAATCAAACCTTTCCTTTCTTTTTAGGTTTGGAATTGGTGTGGGTAGGAAGCTTGATTAGGGTTTGACACTCTTGGTGTTCCGTTCGTTTGTTATGTTGCATATCCGTTGGTCGTTAAAAAAATGTGAATTGGGTTCAAGAATTTTGAACATAAGTTATTAAGCTTCCTCATGAAAGGAAAATGTCACAATAGAAGAAACTCTTTGCTTGTAGTGTGGGCTAAAGAAAACAACATAACAAAAGACCAATATTCGACTACAAACTTTGGATAGTCTTAAGAATTGAAGAGCTTGAAAGAAAGAGAAAATTTGAATGATGGAAAGAATGGATGGTAGTTTGGGTAATGAGGTGTTTCTTTTGTTGTCTACCTAACCCAACATGGTTCAATGTTTGGGTTGCACTTAGGGTTGAAGGTGAGCCAAAAGGAAAACATTTCATCTTCCAATAGAAACTTTTATTTTGGGCAGCTTTCAAAGTTTCATCTATGGGCAAATCAAAATTGCTAATTGCAAACCAAAAAAAAAAAAGAAAGAAAAAAAATTAAACTTGGTGAGCCACCCTAATTTAATTGATTGAAAGATGAATAAATAGCCAATGATTTATGAAGGACCATAAAGTTTATCACAATTTGTGTGATTTTGAGGTTGAATATTCAAAATTTAAATATGAAAATCTTGTTATTATCATCTCTACTAATGTGATTTGTTCGAATCACTTGTAAGATTAAAATGAGTCATTAGGACTAAACATTGTAAATAATAATATTATGGCTTACGGGTAAAAATATGAGCAAGTAATGGAAAATAAATAATACATTTTATGGGCCTTACATTTTAGGATCTTTTGAATTGGGACTTAGACTTGGACTCATGAATTCTTTGCTTGACTAATTTGGGTTAAGCATAATTGAATTTCAATTATGTGGATTTGATTAAATTTTTGGGAAAAAAAAAATTTCAAATAATTTAATGACTCAAATTCATATGGAGCACGACGGTATTAAAAAGTTAATATGTGACATAATGTTATTGGATTTGAGGTTGATGAATGATGATGTTTATTACATGTAAATGAATGGAGTTGTTAATTCATATATTCCTCTTATTAAAGATTTAAAAAGGTTGTGGGGTGAAACTTTGAGCTCATTTTTCCTTTTCACAATTTCATGTTTTTAATTGTGATTATGTTTTAAGATTTGCATTTTTTATAATGAATTTATGTCATAATAAACTTATGTGTCATTTTGATTATGAAAGTGCTCACAAGAATAAATATACATGTCTTTTAGGGTTTAGGGTTGAGGGTTTAGGGCTTTTCATGTCTTTTAGACATGTATATTATTTTCATATTTATACATGTCTTTTCAAAGAGCCATGAATGCATAAACTTGCTCACCAAACTCAAGAAGTTGCTCACAGGTTTGTAAGTAGAATTGCATCTCGCCTTTCATCTTTCATGGGTATGACAAAATGGGTTCTGTATTTTGTTTTTGTTTCTGTCCTTTATTTTCTGAGTGTGGTGACATTGGGTGGTCTACATGTTTGTTTGTTGTCGCACTTTTGAAAGATTGTGAAGATGGAGTATTGTAGCACAAACCAGATTTTGTGTTCTGGGGTTTCATCTCCATGGTTCTGATCAAGAGACAAATCTTATTCACCACAGTGACTTCCACATCAAACTGGATGTGGTGAATGCTTTGATCATCACCTCAGCAAGCTACTACTTTTGATGAAACAATGGAAATTTTCCATTGCTCCTTGCAGGAGTTACACTGCCCAGGTTTAGAGTTTATCCAATTGAACCCACAACCAGTTGCAAAGGCATCCATGAGTCCCAACCCCTTGGGTTGTATCAGATTCCCATCTCAGAAAGCACAGCGGCAGCAAAGCAAGAAACTGGAAATGCTCATGGTGACACGGCAAACCTCCAATTTTTAGCTTGTATCACCTGAGAAATCATAGTTAAGAACATTGTAAAATGCTAAAGCTGCCAGAGCCCTCAAAGTCTAGTAGCTGTGGCCTTATATTGTTCATTCTCAGGACTTAAAAAAAGAGTGTGAAAGATGCAAACTTGTGTTTGTTTTTGGGTTGTCCAATGAGACCCGTGAGAGAACAATGAGAATGAGTTTGCAGGTTTAGAGACCAGAAATTTTTAGAGAGACTTGATTAATTGTTTTAACAAACAAGCAGCTCATGTTCATCAAGATGACTTAAGTGCTTTTTTGCCTCAGATATTATCCTCTTACTGCATTCTGACTACAATGTCTGAGGGATTCGTCTGCTTCTCTGTGTAACCACTCTCCTCTCGAAAGCTCTTGAAGCCTCCCTCTACATGCCCAAAATCAGTATGTCAGGTATGCACAACTCTCTGTATGTTGAGTGTGATCAAATAAGCACCATGGACATCTCCCCTTGGCAAAGCAGCTTCTTAAACTTGCAAACCTTTCTAGAGGAAGAAGGTAGGCTTTTTCTTTTGAGCCATGAACAAGCAAGCTTCTTGGTGACCTTGCGTCAAAGGCTTTAGGGGGGAAAGGCTCTCTATTTTTGGACACTACACACACACACACACACACACACACAAAACCTGCATCACAACTTTGTAATTTGCAAGCTGGGAGCTCTCCAACTTCCATGGTAGAATTGCCACGTTGAGAACAACAATCCTCCCCACTTGGCACCATTGCACCCACCTAGCAAAAAATCCAAAATATGAGCCAAATTTCAACAAGTTTAGCCCAACATCCATGCACCCAATGCATCATGGACAAACAATTGGGTTCACAATAAACCCACCCAATTGCCACCTGATGATGAATGACACCACATCAGGCTGCTTTTCTCTATATAAAACCCACCAATGGTATAAGGACATCATGGCCCTCCTTAAACCCTAAACCCTGAAGCCCAAAAAAGGGCTTTTACTTTAACTAACTTCCTTTCTTTAGTCATATCCTTTGTTTGGCTAAACATGGAGATTGTGCTCCTCTAGAAACATCACCCTTGTGACTTCCAATTGAACCACCCACCACCTCTTTCACCCTCCCCCAAATTGCCATGGCTGACTTATTAAAGGTGGTCGGTTGGTTGTTGAGATAGAGAGATTTTGACATCTATACTTTGTGCTGACTTGATGCTATTTGACCTTATCTCAAAGCTTTGTGAAAGATCGATCATCAAAAACATCAAAAACCCTTGCAACACTTTATTTATAAATACATCGCTGAGTCGACAATTGTACAAAGGTGTTTATGAAGGAAGAGAGAGAGAGAGAGAACCCTAAACCCTAAACCCAACATTTTTCTCTTCTTCAGGTTCCATGTATAAAGTAGATGATGATGGTGTGACATGCCTTTTGAGATAATCTTGACACCCCCTTTGACACCGACCACGGTTGCATAAACCCAAATCATCCATCAACCCAAATTAGGTTGAATGGACATAAGTGGGGTTTAAGAGTTAATATTTGATGAAAAGTATGAATGAATGTTGAAAGTGATAATTTATAACCGCACGGATGATGACTTTAGGGTTGCCAAGAGTTTGTTGGTCGGCAAGGATATATTGTGTTTAGATTCATTTATAGAGTATTATAATAGCTTAAGGGAATTTTTATAGGCCCCTAGGTAATAAATAATAATAGGTTAATTTTATTTTTTTAAATGAGGATTTTTGAAAGATGATATTTTGGCTTGTGTTGAAACTTGAGATTAGTTATAATAGAGTTATAATAATAATATCTTGAAGGTGGATTTTGGTTTCTTTTAAAGGAGTTTTTTTGAAGATTATATTTTTTTGCATGATGAAATATTTTGAGTTTCCATAATTCTTCTTTTGCCTTGAGATACCTTTCAATGTAAATGGCAAGGCCACAATGTGACACACCCCTTTGTTAGGTTGGGGTTTGCTGTTGTGCATAAAATAAATAAATTAATTAATTAATAAAAGTGATTATTTATCTATGAAGGGTATAAGCTCTTAGTGGGTTAAAAAAATCAAAGATATGTTCATGTTTTTGTCTTTGTTTGAAGGGGCAATTGTAAAAAATTTGCTCATTTGCAAGGACATATTTTCATTAGGGGTTGTTATGATAGAATCTATTTGAAGCCCTAAACCTTAAACCCTAAACCCTAGCCCCTCTCCATACTATGTCTTGAGTGAACTAGCACCCACTACGGTAGGGTAAACATGGGCACCTATCGAACATCACTTGGTAACTGAACATCAATCTAGTGCAAACTAGTGTCAGTGAATGGTCACATGTGGATTAATACATAAAAAAAGGTTTTATGATTGAACACTTAAATCTTGAGAAATTTGTGTCAGTTTTTTTTAGGGTATTCACATGGATTATTATTTTTGTGTGCGGTTATAGGTGTGGGAAAAAGCTAGTATTAAAATCGTTAATGTAACGATTGTGTCGTTACATTTAAATATGTTTGGTGATGGGAGAGGAACAACACATTTTCATGCACATAGCTGAAAACAAATAACATGGAAAATGTTTTAGTTAAGTTTCGAGCATTTAATTATGGGTGTTTGGTTTAGGGGTGAGTTCAACTCATTTTCACAAAACAAGATCAATAGATCTAAAAAAAGTGTTTGTTATGGGGATTATTTTGTCATATTAAAAGGCATGCAATTGCTCATAATTAAATTGAAAACCTTATGAAGAATACAATGCACAAAAATCCCAAAAGAACATCAAATCTTGGAAGCTTCCAAAAAAACACATTTATTAATCCTTCAAACGACAAACCCTTGCAAATTCTTACCAAACATTTTAAATTCTTTCTAAAAACAACTAAGCAAAAAATCAAATTTGAACCTAGGATGAAATCAAATGGGTAACTCATTTTCACTTTTAATCATATCTTAAGTATGTCCTTTTTATGATTTAGAATAGAAAAACAATTTCAATTTTGCTTAAAATTCTAAGGTCCTAGTGTTGTAAGGTTGAACAATACAAAAACAAACGACAATTCAAATTTGTTAGCAAAAGTAGAGCATGTAGAAAAACATAGGTCAAGTTTAAAACTTTATTTATAATCTACAAGGAATCGTAACCCATGTCCAAGTCAACCATTTTTGCGACTATAGATGAGACTATTTCTACAACACCTAGTCAAAATGACTTGTAGTTATATGAACAATTACAAAGTGGTTTGTAGTTGCATATGTGATTTAGACTTATGGTTATTGTCAATTTGGATGAAAATGGAAATGAAAAATGCATTTATATCATTAATTGTTTATGGCATTTTAAAATAGATGAAAATGTAGTTGTTTTTACAACTTGAAAGGTGGTTCATAAGCCATTTAACACCATATGGCATCTTTTCAACTTGATTTGCAATTATAAATCCTAGTTGCAGTTGCACATGTAATTAATTGTGAAAAAAAAAGTTGGCCAATGAAATTACTAGATTTAATGGTATAATTTTTTTCCCTTTTCTTTTTTCAATGGATTAACAATTCAAGGTTTGGTGGGTTTGTGAAAATTTCAAAGGACCAATGACATTTAATGGTAGAAATGGACCATTTTGGAATTTTTAGCATTATAAGGTTTTTCATAATTTGTAATTAGGTGTGAAAAATACACATTTATCATTTATTTATTAAAGCATTCATTGATGGATGAAAATATAGATTTTTTGCAACTAATCATGGAAACAAATGGTAATAAGTAGCAATTAGTAAATAGGGCTAGGTATTAAATAGTATGTAGATATTTTATCATGTTGATATGTCATAATGTTTTAAATTAATTAATTACTTAATTAGGTAGCAATTATATATATATATATATATATCACGTGCTTGAATTTATTTTTTCCAAGGAATGATCGTTGAAATGGTGTTCAATAACATAATTCAAATATTTTTCTTTTCAAATAAATTTATATTTTTAAAAGGAAAAAATTATAGTTGTGTAGATTTTTAAAATTTTAAATATTAAACTTGAATATTGTCATTTGGACAAAATCTTAATAAAATATCAAATATCAAAATTGATGTTTTGTGTAATGTTTAAAATGAAATAGATTAAATAGAATGCACATTATCATTTTGTCACAACAAGTCAGGTGGCTTGGTAATAAAAGAATTCATTTCCATCCTTGGAATTCAAGGATGACTTTTCACAAATAACATGGGTTGTGGTCAATGATGGGATGTTAACCAATTTTTAATAGATATAAAGAAAGTGCATGACAAATTTCATTAAAACTTTCAAGTAGGTTTATAAACAAATATGCGCAAATAGAGGGGTGTGAATTTTGAATGCACAACATGGTGTCAACAAGAGGCTAAACAATAGCCACATGCTAGATAATAAGCATGAGGGTGTTAAGTACCAAGGTTATTTCTTTCTAATGATTAAGTGCATTGAAAATAAATAAAGTAAAAAACAAATGCAATGAAGAGAATAGAACAAAAGATGAACACAATACCACAACGATTAGGATGAACACAAAATCACAATGACTAGGAGGAACACCAACACCATGGTGATTAAGAAGAAAATAAAATTACAACGATCATGCAGATCACAAGAGCATAGTGATTAAGAAAAACATCAAATTTGCAATGACTAGGAAGAACACAAGACCATAATGATTAAGAAAACATAAGAGGGTTTGGTGAATAGGAGGAACACCAAAACAATCAAGAAGCACATTAGACCATAGAAATTCAAAGGAACACAAGATCACAGTGACCAAAAGGAACATAAGACTATGATGGTTATGAGGAATACCAAAACCATGACAATTAAGCAAAACACATGACCATGATGATCACAAGGGCAAGAGCTTCTATGGGTAGGAGGCGAATCAACTAGAATGTTCCAAGTTTGCAATTGCACCTAATTCAAAACCACAAACATAATTGATGAGATTAACAAAACACGTTACACTCATAATTTTTTTAAAAATTGCACAAAAGTTTGATAAATGAAATGATCTCACACCCATTATTGTTGATTTCCAAGCTTATTTAGGAAATCAATAGACTATCAACTTGTTAACATTCATTAGTTATGAAATTTTAACCCATTGCAAGATGCAACTATGCTATGGAAAACAACCTTTGAAATAGGGCACATCACAATAAAATGAATACAGTAACAATGGAAAGAGAATCTAAGGTATTACACCTTTAAAATTCATTGATAACTGAATTTTCTTATTTTAAACTAGTTTCAATATGTTTCTATGAAAGGTTAGGTTCCCCATTGAGGGTTATACTCTTGCTCTAGTAAAACATCTAGGTGATAAATGGATCATGATCATCGAAGGTCACACAAATTGGACGTCTATGGTTCCACATATATTAACCAATGTTTTGTTTCTAGAGCGAATTTTCACTTTTTTTAAACAAGAAAATCTGGGAAATTTTTGGAAAAATGTGTTTTTCCTAGTGTAATTTTGACCAAAATTTGAGAATTTTGAGGCAAAATTCACTAAAATTTGGACATCACAAATATGAAAATAAAAATAAATGATATTAACTGGCCACATGCTTCTACCTACCTAGTGATAATAGCCTTGCCTACTTAGCTAATTACACAGAAACAGGACCTTTTTTCTTCACTATGGTGAAGTAAAGAGCACTAGTGGCTATCATCCCAAAAAGGATTTAAGATTGATGGCCAAATTTAAGATTTCTTGGGAGCATGTGTCTCTACATCTGACAAACTCTTCTTTTTTTTTTGTGGGGGTGGGATCAAATTTGGTGAAATTTGCAAGAATCTGCAATTTGCAGAAACCACTTACATTCACTAACTAAATAGCTATGCCATTTATCCACTTGGGCAAGAAGAGTAGGAGGGTTTGCATGATAGCTTAGGTCAAGGTGGATCTTCATCCACAACTGAGTGAGAAGGGGTTTCCAGTGGGTGGATGGATTGGATAGATGGATGGATGGATTGGATAGATGGATGGATGGATGGAGCACTGGTGACCAGTTGGGTGCTGGGTCACATAATCCAGGAGGCAAGAACATTGATCATCACCAGGGGTGAGTAATAGTGGCATTCGGGCAAAAAATGCCACCCAGTGCCACTATCAGTGCTCGGCAGCGTGCCACTATTAAAAGGGTCTGTGGCGCTGTGACCGAACAATAGGTAGCCGGACAAAGATCTCATCAGCGCACTGTCTGTGACTCATCGATGCCTGCAATCACAAAACTTCGTTTATGGATGGTTGGGGTCTTCTTGGATCGCGGTTTCCGGCTCTGTTTGAATTTGCTGGAGGCTTGGCTTCGGTTTTTCCCGGCACTTCGACAGTGGAAGCAGATTTCTCTAGAC
>Ga0209208_10011465_pt1 | contig 11350 bp, 9 predicted proteins | sample S1TSphfallax_3_FD_187694 | JGI IMG/M metagenome (GOLD analysis project Ga0209208, IMG submission 187694) | Host-associated microbial communities from peat moss isolated from Minnesota, USA - S1T2_Fd - Sphagnum fallax MG (SPAdes) (version 2) | ecosystem: Host-associated > Plants > Peat moss >...
AATCCTTCATTTGTTGAAAATAATGATTTAGATGTTCATATTTCAAGTATAAGATTATCATAAAATAAGTTAAAGATGTTTAAATCCTTATGGAAAAAATCTTATAAAACTTTGTCACATGGCCTATTTGATTCAAAGTTTTTTTTTTTGGCTTGTTTTTATCATGTTCCTAATGTATTTTATTTCATAACAGACTAAAAATGGATTGTCATGATGTGCCATTTTTGTTCCACCTTAAAGCGTTTTCACCCACCTACACAACCAAGGAAAGAAGGTGGTTAGCGCAAGTTGAATGTAAGCAGTGCGACAAATTTAGTATGGACAACTTCAAGCACAAGCTTTACATAGTCCACAACCTTTGGGTAGGGGCACCACTCCCTTCCCAATAATATACTTTGTGATTCTTTATGGGGGCTATATCCAAATGACATTTTTTTTTAGGACTCCCAAATGGGACTCTTGTTGTCCCGAAATTTTGAATGTTCATATCTTTTTAAATCAAGCCTTTTTGGATAATAAGAAGGTAATATTTTATAACCTTCAAAAAGATCTTTCCAACAGTGTATTGCACGTCCCAATTAAATATCGTTTGACCCCTAGTTTAAGGGGATTTGAGAATTTGATTCTTGACTTTTCTTTTGATCACAACTCATGCTTATCAAGTCTAAATGAACAATGTGAGGGCAATTTAACCATCTAAACTTTAAGAACTTTCCAATGGTATCTTGAAGGCCTAATTTGACATTTTTTTGCCTTTCCAACTAAGGCCCTGAACATTTAGGGATCTTGCACGAGTTCAATTTTCAAAGTGGGAGTGCATTACGGAGTCATTGGGCTCCATCTCTTGTTCTTTCCCAATTTGTGAGAATGTTTTACACTTGAACCCACTTTCTTAACCTCATGGGCCCTTGCACTCCACATTTAGTTGTGAACTCGATGTTAAGGTTATAACATAAATTGTAATAATTGTATCCATAAGGCAAATTTTAGGATTTTTCAATAATCTAAAACTATTTATTAAATTAGTAGAAAAATTAACATTTAATTTTTTTTTCCACAATTAAATATAGAAGATTTATCAGAACACATTCATTTTGATAAATGGCCACAAGTTTTAAAAATCAATTGATATTTCTTTTTATGTGAAAAATGACACTATTATAAACACTTTTGATGTGAATGGAGCCCCTAAATTAAAAGAATCAATCATAATTTCACCTACTTTAGATCCTTTACACTAATGTTTTCCACAAACATCTACACTGTATTTCCTTTTTGGCTAATTTAGTGTGTGTAATCTTTTAATCTAGCTCTTGAAGCTCTTTTTTGGCTACTTTAACTTACAAAGTTTGTTCTTGTTGATTTGCTAAGACTTGTGTTTTTAATCTAGAGCTTTTTATGAATCCTTTTATGTTGCTTGACCTCTACTGGTCTAGCCCATATGCTCTCAAAACTTTGATGAATGACTTGAGATTAGTTCTCTCACAAATTGGAAGCTTTGACATATTAAAGGAGTCTTTGTAAGAATGAATTGCGTATGTAAATTTGTAGCATTACCTTGTGAATTTGGTGCTTTTAGTTTTTGGCAAGAATGGGATGTGCACAAAATTGGGGGGAAATTAAAAAGGTTTCCCCAATTAATGTGTAGGATTTGAGTATCCATTGGATTTGTGTAAACCCTAATCCTTGTTTGTGATGAATTGTGTGCTATTTAACATGACTTGTAGACCCATCCCTAAACTTCTTTTCCTTGCACTATTCAATCCAATTGCTTATCATCAAACTTTTATTTTCACAGCAAACATGGGGTCCTTGAAAAACTAGCCCATTTTCCTCCTATAACCAAACATTGAGCCTCATGTTTCCCCCTTTCCATAATGAAATTCAGCTAATCACCCCTCACCAAATGGGTCCCTTGTAAATTTATTCAATTTATTTATAAATATGGTCACCAAAATCCCTAATATCAAACACTAAAACTTGATGAGCGATTAGCCATGTGAAAACTTTAGAACAAAAATATTTTCAACCAAGCATTTGGTGATAGGCTAAAAGGCGAACGCCCATAAGAATTGTTTTGTTTTAACATAGATGGGCTGCCGCACTAGGTGGATGCTCGGTGACCAGCTTGTGTTTGGTGATGAGCCTCTCTACCCTATCAAAATTAAGTCAATATGGAATGCAATTTAAACAGTTATAATGTAGGTAGATATATGGGTAAGCCATATGTGGGAATGTTTAGCACATAACTAACCAAACACCATGGATAGATTTTGGACAGGAGTACAATGAAAAAAGTGTTTCCTGTCCACACTCCACATACCATCCATCCATACTGTGGGTGATGATCACTCCCGCCGGGTCCCACCCTTGCTGGTAGCCTACACAGATTCCTCACTAATCTATTAGCATATCTTGGTCCAAATGTCTCCTTAGGTGGGCTACAACTAGAAAATTGCCCAATTTGCCCAATTTCTAATCTTTTTGTCTTTGATTTTGTGGTGCTTGCAGCCCAAAAGTAAGTAGATTTTGGAGAATTGTTTGGTGAAGTACCTATGTGTCATTGCATTGTTGATTGCCCCCACTCCCCTAGGCTACTGCATTATAATGATTTTAAGGTTTCTGCAAGTTTGGTTTCATTGAATGATTTAATTGGTCCGCCCTCTTGGTTGGTTCATTTGCCTTCTTGGACATGGGTCCTTCTTCCATTCTGTTCCTTGTTTTCTCCCTCTCTTTTTTTTCTGGATGCTTTGGTTGATTTATAGTTGGCAGAGTTTCATCATTTTGTTGCTTGTTGAGATCTTATTCATTTCTAACAACTTTGATTCCATATGTCAGACTCATCACGCCAAACATAGAGAGTTCTATGCAATGTTGGGCGGGTATATGATTCAAATATATCAGCTGGGTAAGGGTAATGATATATATTTCCTCTCAAGTCCTTCATAAGATCCTTGGTAATAATTAGACACTGTAATTAATTAAGTAATTAGAGGGCTTGTTACTCAGCATGAAGTTTCCTCTGCAATGGTTTGGGCATTACATTTCTGGCATGGGCTTTTACACTTTTTGGTAAAGCCCACCCGAATTTTCACAAGGGCCTGCCAACAAATTCCTTCCCTTTGTGGCTACCAAGTCCAGGAAGCAAAATCTACGAGGCTGGCTTTTTACACACGGATAAAGCCCTTGGCCACTGGCTTTATTGGAATCGGGCCTGTGTGCAGCTCAGTGTTCATGTGAGGCCCAGCACCCCCAGCCCTTATTGCAGGAAAGCATGCGAGCTTCTTTACCTACCAGCAAATAAAAATTTGTCGTTTGGCTGCTGCAATGAGCCCCCTCTGAATTTCAATGGTATACTTGCTAAGTGACAAAATTGTTTGTTACACTTGAATGATCATAAAATGACTTCCATTGAGCATTTTTGTTTTTCCCTTCACAAGTTTGTTTCATTGCAGGTACTTTCTGAATGTCAATGGCAATGGATCCCAGCCTGGATGGTTTTAAAAGTGTTGTCCTGTCTCTTACGGACATTACTGCCCATCACTCCGGGTAGCCATCTATCTCTTCAAGGTGACAACTAGTGTTGTGAGGAGGGTAAGTGAAGATTGGGAGGGAGGGAGGGGGGATGGGGTAAGGTTGAAGAAGAAGAAGAAGAAGAGTAAGGTAATGCCTGGGGAGATGGGTGGTTTTGGAAATAAGCATTTGCTTGAGATGGAGAGAGTTGTGGGGGTCCTTATTTTGAGAATGTCTGGGCCATTTCCCACACCGAGGTGTTACTTGATGCAAAACACCAACATGATTTCTTGTAATCATATGCTCTTGCACTTAGTCTTCAAGTGATCATGATATCATTTGTAATAGTGACCTATTTATATTTTTTTGAACACAATTTTAAAAAAAAAATCTTGAATATGCAACCCCAAAGTTTAATGTCAAGGAATGGTCTCACCCCTTGCCCATTACGGCGGGCGCATCACCTAGCTCGCCCTAATAGGCTAGCCTAATGTCTTGGCCTAATATTTGAATCAATTTAGAAGTAAAACACAATTAACTATGCTAGCCCAACTTAACAATAAACTAATTATGATTTAACCAAACAACTAAACTAACACTCCTAACAACAACAAATTACTTAGAGCAACACTTTAAAAAAAATAAAATCATAATACAAAGTATTACGACATTATAATGTTGTAGCATGTCGTCAAAATATAGCAGGATTCTTAAACTCTTCTACTCTGCTCCCTGACCTGACCGGTAGCCAAATTTGGTTAAATCCCACCTACCTTGCAAATTTTGAAAAAAAAAAGAGAAAACACTGGGACTTGACTAGCTGTTTTTGCTGTCTCCAGAGAAAGAAAGAGAGGACGGGGCGTTGCAGGCTTTTTGCAATGCAAAAAAAATGCAAAACTATTTGCTCTATTTTCCCCAATGCTGCCATCCATTTCATGTCCTCTTCTCTTTCTTCTTCTGCCGCTGCTCCATCGTCACAAATGATGCAATAGCGGCGTATCTTGCCAGTGGAGAATTTTCTGTTTGGCTAAGGTATTGATGAACATTTGCTTGCTTAACTAATATTTATTGCTTCTTCTGTCGTCGTCGTCGTCTTTGTTTTTGTCGTTGTCGTTCTTGTTTTCGTTGTTTTTTTTTGTTGTTGCAGAAAAGTAGCATATTCAATCCATTCATCAGGGAGGACGTAATAAACATCAGCCGGAGTTTTGCCATTGTTGTTGTAGTTTTTTGTTTGTTTTTGGTTGCAGAAAAGCCTGGCATCATCAATCAATTCAGGGAGGACTTGAAACATCAGCAGGAGTTATTGTCTTTGTCGTTGTTTTTTATTTTGTTGTAGAAAATCAGCAGCATCATCATTCTCATCAGCAGGAGTTGTTGTCTTTGTCATTGTTTTTTCGTTTGTTGTAGAAAATCAGCAGCATCATCATTCTCATCAGCAGGAGTTTTTTCTTTGTTCTTTGTTCTTGTAGCAGAAAAGCAGCATCATCAATGATCATTCAGATCAGAAGGAGTTTCGTCTTTGTTGTTCTAATTTGTTGCGGGAAAAAAGCATCGTCATCAGCAGTCGCCGCAGGCTGCGGCCGTTGTTTTGTTGTTGTGACATTTTATGTCCAGTGAGATTTGAATCAAATTCACGGATATGTTCTCTTTTCTGTGTTGCTAGAATTTGGAGAGAAAGAGTATCGTCGTCGTTGCGTCGCATGTTTGTTTGTGCATCTGTGTCTTCGCTTAGGAAATTTGACGCAAAGTTTAGGTAGTAGATTTGCCATTAGTTGCGCCCGATCATGGCAGCAAAGCTGCGGCGGGAGAAAGAGGGAGTGTTGTACGGTGACGACGAGCGTGAGAGAGCCGCATCGACGATTGTGCACGGCTTTTGTGCTACCGATGTAGGCGGAAGCAGTAGCAGCAGCACTATCATGCGAGAAGTAGTTCGGGGGTCTGCAGATTGAACGTGATTGCATGCGCATTATAGTAGCAGCTCTTTGCGAACAGTGTTGAACAGAGACGAACAGTTCCTTCTTCGGAAATCTCTAGTGTTCAGAATACATCTATTGTAGTGGTAGCGCTAGTATGGACTCTGCTGTTGCTGTTGAGAGGACTAGCAGGAGCAGAAGCCGCAGCAGCTTGTGCATAGACGCACGAACAACGCACATGATTCAAGGCTTTGATGAAGAAGAAGAACAGGTGCCGAGTGCAACACAGACTGAGAAATCGAGTTTTGTTTGGATTCCTCTCATAGAGGATGATGATCATCCCACTACCTCTTCTCCTCCTCCTCTGAAGTCCGTTGAGAAACCTACCGTGTCGTGTCTGTGGCGTGATCCTTACTTGTTAGCGCTAGATGCAGCTGTCGGGAGAAGATCGTTCTCGGAGGCGCAGATACTACCGCCTCTGAAACCGGTGAAAACAGAGAGGAGGAACACAGACAGATCCAAGCTGCAGCATGGCTTCCCGAAACCACCGTCAAGCCACAGGTATCCGATGCGAAGTGCTTTGAAGCCGCCGGCTCCTAGAGTCGTGGCGCTAACATCACCTACAGGAGAAATTGACGTGCCGGAACTGGACGCCTGCCAGGAGGAGCAAGAAGAACCAACTGCTGCTGGAGCAAATGCAACCGAGGAAGCTCAGGTCTCCTCAAAATTCGTCCCTGCAGCAGAAGTCTTCAGCGCAGTGCAGAAGTTACATCCGGAGTTGCTTGGCTCTCAATCCTCACTGCCTTGTAAACCCGTTGCGCATGCAGAACCGAGTCCGAAGCGAAGAGCTCTTTCGTTCGCTCACGGAAGAAGGTTCACACCTGAATCTGCTTCCAGGATTCATCGCTTCTTCAAGAGATTTCAAAGGCGTGAGGAGCAGCTCAGTCCAAATATGCCAAGAACGGCAAGCGCTCCGGCGGGCGCCACCTACGATCTATTCAGAACGCGATCGAGGAAAGTGTCCAGGTCTCTTGTAGAGAGGCAATTTCCCAACACGATGTGTTCCAAGAGGCGCGCGGATTCGGTCATCGACGAGGAGAAGGACTGCGGCTGCGAGGAGGACTCGTCTGGCACCGTCATTGACTGTCGCTTGCCGCCTTGTGTAAGCGCTGGGCGCTACTTCGATGCCCTCCAAGGTCCAGAGCTCGAAATTCCCAAGGTAAGCACGACATTCTTCAGATTCTCTGTAGCATGCGCAAGCGGGACATTTCGAGAATTCCTACTCAAACTTGTGCTCTCTGATCTTTTCGGAAGAATTGCATGCATGGGTCCTGGCGAGGTCTCTTGCATTTCTCAGTCGCTACACTGTTTCTGTTTCTGCAAGAAATGGGAATTTACACTTAGTGGATGTCCTGGAATTTCAGGACTCTGAGAAACTGTTGCTACCACCTGATGAGAGATGGCCGTTCCTGCTCCGTTTTCCTGTTTCATGCTTCGGTATCACACTTGGACTTGGGAGTCAATCAATGCTATGGAAGAATCTGGCAACATCTCCAGATCTGGGTTTTCTTCATATTCCAAGCAGCATCAACCTCTGCCTATGGTGCCTTTCTGTCTTTTCTTTTATGGTCATCTTCTTCGTCTACATACTGAAATCGATCCAATTCTTTGAAGCAGTACGGCGAGAATTCCAGCATCCTGTGCGTGTAAATTTTTTCTTCACTCCTTGGATCGCTGGGATGTTTCTTGCACTCGGAGTTCCACCACGTTTTGCAAAGTCCATACATCCAGCAGTGTGGTGTGTGCTTATGGCTCCAGTTGTTTCGCTGGAGCTCAAAATCTATGGCCAATGGCTCTCTGGAGGTGACAGACGCCTCTCCAAGGTTGCCAATCCTTCCACACATCTGTCTGTTGTGGGAAACTTTGTAGGCTCTATTCTTGCATCCACAGTAGGTTGGAAGGAGCCAGCAATCTTCTTCTGGGCGGTTGGACTTGCACACTATCTTGTGCTTTTTGTTACTCTTTATCAAAGGCTGCCAACTAATGAAACACTGCCGAAGGATCTGCACCCAGTTTTCTTCCTCTTTGTTGCAGCACCAAGTGCTGCCAGTGTGGCATGGATGTCAATTGTCGGCGATTTTGATTATGTCTCCAGACTTGTATTCTTTGTGGCCCTTTTCCTCTGTTCATCACTCTTTGTCCGCATCAATTTCTTCAAAGGGTTCAAGTAAGTTTTGTTGAGGCCAATTGATTCATTCTCATGGGTTACAATCTTGTGGAAATGCAATATTGTGTAGCATCAAGATGGAATTTAGAAATGTGATATTACATTCTCTCTCATAGTTTTGCTAATGATGTGCATCTGATTGTGTTGCTTGTAAATCAGGTTTTCAATTGCTTGGTGGGCATACACATTTCCAATGACTGTAGCTTCCATAGCAGCAATCCTCTACTGCCATGAGGCAAATGGCTGGATAACAAAGGGCCTGGCTGTAGGACTTACCTTTGTCTCATCAGCCACAGTTTTTGCTGTCTTCTTTTTGACTCTCCTTCATGCATTTATGTGGCGGTCTCTCTTCCCCAATGACTTGGCCATTGCTATCGCTGCAGAAAGACCCAAATTCAAACGCAAGGGATCACCAACCCGTGACAATGATGGCTGTGTTCTGTACTTGGACCAACATTCACAGCCACTATTCAAAACAGTGATTGATGAATACCATCAATTCACATCAGCTAAAGAGGAGCAGAATGCTAATAACTGTTCTGCTTCTGGACTTCCTGATCAGCCTCTTGAAGCTTGATCTCAGACAGACTGTGGTGACATCATGAGGTTGGAGAGAATCTCCTAAGAAGATTCATGAAAGACTCATGAATATGAACTGAAGAGTCTATGGTGTCCAAAATTGTCCACAAATTGTAGACTTTGGCAAAGCCAATGTAGAACTGGGAGCCTGTAAAGTATCATCATCATAGCTTCAGACAAGACCCATTTGTAGATTTCCAAGCTTGACAAAACACACTTCAGAATGTGTGTGTGTATCTTCAAGCATTTCACTGTACACAGCCATTACTTCACACCTCCTCCAAAGCCGGTCCTCCTTCCCTCAAAAGACGTGTGGCTAACCAGAAAATCTGGGATTGGAATTATATTGTTATATTCAAAAATGACTTGAGGATTGGAGAGTGGCAACACTGCACAGGGAAAGTGTGGGTGACATGGAAGCTAGCTAGTCTGTCATATATACTCTTGTTCAGATTTATTCCAGCAGTGTATATAGACTTTGTCCAATCTGCTGGATATACTTCTCTGAGGTATGTATCTCTTCTTTTACTCTTGGATGCCTACTAACTGATTTATCATGGAACATATGTCCTTCAAGGTTGTATGAAGGCACATAATATGTATAATAGCTGAATGCAGCATTTGTTTGAGCTCATTTCTTTTCTTGCAAGTGTGCCAGAACCTTCCAACTGCAGCCGTGTGAGAGCTTGTATCTGCAAGGAGTGACAGAAAATGGTGTACACAGTAGATTTTGGAGTGAAGTTTGTAGCCATTTCCTGTGGCAGCATGAGGACAAAAGTGGTGAGTCCAAGAAGCTTGTGAACTTTCAGCAATTTGATGGTGTGATTTCTGCATATTCTGCATTTGTGAGCAGGTTGGTGAAATCCAAATTGGCAGAGCTGCTTGTGGACTTACATTGGCATAAACAAGCTGGTGGTGGTGGTATTGGTTTGGAAAGTCGCAAGCCCACATTTCCACACATCCTACCAAATGATTATGCTGAAGAAATCGTCCAAATCAGTTGTCAACCTGATCCCTTCCTCATCTTGTTGGACCTTCACAAGACCCCAGGACAAATCCATGTTGTTACAAGGGCAACAGGGCTGCTAGTTCATCCTGAGGTTTAACCCTAAACCCTAATCTAGTGGTTTGGCAGGAATGTAATTTACTTTAATATGACCATGGGTAGATGCAAAGGTATTTTGCCTGGGACATAAAATCTTTTCATTTATACTACTTACAGCATTACAATTGTTTTCAACAATAAAACCCTAAACCCTACAAAACCCTTTACACTACCAAGCAAAATATGGCTTCATCAATTACCTGGGGCCTTTCAATAACTAATTGTCAAATACAACTTTTGTCATTAGCCCTTATCCAAGGTTTAAGTATTGAATCCTCTAGAGGGTAAAATCAGACTATACCAAACTGTTACACCATACTTGCACCTCCATATTGGATAAAATGTAATTTGAGAACCAGAGAGTCAAAGTCAAATATATTCTTTTGTTTTAAAAAAAGAGAATATGTCTAATAAAAAGGTTACTTAGGTTTTAGGTGCCCTAAATTCAAAATGGTTTTATATTGGTTTGCTCAAAGAGCTTGTTTAACTCTTTTGTGTTTAGAAAGCCTTGAGAGGCATTCACAATCCTAGTACTTAACCCCCTAGTTCTTAAGCCTAGACATTGTTGTGGGCATTGCAAGGTGGTGGTGACAAACTGCACATTAAAAACCAGATCTTAGGTCCCTAACCCTAATCCAATCATAAAAATGGCCTCCAAAATAAAAAGGACTCTTAATCAAATGTTTATAACCCAAATGTCAATATAAAACCAAATTTTAACTCTCACTAGTGAAACTAGTGTTTTTCTTTTCAATTTTTTGGTGATGTGTCAATAGTAAGCATCCCAAGAAAGATTTAGCAGCAAAAATTTGCTTTAAAAAAATATTATAAGTTCCAAACAATTTTCCAAGCTAGGTAAAGTTGTTGATTGTAATGCTCCTTTCTTGTATCCTTTACACAATATGTCATCATCCTAACAAAGGTGTGCAAACTTTGACCTTTAAGAAGATTGTAATGAACCACATGATCAATATGAACCTTCAACAAATCATTCAAATCACATTGATGTTTCATCACTAGATTCAAAACAAGATTGGAAATGTGCAATCTATAAACCATTTACAAACATAAACAATCTAATAGTCCATTTTTTTTCTTGGAACCATTCTTTGCTTATATTCTTAGCATTTATTTTCATGGACATTGAGAAATTGGGGCTATGAAAACTTCACTTCCTTGCAACTAAGTATCCGATGTAACTAGTGTGCAACTATGTTAAAATGTCATGTCAAAAATTCACAAGTTTTATGATAGTCACATATTAGTTCCAAAATGGACCCCTATATAATTTGAATACTCCCCTATATACAATTGTGGTCAACATACTTTGATTTTGTGAACACGTTGCATAAAGATCATTGGAAACAATTATCTTACGATTGACATAGAACCTCAATGCATATAGTCATGCCATGCGTATTCATTACCACTATGATAATCACAAGTTGGCACCATGGCAATGATTAATTGGCATATATAACTTTTTTATGTTATGTTTAAACATCTACCATGAAACTGGATGTCCCTTGCAACTAATGTACAATTAAATTTCAACTACTCACGCAAATTTGAAATTTGCACAAGATATGCAAAGGCATGTGACATTTGGTTGTAGCTCTTAGTAGAAGTTAGGATTTTATGCACTTATGCATAATGTCAAGAAATTATAATAAATTAATAAGAAAATGATTGGTATCTTTAATTTTAAGCTTGTTTTCTTGTGAAAAAACTAGTATACATGTTATTTATAACTTTGTTTGCATATTTGGCTTTTAATTCAAAATAATGAAATGTGAAGTTTAAAAAACAAAACTTTCATTTGATGCATGCTAGAGTGAAGACATTGGATTTTTTGTTCCATTTTGTGTTTGAACAACATTTTAAATATATATATTATTGATTGAAACCATCAAAGTCTTATTCTTGAAGATTGTGTGATTATTAGAGCTTATATCTTTTGAGGGTAATGAATAAAAATATTCAAGTTCAACACCCATGTTTTGTCCATTTGTA
>Ga0209208_10011466_pt1 | contig 11350 bp, 8 predicted proteins | sample S1TSphfallax_3_FD_187694 | JGI IMG/M metagenome (GOLD analysis project Ga0209208, IMG submission 187694) | Host-associated microbial communities from peat moss isolated from Minnesota, USA - S1T2_Fd - Sphagnum fallax MG (SPAdes) (version 2) | ecosystem: Host-associated > Plants > Peat moss >...
CTGAAAAATATAATGGCCCAAATTTGGCAGAATTTGAATAAAAAAAAATTCAAAATCGCCAGAGAGTCTTATGATAACTTCCCAGAAGGTAAATAGAAGGATTCCGGTTTTTTTTTTACCTAACCTTCAAATCTATCATATAGCCAAATTTGGCTAAATCATTTTCTGGATGATCACCAGTTTTGGCTACATCACAAAATCCTTCAAAAAAGACCCTGACGTGGGGGGCATTGCGAGAATCGAACTCGCGACCTCTTGCACCCTAAGCAAGAATCATACCACTAGACCAAATGCCCATGCTGTGCCGCAACTTCAAATATAATAGTCTATACTTATTTAAAATTTAAGACGTAAACCTGATTGGCCCAATGCTTCGTTACATACCCTTGTCTGCTTGGATGAAAATGGAAGGTTCTTCCATTTTCATCCAAGAAGACAAGGGTATATAACGAAGCATTGGGCGAATCAAGACAGCCCATGTTGCTACCCTGTTGCCAAGTGGTAGGTCTCTAACGAAATGAAGAAGGTGGCAGGTTATGGCTTATAACTCATGACCTGATAGCCAATCAGAGGTCTAGAATCTCATTTGTCGGCGAAGGTCGACGGTTATGGATTATAATTCGTGACCTGATAGCCAATCAGAGGTTTAGAATCTCATTCTGGGAGAAGGTAGCCGGTTATGGATTATAACTGGTGACCTGATAGCCAATCAGAGCTTTTGAACTCTCACGAGGGAGCGGAACGGTTATGTCCGGTAACCGGTTCGTCGTTCTTCCCTCGACAGGAAGAGGCCGAAGAATGCACGAGTTCTTTTGCAAAGCCATAGCGAAGAAGAAGAAGACGATTACAGCAGCGGCAGGAAGCAGAAGCAGCCATGGCGGTGTGCGCCTTGCCCACTTCCTCGTTCCAAATCCGCGCCCATTCTTCAAATCCGGCGTGCTCTATAGCAGCAACAAGCAATCTATTGAACTCCAGAATTCAGTACAAAACGCATTTCCCATGCACTACAGCTGGTGGTGGTGCTGGAACGAGTGATTTGAGACTTTTTTCCTCGTCAAGTAGTGGTAATAGTACTTCTTCTTCTTCTTCTTCGACGGAGAAGGTCGGGAAGAAGGAGGAAATAATAATGGAGATGAGCTCGAACAATCTCGGTGTCGCTGTCGTCGAAGAAGGCAACCAGTTGGTAAGAAGTGTTTCAGCCTGCCAGGGTTGTGGGAAGGAGGAGAAGGTAGGGGGTTGTAACGGGGAAGGGAGGATCAAAGGTGGCTTAGGTGCTGTTCCGGGGTTTGGTTGGTTCCCTATCAAGGCTTATCGGCCATGTCCGGCTTTCGTGGAGGCCGGCGGCAAGTATAGAAGACAGGGACAGAGCTTGGAAGAAGTCGCCTTTGGAAGAACCGGGAAGCAAGACAATTTGGATATTTCTGAGCGATTGCGCGGTGACAAACGATGATGAAGAAGGAGACGTCGAAGAAGAAGAAGACGACGTAGTTTTTTGCGTTTTCGACAAGAAAAAGACTGCGATAATCTCCTTGTAGATGTTTTCATTTGATTTTTCTGCTGGATTTTTCGTATTCCGGGACGAGAGATCGGCGTGGTTCTTTCTTTCAATGTGTTGAGGGCTGGTTCTCGGAGAGTGTTTGGAAGGATTGTACGATAGTGTATTTTGCTGCTGAGAAATAAAACAAGCGATTCATGTTGCGGACATGATGATATCACAGCTTTTGAACGCCTGTTTCGGACTTTTGCTGCCGGAAATTATTGTATGTGCTCTTTGTTATGAACGTCTTCTTCCTCCTTCCTTCCTTCCTCTGGCCCTTAACAGATGTGGTAGTGTATTTCCTCTGGATTCTCTGAGAAATCTCGCTTTGAGAGAGATGTCCATTTCGCAGCAGCCGAACAAATGGCGTCAGGAGAGTGTCGGCTGCCTTCACTTTCAAGGTGACTACTACCCTGTCTTTTTGTCTCTCTTGCTTGCTGGATGTAGTGAAGTTAGTGCAGTCACTGATGAGAGGTGCCAGCAGCAGCACTGCTGTTATTGTCCTGTTTGTTTTCTTTTATCTTAAAGTCTGGCCACAAAACAGGAAAAAATGTATGTATGTATGTATGTATGTATGTATGCACACAGGGTGTCCTAAACGACTTCTTCCAGCTCTGGTCGTTCTATCTGGTCAGTGGAGTAGTGTGGATTTTGGAGTGAAAGAGAGTTCCAAGCAGTGATACTTCACTAGTGCAAAGAACTCTACACTTTGTGATGTCTGAGATGTGGTACATACCACATATACCTTTGGGTAGAAGAATATGGCATTGTTTTCTGAGAAATTCCCACAGTAGTTAGTACTGGGCAAGGCTAGATTGAGGTTCTGTGAGGGTACAGGCAGAAGCAATTGACATTTTGGTTGCCAACTATCAAATATCATTTACTCATATGCTGTATTGGAATGGGAACAGACTGGTTGTTTCAGCTGCAAAAGCCAGATGCAAGAGTTTTTCCAAAGAAGGCCTTGCGTGAGCTTGACCTGAGTGGGTTGAGTGGCAATTGTGGAAACTGATGGTGGTGTCAACATTGTTCTGCGAACTCAATGATTGGTAAAGAAGAAAATTCACAGCTTACGCTTTTTTTGTTCAATGGTGTGATGCTGCACAGGTTAATCGTCTATGTGTGCAATCAGGGTAAGAGGGTGTAAAGAGAAATGGTGCAATGTTTGTGTCCTCGGAATGGTCAAAATGGGTCCAATTCCTTCTTCCCTTTGCTGCATTCCACTTTGTCAAATTGTTGTGGCATTCCAAGGTACCACATTCTCTGGTGTTGGTAAACACTCTCTAGGCATCCTTGCTGGTTCAGGATTTCTCATATTTCTTGGTGATGAGGCTACATGTCACTGAACCTCTGATTCCCAAATGTTTTTGATGATTCTGTTTGTGGATATCCCTGCCCTCTTCAGCTGCTTGTAAATTAGCACATGCATTCAGAACCAGAACAAAAGTGAATGTTTTAGGACTCAGGCCTGCTTGTGGCATTTGTTGGAGAAGTTCCACTGCTTTCTTGTATTTGCCTAGCTTTGATGTGGCTTTGTGCAATTCTGCTCTTTCAAGCAGAATTATGAAGTTCACAATGCCACTGCAGTCATCTTTGCTTCCATTGAGGGGGTTCTGTCAAAGTGCCTTTCTTCTCATGCTTGGAATCTGGATGTTTCAGATTCACCTATGACCATAAATTTGAATTAAGCTGATCAGCTGGGCATTCTTCACAGCTTGTGCAGTCAAAGACATCATTGTGCAACTGAGAAAGCTACTGACTTATCCATCAGCAAGCTAACTGTGACAACAATCATATTCATTTCCTTCTGCAACCAGTGATTGCAGCACTGTGATGGATCTGAAAGGTCTGCCAAATCTTCTCTTCCTGGCATATGGATGCATTCTTCTCCCTTCGCTGTTGTATCACAAGCAATTTTGTGTGTTATGTCTTAGTTTGGTTCTGTGTTGTGCAGAAGTAATGAGTTGACAACCCTTGGACTTGAATTACATGTACTGTTGTATATGATTGTCAAGAATCTTGGAACCAAGAAGAGTGGAATAGGGAAACCAACGAATCTGAATGCAGCAGCCGATCCTTCAGCAAAAGAAAAGAAGTGGGCAAAGAGAGAGAAGGTGATTTTGCAAAAAAAGTTCAAGCTAGCATTTTGGAACCATATCTCCTTTGCATCTGGTTCCAGTAGCCCTTTTCTTTGGCTGGAGTACAACATGTTTGGATAAAGAGATCTGAAGGAGGTAAATTTTGGATACATGGATCTTGGAATGTGGGACATGCAGGATTTGATGGCTTGCCATCTTCCATGCAGGTATGGGAATGTTCCACAAGTATGTTTAGTGGACTATGGAGGGAATCATGCTTCTTGACACAGAGCTGTAATCACTTTGCTTCATTGTCAAGATTTGAAGGCTGTTGCTGCAGCATTTTCTGGCTTCTGGAGGGACTGTGGCTGGTTTTAGTAGGCATCTCCATCATCTCATACCTTCGCCGCTGTATACACATAAGGTGATTTGCCAGTTTGCTTGGAACACTAACTGCTGCATAATAAGTTTGAAAACAGCAGGTTCAAACCCCATTGATCTGAATCTGCAATGGAGTGTCCTATATGATCACCAGGTACTTTTGCAGTGTGTAATCAATGGATCTCAAATGGACATTATTTATGAGTGTTCATCTTTTATGGCGGGACATCTACTGCAGTTTCCTCAACTGCTTGTGAGCTTTGATGAAGCCATTGAGTTTTGAAGGTCCTTGTGATGAGGGGGATATTATGTTGTTTCTCTGTCCGTCTCAGATTCAAAGGGAGTATGGAGATTTTTTGGCTAACTCCATGCCCTTTGCGTAGAAGGGCATTCTAGCAAAATACCGATGTGATCTTGTGCGTTTCTAATGTATGGAGTTGTGATAGAGAATATGGAAAGCTCATCGCCTACTCGGTCTGCCCATTATGGTATTTTCACATCAGCAACAGTTAAACTAGGAAGTGTTCCATGAACTTCCCAAAAAATTAACTCACAGTTCACAGTAACACCAAGTGCACATTCCTCAAAATGTGGGACCAAATGAAATCTAAATTGTTCGACAGGCTCCCCCTTACCTTCCAGTCAACAATCGTGTAATTCAAAGAGGTTCTATTGCATTTTCAGCGGTTCTTGATAGGAACTAAGAAAAGAAAAATTGGATACCTTTGCCTATGTTAAGCTTGTCAATGTAGTTGTCATGGTCATTACTATTGGCTAGTGAAATCATGTCCTGTTTGGAATGCACATGATTCCCAGAATAGTGATGATACAGACTAGAACCACCCAGGATGATGTTGTTGTGGTATTCATCAACTAAGGTATGTGAGTAAGGATAGTTGTTGTTTAAGGACATCCCGACACTGGATGATGATGGTGAGTCTAAAGATTCCAGTACTCGAGGAGCCCTTGAATTTGCACCCTCCTGCTGCTGCAGGTAGTTAGATCTTTGATTCCTTGATTGGTGGTGCCAAGTCTGGCTTAGCCTCTCCTGCTTGAGCAAAGCTGCTGGTCCCTGCTGAAGATACTGGACTGGTGGTGCTGCTTCCACTTCGTACCTTGATCTCGGAAAAACTGATGGGTCTTCTCCAAACCTGAAGATACAACACAAAAGGAGAAGAACTTGCTTACTGGAATCAGATTTAAAACCAGTTGAAATGTGAAGCCTTCTGTAGAAACTAGTTCAATACACACAATAAGTATCAGTAGCACTAGCTGAAGCACTCTCTGCATACACCCTTAGACATTTGTTATGAACTAATTAGATAGGTACTGGGGATGAGTGCTTGCCAACTTATCAAAACATTAAGATCACTTGTGTCTTATTCTGCCTTTCTTGAGGCTTTCTTTTTGGCACCAAATAGGTGGGACTATTATCCCTATGTAAGAGATTTTGATGGCCTATTCTGCCTTCCTTCAGGCTTCTCAAATTGCAAGTTTTGGCTTGTTTTGGGGGAAGTGCTGATCTGCCCTACATTCCTGGTTGAATAAGCCCTCTAGATCTTTTACACCAGGGAAGGCACAACCTAGGGCACATTCTGCCCCTAGTGTGCCATTATGGCTTGGTCCTGAAGGCTTTCTAGGGTGCAGAATGCACCCTAGGAAAGAGCCTAATGGCGCTTAGGGGGTGCATTCTCTGCCCAAGGGGTCCATTCTGCCAGATGCAGATGTACAGGGCTCGCCCGCACAGGCTTACCTGGCAGAACCAGCCCTCTACGGTGGATATTCCAGTGCATTGAATCATCAGAGCGCATTCTCTAGTGCACCCTCATCTTGGTTAGGCCTATTTTCTCTTAAGGTCCTTGGAATTCGCAGCTGGGGTTCAAGGAAGGTTGAGGGGTTTGGCATTGAACCTGTGCTCTTTCATCCCATGGATGTCGGCCTCTGGAGCTAAATTCTCTGGGAATGAACCAGCTTGGATATTCAGCTTCAGTCTTTGTAAAGCCTGTAAAACATCACTCACACTTGTTCTACTTGCGCTGCTTATGTCGTGGATGGATGATGCCTCATGTGCAACTGACGAGAAGTCATTAGGAGGAGGAAGAGGAGGAGCATCATAGCCAGGCCCATATCCAAGACTAAGTTGATGCTGAGCCTGCGGAGGAGGAGGAGGAGGAGGACTTAAGTCTCTTCTCATCATGTGGACATATACCCCGTTGGTGCTGCTGCTGTTGAGCATTTCTGTCATATTAATATCCCTGTGAAGCTCTCGTTGTTGTGACCTTTCACGAACATCCTCAGCTGAAGATCTCCTCATCATCAAACCTTCATGATGCATTGGTGGTCCATCAACTTCTTGTCTTTCTCGACTAAAATCACTGTCGAGGAGTGATGAATGATGGGTGCCCATTCTTCTGCCTCTTTGCTCCAGTTTTTGTTGAGGAACATGGTACTTTTGCTCCCATTCTTTTTGCACACTCTCCTGAGCTTCATACTCCTCATGTAATGCTCCCAGCTGTGGCACTGTCTTGCCTAATTCTGCATTCATCTCCTGTGCAGTTTCTCCAGTTGGGTGTTTGTTATTGTTTGCTCTTTGTGTGTTTTCAACAAGTACTGTTCGGAGCACAGTTGTAGGTAGAATCTCCTGAAGGACTGCAGGCATTTGGCACATCCAGCTCATGAACTCTGCAAAAACATGACCCTGATCTCCTTTCTTCCTTTCTTCAGCAAAATGGGCAGTCATCTCCTCACTGAATTGGTTCCAGAGTTTCCTCAATCGATGTTCTATTGCAGCCCTGATTCAAGGAAAAACCATCTGAATTTCAGCTCATATACCCAACATGCATTCCTTTCCTGTTCCTTGGATTTCATTTGGCTCCTCAGCAAGCTCACAGGATAATTCTAGAATCACAATGTGTGTATTTTCTCTCTTTCTGTTTGCATAAGATTGAATCTGGCTAGATTGAAGTCTGAAAACCTTGACTCCCTGTTGTGTGTCAAGCAATCCAATGACTCCAATTTCTTCTTTGGGAGAGACCAGAAATCAACCGCATCTGCAACTGTCATGCATCTATTCGATGATTCCCTCACTTTCGCATCTTGTCCTAGCTCTTTCTCTTCTTCAGCTGAAACCCAAATTGGACTTTCTTTGTCACAAAGACCTGGAATGATTGCAAATATGAAGTTGAGTCAAAGAACTTTTGAACATCGGTTTGACTCCACCTAATTTTTCTCCACTTTCTCACTGAAAGTTGAGAAAGATTTGTGACAGAATAGATGCAGCTCTCGAGACACCTACAACAAAGATTATGCATTCAATAAAGATCCACTGTGTGAAAAGTCTGCAATTTCTACAAAAACCTTGAGGTTGATCAGCCACCCCTGACCTGCATTTCTCAGGTTGGAGATGGCTTTTTCTGCATCTTTTTCTGCCTTTTGCCTCTGTTCAACTATCTCTTCCAACTCGTGCTCAAGTTCCAATACCTGGAAGAAAACACACACATACACACACACACACACACACACACACCCACATATACACAACAAGATGCTGAAGGGAAAAAAGAGAAAGAAACAAAGTTCCAAATATAATCTATCTGTGATAACAGAAGTCTGGAGCTGCTTCAACACTATAACTTCCATAAGGTTCAAAGCTCATGTGGGACTGGACAACCATATCTCTCCCACAAAATCATATGATTACCCATTTGGTCCCTTCCACTACTCAATTATCAGAAGCAGAATTAGCTGAAGACAATTTCTTAAGCTGAGCTGCTGCTGCTGGCAAACAGTCTTGATCTGGACTTGATAGTCAAGAAACAGGAAGGCACATAGTGAATGAAAGAAACATATTTGCTCCATTAAAAAAGACCATTTAAGAGTTCCTTAGCTAATAGTGATCAGTGCGCCATATAATAGTGTGCATGCCATACCTTCTTACTGAGCTGATCGGCCTCATGTTTCGCAGCTTTTGATGCAGCACGTTCAGACAATAGCCTAGCTCGGAGGAATTCGATTGTCATTGTCATCACATCATCGCCCGGTGATGATGAAGGCTTCCTACAAAAGAAAAAAATAAAAAAAAATAAAAAAATCACCAACATATATTGCTTGGCTGTAGAGGTCTTCACGAGGTGCTTGATGATCTACCACCAGGTGCAACTCTTGGAGAGCGCCTTACACTAGTCACAAACATTCAAGGGTTTGAACTGAAGTCTATATATAGCTCCTGAGTTCAATAGAGCTTGGAATGCGGAGTCCTGGGTACTAGACATCAATGTGCCATGCATGCTAGAGAATCAGCCATGTACCTAATCAATCACACGCGTATGTTTCATTTGCAACGCATAGAGCATTGTGATCTGTAGTAAGAACTCTCCCACAAAAATGAATCCACAAGCTTTACCTCTCATGTCCACCAGAAGAAGAATCGCCACTGCTGCCGATTTGTTGTGCTCCCAAATTTTCCTTGTTCAGTGATATGTCATCAATAGGTTTTGGCTGAGCAGTCAAAGCACCTAGACCACTGGTCATCGGCTGCTGCATCTCACTTGGCTGGAGTTTTGCAGCTGGTTTTCTGTAGACTTCTTCATAGCCCAGCTTCTGAATCATCAACTGATGGACATCATGAGGTTCGACAACTCCATGATCATCACCAGCTCCTGCATCTAATTTGGTTCCTAATCTGGAGAGCTGCTGATCCACCTCACGAGTTTTGATCTCCCCCGGCTCAATTACTAATTCTGCATCTTCACGAGTGGAAGCTGATTTCCATCGCAAAGGTGTGAGAGGTGTTAAGGGAGTAACATTTCTGGGTGTTGTAGAAGGACTCCCTGAAGCTACTGCATGGCCAGATGCTACTGCTCCTCCTCCTTCCTTGATCCTCATCTCATTGGAGGAGCTTGACCTCCTGCAGGAGAAACACAGTCAAATTGTAGATTCCCCAAAGAGGAAGAAGAAGAAGAAGAAGAAGCCATTAGCTCTCTAGTCTCCTCACAATAGCGAATATTCCAGCCTGCATACTAGCTAGAAAATTGGCAAATGGATCAAATGAGTCACGGCAACACGATTTCCAATGGCTGCACATGAGGAGATCATGAGAAAGTTGTTGTTACCTCATGGAAAGTTTCCTCAATGCCGACAAGCTTCGCCAGAAATCTCGATCTTCCATGACTGTTGTTGTCACACTGGGATCGGAGGTGTGTAGAATCATGCTGCCATCATGATATTCAGAAGCTCAGGGAAGCTGATCGATCAATTGAGCCATTAGTGTGTACTGACACATTAATTACCAGCTCCATCTCCTAGCAGCAGCCACAAGAACACAGCTCCTGGCCTTCTCCGTCGACACCAAAGACAGAGATCAGCTTCCTCTAGTCTCCCCTCGCGAGAAGTTTCTCTTTTCCTCTTATATATTGATGTCTGTATTTCAGACTTGCAGGTTAACTAGTACGATGATCTAGCTACCAATCTCCTTACAATCTTCAGGTTCATCATATCCAAGCTAGTTCGTACCAGTGAGCTAGGGGGCATGGAGGATGATCATCAATCCAGTGCAGAGATCTTTGTCATGCAATCTAGATTCTAAAACCATATATATATTGTCTTGAACCAGCAGCCGCTTCGGTTTCCACTTCGAATCCTACATTAATAGCTCCAGTGACGAGCTAGCTATGTATTAAGACTCCAGCTGCTGCTCGCCAAGCTCTCGTCGTCGTCGTCGTCGTCGTCGTCTCTGCGACACAAACAAGAAAAAAACATACGCTAAGTTATGAGTGACGCTTCTTCGATGCTTTTTCTATTGCGGCATTGAAAGGGTCCCAAAATGGCCGATGGCTGGCGCGCCACTACATTCGGAGAAAACACGGCACCCCCCGCCCCCCCCACCCCCCCAAATTGGCGTCAGGTCAGGTCACCCAACTCAAATGATTTTGGAGGAAAATGTGGTTTTAACTTTAGGGTTCTTATGAAAATAATCATATTAAAAAAAACCTTAATTAATTTCCAAAGATGATGAAAATCCATTCAAAATTCAATCATTTTTTTTGCTCCCTTGGTTTGAAAATTGCAAGATTGACAAAAGTGGGCACATAATCTCATCTAGTGCTTCTTCCCAATGGTTAAAATTTTTTTTAAAAAAGAATAAGAGGAGGCTTCATGGTTCAAGAATGTTAACAACAACCAATGTTGTTTAGTTAACATTAGTTATTTGTAATGGAACTTGTTTAAAAAATGAGGTAGCACCTTTATTTTGGGTTTTCATTAAATTTTGACCAAAAAAAAGATCAATTGTCTAGTTAGGTTCCAATAAAGTTTACAACTTTTTGGGTCCAAGAACCCTAAAAACTTGACCTATGACTTGGAATTGAACTTTGCTTAAACCCCAAATCTTGTCAACATTGGTTACAAACATGATCACATCTAAATAAACAAACACCCATCTTAATTAATATATCGACTAATGGGCTTTTGTTATGTTGCCCCAAATAATATTTAAACCTTTATGTAAGGTCACCCATCCCAATACCTATTTTGGTTAAAATGAGCTTCATTTTAGAATTCTTCCAGAAGTTTGTTAAATTTTTATTTTGAAGATGAAAATAATTTCAAATTCAATAACTTTTTGCTCTCTCTATTTGGTCAAAAAAATAAATAAATTTGCAAAACATAAACTCACATACCACTTCACCGAGGGCTTTCTAGCAATACCGAAAGTAGAGCATGGCAACCCATGGTTTCAAAAGGGCTATAACATGATCACATACAAACAAACAAACATTTATTTAAAAAAGATATACAAACTAGCAAGCCTTTGTGTTGCTAACTCAAGTATGTTGAATTTTTTATAAGGTCACCTATCCCAATACTATTTTGATCAAATTGGGCTTAACTTAAAAATTCTTATGGAACCTTCATAAAAAATTTCATTGATTTTCAAAAGAAAAAAAAATCACCCTAAATTCAATAACTTTTGATCTATTCGTCCAAAAATTGTGAAACATCCGACATGAATATTGTCTCATCAAAGCTTTTCTAGACAATATCAAACTTTTAGAAAAGGGTGCAAGCACCACAATTGGGGAAGGTTATATAACATGATCACATCCAAAACACACCAACACTTATCTTCATATATACTATGAAGGTCATCACTTTTAGTTCTCATTTGACTTTGGATGAAAGTATATATTAAACTAGTGCAATGAATTGAACGGAAACAATATGATCTCCAATGCAAAATTTGGGCATGCATGTTAGAGGTGCCCATTCCATATTGTAACTATTTTGGATGAAAGTTTTAAACTTTTCATCCTATTCATATAGGCAAATGTGATAGAGCTTTTTACATATCATCATC
>Ga0209208_10011467_pt1 | contig 11350 bp, 4 predicted proteins | sample S1TSphfallax_3_FD_187694 | JGI IMG/M metagenome (GOLD analysis project Ga0209208, IMG submission 187694) | Host-associated microbial communities from peat moss isolated from Minnesota, USA - S1T2_Fd - Sphagnum fallax MG (SPAdes) (version 2) | ecosystem: Host-associated > Plants > Peat moss >...
AGTTTTGTTTACACTTAGTGTGTACAGAATTAGAAATGAAAGGCATGGTTTCTGGTTTCACTCCCATCTGCTGCTGGTTTAGAAAAGACTAGTGTGGTCTGTGCCGTTGGCCCAAGTGTTACCACGTCCTCAACTGATTTTTCCTTCCAAAACCTGGTTTTTTGGAATTTATTTGAATTTTCAGTGGCAGAAATCACTTCAAAATATCTCCAAATATTCTGGATCCAAATCTTACCAAATAAATTCCATTAAATCCTGCTCGTTCAAGATCTTTCCAACAGCACCAAAGCCACATTCCAATTCCTACAAAATTTTCAGCTATGATTTAATTTAATTTAATTTTCAGTGAAGAAATCATCCAATATTCAAGAACTTTTGCCAAGTCCATGCACCCCTCCTTGTCTGGAGCTTTCCAAAGACGCCAAGAACACGATCTAAAGCATCCCGGTTCAGTGGATCTCATAACTACAATACAAAACAAAACAAAACAAACTACCTTCCTTCCTTCCTAGATAGATGTTGATGAAGTTTCCTATTATGAATTTTTGAAAGGCCAGCCTTTCTGGTTTTAACGTTTTAGTTCTTAACATCAGTTTCTCTTCCCTTCCAAATGGGTTTATGTGACAAGTCATAATAGTGAGGACATTCAGCTACCTAGTGGGCTGGACACACTCTAAGTTGTTTTGAGGAGTTTGTCACCCCCCTCAGCCCTCAAAAGTTAAGAGAGTTGCTTTACAAAACATCCAATGGTTGTTTAAAATGTTTTGTTGCCACCTCTAGGGCTTGGATTTGAACTAGTTATTTCAAAGAAGACCATAATTGGAAACACCCATCACTAGCCTACTTTTCAACTCTTAGACATGCTTTGTTTTTAATTTGTTTCTGTTTTTGCAAAACACTCAACCACACAAAACAACCATGCAAGTGTCACAATTGTTGCCCACTCTAAGCCCCAAATAGAGCTCAATGAGAAGTATCTAGCGTCTCGCCCAAGTGGCTAATGATAAGGCTGCTATACTGAAGAGTTAGAATCACAACTGGATCTCTTCTCCTAATGCTCTCTTAGCACAGTAAACTACCCTGGTTGTTAGGGTTTAGGCTGTCACCCAACTTCCAAGTTACATAACAACACCACCACACCCAAAAAAAGAAATGAAAAAGAAGAAGTCTCTGAAGCTACTACTTCCATGACTGGCTTCTATGCAACTTCTTGACAAGAGAAAAAGAAGGAAGTGTAGTTCTATATGCAGCTTGTTGACCCAGATAACACGCTATATTTTAGAGCAACAAGTCAATGCTAGACAATCTTCAGCAATGATGATGATGTGAGAGAGATAAAGAAAGAAAGAGAGATTGGGTCGGTTAGAGTGATTAGCAGAGAGCCCTAGCTGGAGACTTGAGCATACAAACTAGAGAGCCAACAGACTGGCAATGCACATTTTGCATATATGTGTGGGACCAGTGTTGCATATCCATTTTTGTTTGTGTGACCACAGGCTTGCTGAGGCTGCCGTGATGGGGCAAGATTGTTTTATATTTAGTCCATGGTGAGTGGAAAAAAAGGAAAAAAGTATTTGTTCAAGGCTCCAAGACATTCGACAAAGTTTTGATTATTACTAGCAATTTTAAGCTTTTTAAAAAAAGAAAAAGAAAAAGAAAAGTCTCTGCTCAAGTCTCCAGGAGACTTCACAAAGTCTTAATTTATTATTAGCAATTTCAAGTGAAAAGAAAAAGGGATATAAGAATTGGCAAGAAGAATATTCCAAGCAGCAAGAATCATGATCTAGGGGAGGAGGCAGGGCCAAATGAACAAATCATGCAAACTTGAATCTGGGATCAACTGTTTCCTTTTTCCCCATTCAAGTGAAGATCTCAGATTCAGTTTTATAACATGTAATCAGAAATGCTCCAGAGATGCTAGGAAGTCTAGGCCAAGTCTGGAAGAGGGCAATTTAATTACTATCTAATCTGATGGAAAGTTCAGATTTTTCCCATTAATCCTGTGGAGATTTGATTTCAGTTTATGTAAATCAGAAATCATGCTGCAGAGATGCTCAATCTTTGGCAGCACAAATTTGAGGAAGTCGTTATGTCCAATGGCTGACCCCCTAAACCTTGAGTTTTTTGTGTGATGCGGAATCCAGCAACTAGTGTCTTGATCAAGTGGTAATTACAGAAAGAACTGAATCCAGAAATCCGGGGAAGTGCAAAGTCCACCTTCAATCCAGGTCCCTAGTACTTAGATCCATTTTCCAGCTTTTGACTTCTCTTTTCGCACGATGATATATATAATTGCAGCTGCTGAAGGTTGCTGCTCCTTCCTTCCTTCCTTCCTTCGTTCCTGAGTCTGTTATTAGCATTAGAACCTATTTCCACGGATCTCAAGTGGCCAAGTCTTTCGCGGAGAGCTCGCCCTAGTTGACATTCCATCCTGTAGCAGCTCAAGCCTAATTTCTTATTTTAATCACAAAAGAATTCATTAAATTCCACATGAAAATCTAGCATCTAGGCTGGGAACTTGGGTGGGGAGGTCACTCTTTGTATATTCAAGGAAGCATTTAAGATTTTTAGTCCTTGTCCCTATGGGGGCAGGGCCCAATAAAATGAAAGTGACCTCCCCAAGTCCAGGAACTAAGATACAGAAATTCATAGTTAGGGCTGGTGATGATGATGATATTGAAGTTGCAGCAACAAGCAGCAGCCAGCCAGCCAGCCAGCTAGTTGCAACCCATGATCATGAGAATGATCAGAGAGATGATCACTGCAGCTAGCTAGCTAGCTAGCTAATCCCCAAAAGCAACAGACCCAAATCCATCTATGGTCAATGGATTATAGATCTGCAATAATTTTCGCAATTAGACAATTTTCCCACAAGCTAAAGAATCATCCAAGATCTCCTTGTGTTTTAGGTACTTGAAAGGATTTTTTTTTTCCCCCCCTTTCCCAGCTAGCTAGCAAGAAGATTATCTTTAGGCATCATGCAGATCGATTTTGCAGCTGCACATGGATGCAACACAAAGAAAGCAGCGGATCATGATACAATTAGTTACTAGCTAGCTAAAAATTGATCATGACTATATATATAAAACATATTGCTCATACTCTAGTTCCAAGCACAACAAAGGTTTTTTTTGGCATTCCCTGTAGTGAAAAGAATGGAAATCTCTACGAAATCGAAGTTGAATCTAACAAAACGCAGGGAAAACTAACTCTCCAAGGGATCAATTGTGGAACCAATAATATATTCAATGTTAAAATTGTTGTAAATTTTCCCATTGTGAATATAGGAAGAGGATCTTTGTATATTTTTCCATTTTGTCAAACAATCCATTTCATGTTTGCATAGAGGAAATTTCAAGTGTTTGTGTGATGGTCCCACAGGGAAGATTTCCTTAAGAAAAAAGAAAAAAAACAAAAGTTTGTTGTGAAGGCGATGCAATATATATGGGTATGAAGATGATGCAGCCAAATTGATCACCATAGCAAAACTACAAACCCAAATGATCGCAAAAAGACACACGGAATAATATTTTTGGAGTCCCCTGGCGGCAAGCAAAGCTTTTTCGGGCGCTTTGTATATACAGCTAGCTGCTAGCTAGAACTGTTGAATCTAATCTAATTGTGCACTTGCGTGTGTACATGTGGGTGATATTGATCGTAGCTAGCCCAGCCGAGCTGCCCTGCAGCGCGCAGCAGCTGCACCTCCAGAAAATTTCTTGCAGTCTATTTTAAGGATATAGTTGTCATCAGCCTATATATGCTTGCTGCAATCATTTGGCGATTGCATGACTAGTACACTAGTGTGTGCACAACATCAGACAGATCTTGTATGTGTACAGCGGCCTAGTAATTGTGCACCAGCAGCTCCTGCAGGTCGATGTGAAGCTGGTGGTGGTGGTGGTGGTGCTGTGTGCTCCTATGAAGCAGCCGATGATCAGATCATATATTCCGTTGGTACGTAGCTGCAGACCCATATTTTGAGCTGAAATCCAGCTGCGTCCGTTGACGTTGTTCTCGGAGGAATCTGCAGCGATTGTCACTATTGCAGCAATTAGAGATTTTTTGACTGATCAAAGACGGCCTCGTGAACTGAATGAACCGTGAACAATATTCTGCAGCAAGCTTTGTATCTGAGGAAACCGAGAAGTGTATACAAGCTTCTTCTTCTGCTGCTGGTTTTGGAGCTTGTTGCTGCAGGAGAAGAAAAGTAGCTAGAGCTCTGTGATCATGGGTGTTCTTCTGCATGACGATTCCCCGACGAAGAAAGTGTTCTCCATCATGTACTGCATGGTGATCATGGTGCTACTCGTCAGTACTGGGCAAGTACTCGCGCACTTTACTCAACAAACCGGGTCAAGACTCACACCCTACTTTTACGACAGAAGTTGCCCACGACTTCCATTCATCGTCGCGGAGCAAGTGTACCAGGCAGCTCTAGCTGATCCCCGCATGCCTGCCTCACTGCTACGCCTTTTCTTCCACGACTGTTTCGTGAATGTAAGATAGTTTTTTTTTCTTCATCCTACATATTTTCCGGCCGAGTCCTGCCGACTCAGACTGCGTCACGTACTCCTCATTGTTGCAAAACCTCGAATCTGATCATGTTTGTCAAGAAAAAAAAAAGTCATTCAGCTAGCTGACACATGACTCATCTATACTGTATGTATGAGTCTGCAGGGTTGCGATGCTTCAGTATTGCTGAGCGGAAATGAGCAGCTTGCATTTCCCAACGTCAATTCACTTCGCGGCTTCAACGTGATCGCCAACATCAAAGCAGCTGTGGAGAGAGCTTGCCCTAACACAGTCTCATGTGCTGATATCTTAGCCATTGCTGCTCGCGACTCTGTCGTTCTTGTAAGTAGAAATTCATCTCCCCCTCCTTTGCAATCATCAAATTCCTGAGTGAATATATCCCGAATATATTCAGACCCTCGATAGAAGAAGAATTTGTAGCTGCTGCTGCTGCAATAAGGAGCTCTTGGGTGGTTCTTTCCCTCGTAGAATTTTTTTCTAACTTGGAATTGTGCAACACAGCCTGGGGTTTTGCAACATTGTCAAGGGGAAATTCAGTTCCCCCAACCAGGGAAAAATTACCAACTTCCCCTTTGACATTGGTTCACGGTATCCTTCTAGACATCTGGCATAATTGAACTTTGCTGGAGAGGCTCCTTGGGAATATTGCAAAACTTCTTGTGTTGCACAATTAACCTTTGTTACTTGTGTTTCAGTCTAGCCTATTCTTGATGTAAAGTTGGATAATTTTCCCACAAGGGAATCATCCAAGAGCGCGGTGTTTTAGTCTATTCTTGAATGGAAAGTTCTACAATTTCTCACAAAGGAATCATCCAAGAGCTTCATGTTTTAGTCTAATATTCTTGGACCTAAAGTTCAACAATTTTCCCATAAGGAAATCATCAAACTACAGCTCCATGTTTAGTCCAAGAATCCAAGAGCTCTGTGTTTGAGTCTACTCTTGAATGCAAAGTTTGTCAATTTTGTGGCAAGGGGATCATCCAAGAGCTCAGTGTTTTAGTCTATTCTTGAATATAAAGCTTGATAATCATGCAAGAGCTCCTTCTCATGATAACTGAGAACTCCTTGTGTTGAATCTTGTGATCATGTGATCAAGATCCGTTCTAAGTTGCAAACTCATGTGCAAACTGATCATAGTGGGTATGTGGATGTTTGGCAGGCATCAAGACCCTTTGTGAATCCGGGGTGGCCAGTGTTGCTAGGGAGGAGGGACAGTCTGACAGCAAGCGAAGCGGCAGCCAACGCCGACCTCCCCAGTCCATTCTCCAACGTAGCACAGCTGAACGCCAACTTTGCAAGAGTGGGTCTCAGTCCACAAGACGTGGTGGTGCTCTCGGGAGCACACACTTTCGGAAGAGTTCACTGCACAACGCTAGATCCAAGCTTGTACCCGACCACGGATCCGCTTCTCAACGCCGCCTATGCAAAGCAGCTGAAAACCGAATGCCCAAACGGTGCCAACCCGGCCGACATCGCCAATCTAGATCCCGTCACTCCTAACAGATTCGACAACCAGTACTACCGGAACTTGCAAGTCGGAAAGGGCACTCTTTTCTCCGACCGAGTTCTGTTCAACACAACAGGCGAGAGCCGTAACCTCGTCAACGAGCTGGCTCCCCTGTTCGGTACTTATGGATTCTTTTATGAGTTCGGCGTCAGCATGGTGAAGATGGGAAACATCAGTCCTCTGACTGGAACTCAAGGAGAGATTCGCAAGATCTGCAGCAAACCCAACTCTGCTTACTAGCTGCTAGCAGCTCTAGATTAATGATCCTTGTTCATCATGCATTGAGTACGTGATCCCGGATCACAAAAACCCTAAACCCTAAACCCAGATCAAGACAACAAAACTTCCATTGCAGAAAGTTTCAGCTGGTGATCAATACAATTACAAGTTCCAGCTGAACGATACAACCCTCGCTAGTACTGGTCATGCACAGCAGCTTAATGGTTACATGGCCGATTGGAAGAACTTCTAGTGGAAAAACAAAATTGTGCAATAATTAAGTGGGGGGCGCCATCGCTCTCAAATTCAGCTGCCTCAGTACTGGAGAAAGAACCCCACCCAACTCCCCACCTGCGAGATTCAAGCAGCATCTGGAAGCAGTAGTTCTTCTCGGTGATATATTCATCTATGAACATCGCACAGAGGCTGCATTCAGGCCGGGGATGAAGCTTCAACAATTCTTTTGCAGATCTCAAAGTTCCAAGTAGTCATTTTTTTACAGAATCCAAAATGAGTTCTTATTAGGCCATCATTCCAGCTGGGCCGGATTCATTCATGGACCGGCCGCTCGCAGGCAATAATTAACACATTAGAATCTTTCTACAGCAGCAGCTACATACCATGGCTTGAATCTAATATTTCTAGGAACTGAATAAACAAATGTTGTGGGGCCTTTGATTGTGAATTGGTGAAAATATTATGGGTTCATTTGTGAATTGAATCATGATCTGCAGTCAAGAAGCCATTTGCAGGCATTCAAATCGGTTATAGAAACAACTGTCAAAAAACAGAAACTTCATACATATTCAGCCTACTACTCACACATTGATTTTAGACTGAATAAAAATCCATAATTGATGTTCTTCCTTTCCATAGATCTATTGTTATTCTCCTTCTCTGATTGGATCAATTCCATTTTGTCATGTCACTTGATCACTTGAGCCAAGAATCAACTTGCAGCAGCTCCTGCTTATCCAGGTTTAGGGTTTATGGTAAACCCTAAATTAACCCAGGGAAACCCTAAACCCTAAACCCTCTTGTGTGTTTCTAAATAGACACCCAAGTTAATCCAACAATTCAGCTTACTCTTCATTCCTCCTTCTGTCTCACACACTTGTCTAGTTACTTGACCCTAGAATCAGCTCTTCATATGTGGAGGGTATTATTTTGTTATATGGTAGTTTTGACAATTGATAAACATAACACGTATTTCTATGAATGAAATGAACATCTTGGATTATATTTTCAAACTGCCTTGTTTATTTTATGAACATTTGCAATAATTTTCAGAGGCCTAATCTTCTGTCTAAATTTTACAAATAAGATGTTTGATTGTTATTTCTGAGGTAAAACTTGTAGAAATTTGTCCTCAGAAAACTAATGATCAGCTGCAATGATCAGGGCCCCCTGCACATGTACAACCTTGTAGCTTTTGATCAAGTAGAGGTAAGCTTCATAACAGACAATCTTGAGGCTACTATGTTTAGGAGCTCCTGCTCATCATCCCTCAGACCCAAGAATAATAAGGTGGGGATCTCTCTCTACTAGACGATGGACCCGTTTCTTAACTTATTTAGGACTTTTTTTCATTCAGTTCACTATTTTTGCACTTGCCACTCCTGAGGTAAAAGACTTTTTCATTCCTTCCTTGTTTTTTGTTTTTTTTTTTGGGGGGTACTTGATACTTTCTGTGTTAAGTACCTATGCCTTTGTAACAAATCAGAGATCTTACATTCAAATTCACTACCCAACAACCCTCAGAAAGTTGGTCTGAGCCTGTGGCATGGTTTTGGACCCAGGTATGAATTCTTCTTTGTAGAGAAGTAGTTGAGCTCTAGATGGAATAAACTCTATAGATCTGCTCTATCTCTGTTTCTGTTTTTCTTGCCTTGTCACCATGCCCATGAATGTACATATATCTACCTGAAATAGAGAGTGAACAATTTGTTCTGAGGATCATGTTATCTCTAGTCTACACTTCTGCACTTTCTTGCACTCTTGGCCCACCCCCACTTTTAGAAACATCTTACATGTTGGTAGTTGAACAAATATTTTGTTATGTTGGGCTTTGGGTCATGCAGATTCAAAACTTACAGCACACAAACCAAATTCATAACGTATTCCGAGAGTACCTTTATATTCATAAATATGCCTCCTAGGAAAGAGAAGAGATATCATGTTTGTAGTCGGCCACACTTAATGTTTAACAATATGTTAATCCTTAACAACCCATAACACCAAATTGCTACCTAATCACTAACATTAACATAAGTTATTAGTGTTTTTAATGTAAGAATTCACACCTCACATTAGGTTAACTTTAGGGTTTTCAAACATCAACTTAGCAATACATGTAAGTAATTTTATGTTCTTACTTACATGTAGTGAACATTTTTTTTCTATTTTCTTAAATTTGGGTTCAAGTTAGGGTGGAATAAAGAGGTTTTTTTTGCCCCTTATTGAAAAGATCAAAATACCCTTTTTATTGTTCCCAACAAGTGCTAATTGTCATTCTTTGTCCTTGTTACGTTTTTTAATATTTTGAATATTATGACCATCCACCTTGCACAAACCCTTCAAAATTTGGCACTGATGGTGTCAATTATTTTCCGATCTTTGATTGATTTAGTTGTTTTGTTGGAAGAGCAAGAACAAAATCCATTACAATGCCTAAACAAATTATGATTTGATCACATTCTTGGAACTCTAATTAATGCAAAACCCTAATTTATTGAACTCCAAGTGAAATTGCTTGATGGGTTTTCATCAAGCAGTAGGTGCGCCTGAGATGATTCCGCATGTACAAGCAGTACTCAAGGAATACATGAAAGGGGCAACAAAACAAGGTTTTAGTGTTAGCATTTATACATTCTAAATTTTCCACTCTAGGTTGGAATAGTTCAATTCAAGACTAAATTGATCCCATTGTATTATTTATTTGATCCTTTTCTGTAGATAGCTTTGTTAATTTGCTCCTTAAATTTTTGTAATTTAAAAGTCCAAATCAAGAGAGGATTTGTAGAAGAAACATATCCTTGCTAACCCTTGATGTGAATCCAAGTTTAGAGAATTAAATTGAGGATGCATTCAGTGACAGAGGTATTTTCAATGATTTATTGATAAATTAATGCTCATGACTTGATGTGTTGAGTTTTCATTCATGACTTGACTTACAATCATGCATTTTTTCCAATGGAAAGAACAAGGTGAGCTCGGTGGCTATATAGACTTGCCATGAATATCAATATAATTATTTAGAGTAGTACCCTAGAGTAATAGACAACTTGGTATATAGCCTTGTTGCACCTTATGCCCTCATTAGGATATGGATGATATTGTAACTACCTAATCCTAGTTTGACAACAACCTACTCATTAGTAGTATTGGCTTTACAATAAAAAAACTATTACCAGTTAGAGTTATTCGTAAAGTCCCACGACTCGGGGGTGAGAACAGTCAGTTTCGACATAATTGGGCGTCAAATGTGTAACTGGGAATGAAAATTTTACAAAGCAAAATAACTGGGACCAAAACTAGTTATTTCCCACCAATTTTGGTGGTAAACTGAGTTTCATCTTGTCTTTCATCTTTCTTCAGCGCCTCCACTGCTGCTACATATATTTTTCACTTGCTCTTACATGTAGAACTGCTATAATTACTCTCGAACCTTGTGCATTGAATGCTGAGTTTCAACATTTCACACTGAGATTTAATAAATTTTCTTTACATTGTGGTTTATATATATGTATATATAGTTTCGGCATTGGATTTTTTTAATTTCAAACATTTTGGCATAAACAATATTATTAACAAGAGAAATCGCTTTGTAACATGGGTGTTGCTGATCCACTGTTGCTGCACCAGGTTTAAATTAGGCTCCTGAATCCTTTGACCTAGGTTTAATTGTCAAAATTGAAGAGAGACTATTTTTACTGATTTTTTATACACATGATACATGATGGCCTTAGTTAATAATAGACTAATATCACAATGTTGAGCTAGTATGTATCAAAATTGAAAACTCACTATTGTGGCTATTAATCTGCAATCAAATAAATGTTGAATATCCACACCAATGGTAATAAATATTTATACGGTAATATCTTGGTATCTTCAACTTCAATTGTATTATTTGTAGAAATGTTCAAATTTTCAAAACAAATGTTTTTGTTTGAGGAAAAAATTAATCTTTTGAAATATTCAAAAAAAAAATTCAAATTTAATCAATTATTCAACAAACATGTGTTGAAGCTGGCCCCTGTACTATGACACTTGTCATTACACTAGTTGATAATTGAGTAATATTCAAATTTTGAAAACGGGTTGCTAAAAAATTCTTTAAACTTTGAACCTTAATGCATTGACTTAACTTTAGTATGTTTTAATTTTCCAACATTTCACAATCCATTATCAGATTTATTTTTTATTGCTGAAATGTATATGCAGGTTCAATAGTAAATTTTTCATTACCAATGCAAATCAAGAATAGAAATATTAATAATAATATTGAACTTTGAAGAACACTATTTCATTTATGCTTGAAAGATCAACCTTAAATCTTATATATTAAATGATTTACAAATGTGATAAAAATGATTAATTATGAAATACAAACCAACACAAATCATCTCATTTGTCAATATTGAACTTCTTAGGTTAAAATGGGATCTAATAGGTCCATCTCAGTTTTTCTTTGAAAGGCATGTACATATAAAACCTAATTTACCCATGGATCTATGGTTCCTAAAGCTTATGAGGAACCAAGGGTCACAAGCTTTAAGGATTGTGGCTTTTTGTATTGAAACCTTTCCATATCCAAACTTGGCAAAATGCACAATCTCAAAAATTAGGCATTTCAATGACTTCCAATCAAAATTTTCATATAATCTTCGTTGCCATATCCAAATCCCCCTTGCCACACGCACACAACATGATTTTGATCATCTCAAAGAAAAAGGTGATGATCCTTTCATATTGAAACAATTGAGAAATAATCCCCTTTTTGTGAAGATGTGGTAAAATGAAAACCATGTAATCAATTGACACAAACCATGAAAGACTCATAATTTCACTCATTTATTGGCACAAAAA
>Ga0209208_10011468_pt1 | contig 11349 bp, 11 predicted proteins | sample S1TSphfallax_3_FD_187694 | JGI IMG/M metagenome (GOLD analysis project Ga0209208, IMG submission 187694) | Host-associated microbial communities from peat moss isolated from Minnesota, USA - S1T2_Fd - Sphagnum fallax MG (SPAdes) (version 2) | ecosystem: Host-associated > Plants > Peat moss >...
ACACATGGTGCAATGGCACTTCTTTCAAATTCAGGCCATTGACCATATTCTCCAACTTCTTCAGACTCGCCATGTTGAGGTGGCCGAGTCTTTGGTGTCAAAGTGTAGCTCTTTCATTCGAAGACTTTGCCACATTCGCACTCTCCTTTCAAACATTAACGTTGAGAAGATATAAGTTCTTCTCCCTTCGTGGTTGCGCCACAACAGTTCCATGGACACTGTTGACCTTACAACCATCCTTGTCAAACTCCACTTTCAAGCCTTCCGAAATGAGTTTGCTAACGGAAATGAGACTATATATTCTTCATTTTCGAAACATGAAAAACTTGTGTGATGGTTATAAGCAACATTTTACCTCCAACTTGCATTGTGGCCTTGATGCTCCCTTTACCAATGGCCTCCAAAATGGTGGCATCTCCCATGTACACCTTTCATGGAACATCGTAAGTGGTGAACCACTTTCGTTTGAACGTCATGTGTTATGTTGCACCAGAATCGATGATCCAATCGTTTCTCGCATGATCATTAACACTCAAGGCGGTAACAAACATTTGTTCTTGATCATCACAAGCTTGGTTTGCCTTTTCTTTTTCATCGCTCTTCTTCTTCAAACAATTCCTCACAAAGTGTCCGGGTTTTTTACAATAAAAGCAAAGCTTTTCATTTGCCTTATAGGTTTTGTTAAGCAATGTGGCATTCATCATGCCTATCAGTGGGCATATCACATGCCAAATATGTTAAATTTGAATTCAAAGAGCTTGATTTAGTCTTAGCATGGGATATTTGTAATATTTAAAATAGTGGGAAATCCTACAATAGGTACCCACCCTTTTCCAAAGGGGTATTACCATAGTACTTTTGTAGCTTCCACAATAATTATACTACTTTCAGAAATGTTAAAAATTTCAAAAATTGTAATTTGCAAAGAACAAAATGTGAAGGAAAATATTGAATCTTCAAGAATATTTTATTAATCAAAATGAAAATTTCAAAATTAGTTACTTATTCAACATACATGTGTCAAAGTTGCTAAGGTAACTCTTGTAGTTTAGGCCAAAAATGATGAGACAACCCCAAAAAATTGCATGCAACCAATTAGGAAGCTAAACATGCACTCATGACAGTTCATTGGATGAGGTAGGGGGGTAATGTGGGTGTAGAATTCTTTAATTTATTTGTTCCCACATAATGATGTTCCCCAAGTTCCCAATGTGCTTATCAATTTGGTGGTTCCCTAAGCCACATGGACACAACCACAACAATGTTCTATGTGCATATGACAGATGTTCAAAAATACAATGCCATGGTTTGGAGCCAGCAATCAAACCATGATACATAAATGGATACAACAAGTTTTTTTATTTTTATGTGATCTATTTTTGGAAAATTTCACCGCACGTTTCCCTATTGAGGTGGAATCATTGATCCTTAAATACTTACATAATGCCATTGTTGCCTTTTTTTTCACATTTTGACTTGCGTCTTCACAACAAAAAATAAACATATTTTGGATATTCTTCTTCTCAGGTGTTCGCACAAATTCAATATCTTTCTGGTCATTTCTACTTGGGCAAACCCAAGTAGATTTATAGGGGGGACAAGGGAGGTGGGGTTTGTCAAAAAAAAGTCTTGTAGTCACTTTCCCATGTGTGACGGAGGTTGCCAAACCCTACCCTCAAAACAATCTTCCTATTTTGTTGGGTTGAATGTACAAACTCATGACTAAATCTAACCAAGGAATTCTAATGTTGAGATCTTTTGTAAATTGCTGCCCATTAACAAGGATCCTCATATTCACTTTCTCATTCAAAAACTTTCATGTTAATATTTTTTTTAGGGCCAGTAAAGCTTCAAATTCAATCTGGCAACATTTGTTCAAAATTGTAGAACCTAACTCTACCTTTGCTATCTTATCATCCTTTGCTTGATTTTGATTGAATTTCTTATATATCAAAAAAGCTATGAGGATGTGAAATTTTAATCTAATGATTCATTTTTCACTTCACATTCTGGAACAAAAGTTTAACTAAGATTTCAAATATAGCTACAATCTCCCTTTTGTACCTCACTCAACACTTTCAATATACCATGTACATGTCATCCTGCATCTCATTTTCAACCCAAAATTCAACCCACGACACCACATAAAACACAATGTGTGTACAGCGCACCCAATTTTCATGTTTGATATTGTCCCATGTCGCCTCTCGCAAACACGGCCCTTGCCCATCAATGGGGGTTTTTAAACTGTTCTTGTTTTGTGGCATGGCTAATACTGAATTGGAGGTGAGCAGGGATTAACTGCATGGAAGACTACTACAGGGACAAAGTTCTCATCCTCACCCTTTCGGTTGGCGTAGATGATCTCAACACACCTTCTAATTCATGTCCTTAATTATGGGTTGCCAACACTTGAACGTTTGAATCTGACATCCAGAGACTGATCACGAAGTACATGGGCATAAGAGAGGTTAGATTATAGAATGGTGTACACGTACAACAAGGTGCATGAAATATTGGAAAAGATCCACATACCACCACAAAATCCATTAAAAAGTTCAGGGAGGTTATAACGAAATCTTATCATCAGATTGCCAATTTGGTTTTCACGAGTTGTTAGAAAACGTGTGTAATCTTAGAATTGTTCAAAAAGACAAAACGTAATGCGTAACGACCGGTGGTGGACCATGGCACTCAGAAAATTGGCAAATCGGTATTCAGCTATGACCTCGTACTATGGTTGTCGCAACCCCACTTTGGGTGAAGTGGGAGGATGAAACTCCCACTCCCAAAGTTGGGGATTTGGAGTCCTCTGGGACTCTCGAATGTTTAGAGATCAACAACAGAGACCAAAACACCTCGCATTGGGGTGTTCTTGGTGTCATTGGAAAGGTCTTGAAGTTTAGATGTCCAAAATGCCCTCGCATTGGTCATTTGGACATCTGAAGCCCAAGTTATGGGCAAAAGAAGGGCCAGGAGTCAAACTGCCAATTTGACTCCCGACCACTTAAAGTCGGGAATCAACCTCTTCTCGACATCCAAATCGAGAGTGCGACATGGCGTTGGAAAGCTCTCAAAGAGAGCTATAACTTTGGTTCAGACCTTGTCTTGATCAGACTTTGCAGTCGGGAGATATGAGCTCCCAAAGTCCCGGGACTCCAATCGGGACAGTTTCGGGACAATTTCGGGACTCCAACTTGAGAGTCTCGGGAAAATGTGCCATTCGGATGTAGCTCCCGCGGGGAGCTGCAAAGAATACTATATGGGGGAAAGGTGGTGGCTTCCCCCAAGTCCAGGCCGTGGTGAGTCTTGTGTGTCAAAGTGCCCGTGGTTTGTCCCAACACCTAAGGGTGTTCCGAATGTGAACTAACCCTCTTGTGGTTGGTTTTGGATGCAGGTTCAAGCTTGATAATCTAGTCCTTCTTCCTAGTCTAATCCCGGGACTTCTAGCACGCCCCTCTACCCCTTTCTAATGCTGGAAGTCGGGAGCGCCTCTAAGTTCCATATTTCCGTAATTCAACACATTTGGACCCTCAAGTGGGTTCAACAAGGAACTTAGGAGTGCGTCAATGGTCATGTCTGTTAGAACTTTCTCCTGAAGAAGATGCCTCTCATTTGGAAAATGGTTAATGCCTAGGTGGAAGTCAGCTACAAGAGATTCCAGTTTCACACACTACAATGGCAAAACTTTGCATCTCAAATTGAGAATGTTTCAATGTAGATGTACAATCAGACATACATAAGATATATTTTATTATCTCTTGATTATTGAGCTTGTCTCACACGACACTCAACACACTTGTTGTACTGACATCTTGTAAATCCTCTGTTGTCACCATCTTGACTCTACTTAGTTGCTAGCACTCACGTACCGAAACTTAAGTTATAGACTTACAATTGTCTATTTGGACAAACACCACACACGTGCTACATTCAACAAGTAAAGTAACTCGTATTATCTGAACGAAGATGAAGAACACCAGAAGACGAAGACCAAGGCAAGCATGACAGAGAGAAACTATTACATTTAGTTAATGGCGATTTTGACCCCGATCTGAACGCCCGAGAACATAGTCTTGTCAAGTTTGGCCAACTGCTTCCACAACATCTCATATCTCGGGCAATTGGCGTTGTAATATTCGGGGTGAATCGCCACGCTCGTATCGATAGGTGTGGCATAATATCACATCTTGTTCCCTATTCTTATTTAAACCATTAGCATGGCTTGATCAAAATCTTTTGCAATGGACATAGTGACTTTGCATGCATGAATGATCTTTTAACCTATTGTTTTCTTCAAAGACACTTCAAAAATTCTTTGAAATTGTAGGCAAAGTCGAAACAATTTCCCCAATTTTTAAAAAAAAATTCAAAACAACTTCCTTCAATTCATGTTGATCATTTTCGGCTTGCTTGCAAATTGATTTACCCATAACTAACCCCTTTTGAAGTCCAACTTAATTGACATGGGGTTGCTTTTGCATGTGATTCTAGTTTGTTCACCTATAACCATAGTGTTTTTCTCGGCTTGAATATCCTTACTAGCCAACTTGTCTATAAAGAAATTTTCATTCCTTAGAATTGCCATTGCCATGAGAACATCATCTTTGGCTTGAATCAATTCTAATTCTTAAAGCACACCTTGGTGCACTTTCTTTTCTTTATCCCACTTGATTTGTTGTCCATGAATGGGGCTTAAATCAACTTCTTCATGATTAGCTTTAGGTAACAAACTTTTTCTACCACGAATCCTTACGCATACATCAACTAATGGTTGGTCCCATTCAACCATAGCTACATTCACACCCACCTTGGGTTTTGCATTATCTATTTCTTCTTCAGAAACATGTTTCCACATAAGACAATCTTTCCTCAAATGCCCTTTTTTTCGACAACAAATTTTTTTAACAAATTTCCATTTCCTTGCAAATTATGGTTTTGAATGAACCATTGTTGATTGTACCCATCACCACAACCTCCATTATTCTACCATCCTTGACCACCATTGTTTCTCCATCCTTTTTTGGACCATTGTTTTGCCATCCTTGGCACCCCATCTTCTAGTAATAATATTGACGTCCATATTATCTTTAGTAATTGGGTCTTCCATAATTGTTTTATGGTGGTTGTACTCTTTCTTTTGTTTTAGCTTGCACAACATTTATTGGTACATTTTGTCTTGGACATCGTCCCCTTGTGTTTTTCTTTGGACACTAATCTATATCATGATCATCACTTTTGCATACCTGACATAATTTTTGTAATGACTTACTTGCACCCTTTGGTGTAATGCCCTTCATTGTAACAATTGGGACAATAAACACCTCACCTAACAACATCTAATTGAATTTTTTCATCTGATTGTTGATACCCATTGTCATTTGATTCTTTAGCTAACTCCTCACTTTCAACTTCCTTTTGTTTTTTAACAAGCTTCCTTTTGGTTGCAAGCAATTCCTACTCCAACATCTTGGTCAAATTAGCCATCTCTATAATTTTTGCCCTTGGCATACTCATAATTGCCGTTCTTAATTTCCAATGTAACCCTTTTTTAAACACTTCCTATAAATATGCATTTGTTAGTCTATGTTGAATAATTACGCAAAGTGTAAAAGTTTGTTGTAGTAATCTTCCATTGATTCATGTTTTTTCTGCTTAATATTCCATAGAGCTATAATAGTTTGTTTTCGCTATGAACCATGCTAAATTGTTCCACAAATGCTTGCTAAGTACCCGTCCACATCACTCTTGGGTTGGCTATGTCATATTAAACGAACCAACCTATTGCTTGTCTTCTCAAAGTGTTTTGGAAAGTATTGGAGTTTGTGAACATATATATTTTCACCATTCATGATACATACATGTGTTCATTGTTTAACATGTGTCATTCAATCATCCCCATCATGATATTTGGGTAATGGGATTTCTAGAGCATTGGCCATTAGTGTAACCATTGCTACTACTAGAACTAATTGATTCATTCTTTGGATTAAAGGATTTCTCGGCTAAGGTAATGGGGGTTGAACTACAAACAAATCTAAAGGAAAGAAAATCCATCTAGTGGGTAAAGGTAATGATTGTGCTCACTCACTTAGTATATTTTTTGGAAATCATCTAACAATTTTCCTACAAGATTGCTATTAATTGATGGTTCCAAATCGAGGAATGTTAATTCCCATGCCACAAATGGAATAGGTATTTTAGTCATCATCTATGGTTTTTGATCAGTTGTCGACTTTTTATTTGAGGAAGACCCTTCTATGCCAATAAATTCGGGTTATAAACTTGCTCGATTACGTCCCCTTCTAGCAAAATTGTACCTTCTTTGCTTGGTCATTGGTTTTGTCCTACAATGGCATCCATTGTGGCATGTGTTGTTGTTACAATTGATACCTTTGTGGTTGGCCTTAATTGCTCGTAACTTATGTTGGAAGGAGTTATATTACCTGCCCTCCATGACTTCCATGTATCTGCACAATATTCTTATATAGTAAATCATGAATTGCTTCTCATTGTGTTCTTTTTTCATCTTGCAATAAGTCATTTTCCATTTTTTCTTTGCCTTTTCCAACATGAACCTTACATCGGATCTTATACCACCACTTCATCATTGTTATCTTTGGTACATTTGTGGCAAAAGTAAGGATGTAAAAGACTTCTCAATCCGCTCTTGGTGATGTCAATAGAGTTGTAATTGATTTGCAACTTTGCAATTCATGCAACTTGTTTGTTAGCATTTAGCATAAAAATACTGTGAGTTGCAAATGTCTTTTACAATTCTAAAACTCAATTTCAAGGCCAGCTGCAAAACACCCTTTTTTTCATAGTGCGTGTTATGAAAACAAAGATGTATGAAACATTTTGATCACCAAAATACCTATTCAAAATTTGTTAATTGTCAAAAGACATATGAGTGAAAACATAATGAAAGGAACTAGGGGTATCAAGGTAAAAGTCCTTTTCGAAGGATTACACATGACACATGTCATTTCTATGTCGGTTTATACTTTAAAATTTTGTATTTTGGATACCTAGTTTAACATTGCATGTTAGATATAAATATGTTTTGACTACAAATTAATTTTAAATCATATATATTATGCATTCAAGCCCGTTATCATATAAATATGAATAGTTTTGTCAAGGCCACATTTTCAAAATCCATAATTATCATAGTCAAAAAACATGTTTGAACCAAATGCGCTCAAATCAATTATAAAAATAATTTTCATTACTTCAAGTCCTTTGGCTCTTCTAATCATCAATGTTAAATCCTTGTCAATTTTCAGTAAGAATGGTGCACATTTGGTAGAAAAAAATTATGTTTGAAAAAAATAAGGATTGTCCATTTTTAAGGTTTGAGTGTTTCAATGAACACGCAAAAATATTTTGGATTTGTCTTAAGTTTTGAACATATAAACTTTGCAATTAATGGAGAATGTTTCAAAAAATTTATGACAATCCAAACTATTATGCTTCCCTTGTGATTTTTTAAACATACAAAAATATAGTTTTAAAGAATGTCCATTCACTTTAGTTGCTCCTTTGATTGTGCTTTTACTTGTATATTCAAAATATTCCTAGCGGCCAAATGGTCAATCAGCTTATGGAAACCTTAGACCAAAAATGACAAAAAAAATAAATTGAACATCCTTGAAATTGCACCCTAGAGGAATTTGTGTGTCACAAATTTTGCTTTGCCATTTACATGGTTGTAGCATTTTTCCACAAATTTTGGGAATAAGAAAACCCTAGCTCTAGGCCTTGACCCTTTGGATAAAGGAACAATTTGAGTTTCTATGATTGTGAAGGTGGCTATCTGACGTATAATGTGGATCAGACATAATAACAAAATGTGAAATGGTTAGTAAAGGATTAGATTTAGGTTGTGAATATTAGACTATGGCTAATATAATGTGGACAATCCATCCTTGACTTGTCTTTGTAGTGGGCAAAACTTACATTACATTACCTTGCACCATTGAACAAGTGTTTTCAAATTTAGATTCAACTTAACCCATTAGCTTAATGGATGGCTTGATGCTTTCATAACATTTGAATTTTAAAAAGATGTTTTGAACTTATTTATGTACATTTATGTTGAAATTGAAAGAGTGCATTTTTTTCAAAGGAAATTAGTTGGGATTTGTTTATAGCATATTTTAGCATGTGTGGACCAGTGTTGTTTGATTCTAGTTTTTCAAAAGATTTAGCTAGACTTGTTCCAGTCCAAGGATTGTTTAAAGTTTTTTTTTATTTAAACACTTAAGTCCAGTCCCAAATCTTGTTCTTCACACTCCTGGACTTCCAGTTGCTAGTTCTCTAAAAAAATCAAAAATCAAAATGAGTCTGGTTTCAAATTAGATACAATTGATTCAAAAGTGGAGAATTTCCAGTTAAAAGCACTATATGTAACCAATAAAATATGCAAAACATATATTTACATATATATGCATGTAAATTGCAATTCACTTAATATTACATGTAATCTATTAACAGATGGACCTATTTAACTGAATTCCTAAGATCACAATATACTTGGAATTTTTGAATTACAATTCATGAATGTGAAAAATCAATACTTTTTAGTCATGTGAATACTAAGTGTGGATTTGTAAAGCATGTTGAAAATATTTCTAAAAGAACATTAATACAAGATCTTATTAAACATTTTAAAAACATGTTAATGTCACATTTGACACATTCAGATATTTCTAAAACTCAATGTTCAATGTTTCACATGCCTTGTAGTTTACAAAGTTGACATCTTCAGTTTTTTTGCATTGTTGAGATTACTTTTTGTAGAATACTTTTCAATGTTGGGGCTTAATAAGGAATGCTTTTTATCTTAGGTTGAGCAACTGTGAATAAGCCCCTCAACTAAGTTGTTTTCTAGATTTATCACATGTGTACATGGTTTTATATATGGTGTAAACCTGTGCCAAGGTCCCAAGGTTCGACATTAAAATTAGTACTGAGCCTATAGGTCTAGCACAATTGAAAACTTGTCTAATATATTATTCAAATTCAACAGGGCTAACACTTGAAAAGCTCCCCAATGTTTGATAACTCAATGTTGGCAAGCTTCACATCACTTGGATAAAATTACTATTTAAGACAAAAATCATCAACATGAAGATTGTTCAGGGAAGGATAAGAGATCTCATGTATCCAACCTTTTTTTTCATTGGCATAATTTTTCCAAAACACAAAATGAAAACTCAAAAATGCAAAAATGAAGTGCTTTTCCAAAGTGAGAGAAAAAAGGAAAAAAATAGCCAGATTTCTACATTTGGTTTTCAGTATGTAGGCAGAAAGGGCGATTAAAGATTTCTGTTTCATATCAAGGGTGTAGCCAGATTTGATAAGTAATCTTCCTAGATGATTATTGTCACTTTTTCTACAGCTTCCAATGGATGTTTTCAGAAACATAGAGAATAAGCGACAGAATATCTCCCATTTCCTTTTTTTTAAACCCAAATTCGCCAAAAAAAAAAGGTGTTTATTAATTAAAAAATACTATTAATTTATGCATCCAGATTTTATACGTGTAAAGTAATGTCCAAGCGAATTTAGGAACACATGAAAACACAATTGAGCACACCCAAGAAAAAAGAATTGTTCCATGTAATAGATTTCAAAAATATCCTGGACCACACAAGAATCTATTCCTATTAATATTAATATATGACTGAACTAGATATTAATCAGGATGTTTAATATAATACCACGCCAAAGTTAAATGTAAATCTGTCACCATATGGAACTTTATTAAATTATGATCCTTTGAACTACATCAAACCATGTAATTCCATTATTTTAATCACACATGCAAGGAGAATCTATTCAAATGATCTAGATGGTTAAATTATATGATCAGGATCATGTCTAAAACACTCGCTAAAACCAAAGTTGACTGTGAAAATCTGTGAGCACATGAAGCAACACCTAATTTCAGTTTGTACGCTTCAACTCGACTCTTTGATGCAGAGCTTGGAATAATTTGCAGTCTAGTTAATTACCAGTTTGGAGGGACAGAGGCTTCCAGTAAGTTGAGATCTGTGGCATTAGATATTCCCAGAGATGACTCCAGCACTGCAGCGGGGATGTTGCTCAACAGCAACTGGTTTGCTGCAACCAAGAATCCGGGATATTGCGAATTCAGACTGTTGAAGGTGATTGCAGGTCCAGTACCCACGTTGATTTGGAAATGGAGAGTGCCCTTTGGGTAGATGTAGATGTCTCCCTTTTGCAACGTTTCTGCGTATAGCACACCGTCGAAACTAACGAAGCCTGTGTAAATGGAGCCTTGCACTACGAATAATGTCTCACTAGAGAAAGGATGGGTATGCGGAGGAACGACTCCCCCGATTCCGAAATCCAGTCGAACATGGGAGATGCCGAGTGTGTTGAGAGCTGGGTACTCGAACACAGTTGCAAATGATGGGTAGGCGTTTGTACCCTTGGCAGAGACGTTACCTGAAATTATACCAAATGCAGCAGGCAAAGAAAATTTAGTTCAGAAATGTAAGAATCTTTGTTCTAGATCAGTGAAACTTTCCAACGCCTACAAAGGAATCACTTAACAAGGATAATTCGCTCAAGAAGAAGGTATTAATTTGTGGAATAAAAATATATACTTTTTCTACCATGAACGTAAGAAGGTACTGAGTCTATAAAGAAAGCTACGGCTGTTCCTATCCCGTTCCTGCCAACCTGGGCTTTCTCGATTTTCAGATTTTTCACATATTGCGTAACAGCCTTTCAGCACTTTCAACTTATCGCGCATTCCTGAGGCAGCTTGGAGCGGTTATAGAAGTTTCGCTACTGTTCAGACGTAGACAAGGCTAATGGATGATGGTAATGGAAATTCCAAATGTGACTTCGTACACGTTCTAGTGGTGAATCGTTGAAGCATGGAGCTGTAATCAAAGTGTTTCCCAAGTCGACTCAGAACGCGATGAAGCAAGTAGCCTACGAGCATGGAATTAAGACCTTTGACGATGACACGACGTCCATTATGCCAAGTTCAAGTTTGAGGATCGAACCAGCCGTGCGGAAGTCCGTGAAGAGAAAGTCTTTGGACGTAACATTCGCGCGGTCCTTGCAAGGAAGTCCGTTGACACGTGGAGCGCTTGGGGACAGATCTGCGACGCAGAAATCCTGCAACGGATCCGGATCCGCGGCTTGCACCATTACTGCACCAGCCATTAACGCCGTGCATACAAATGCGACGATTGTCTGCCAAGCCTGGCGAGATCCTACACCAGAACGAATGCTGTAAGTCATGATGGCTGCTTGAGTTATGAAAGTTGCAGCTGTAAAGCTTCGGGTGGAAAATTGGAACAG